>Ga0210406_10000991_pt1 | contig 36553 bp, 41 predicted proteins | sample IncBWC30MmetaG_FD_155454 | JGI IMG/M metagenome (GOLD analysis project Ga0210406, IMG submission 155454) | Forest soil microbial communities from Barre Woods Harvard Forest LTER site, Petersham, Massachusetts, United States - Inc-BW-C-30-M | ecosystem: Environmental > Terrestrial > Soil >... | reverse complement strand
TGCGCGATTGCTTTGTCGCGCGCTAAAGGAGTATCACGCTGCACGTCCAGCTGAGTTTTTCCGAGCTGTGCTTCGGCCTGTGCCACCTGCGCCTTCGCTTGATCAAGGATCGCCTGAAAAGGACGCGGATCGATTTTAAAAAGCACATCGTTCTTATGGACCAGCGCGCCTTCGCGGTAATTCTGGTGAACGAGATACCCTGAAACCTGGGGTTGGATCACGGCGTTTACATATCCATCCAGGGTCGCAATCCACTCGTGGTAGACCGGGACATCTCGTTGAGCGACTTCCACAATCTGAACGGTTGGCGGGGCGCCAGGTGCCGCGGAGACGCTCTTGTTTTGACAGGCTTCAGAAAACACAAGAAGCACAACAACACAAAAGGCGAACCACGGATGCTTGCGACAGATCATTGCCAGGGAGTCAGCACATTTGTTGCGCTCCGGTTGAAAGAGTGTGCGGTTGGAACCGGATGATTGAACCCACATGCAACCCCCTTTTAGCTTTTTGGCAAGTCGATCGATGCAGCAGCAGGCGATGAACCACTAGCTGGAACGGGAACTCAGTCAGTGTTCACTGAGCTTGATGGGGCATTATTCTAGCCCTATTCGGAAGGTGAGTGCAAAGCGCTTTCCGCGAGAGACGCAAGCTGCTCTCTTGGATTCAAGCAACCCGAACGTGATTCGCCGTGGTTAGTATTGAGAAGGCCCTGCGACCAAGGGACTCTGGACCACGTTCGTGGATGCTCGGACAACCGGAAATTAGCCAATAGCCATTTCTGATCTCGCTTGATTTCGCCGACGGAAGAGGCACACTACTTGTACACTGCGCAATCGATAAACGCAGGCATTCATCAGTTGAATAGGAATGAACGAATGTTCGGGACCGGGCGGATCTCGTTAGCCCGCTGTCGGCGCTGGACCTAGAGAGATCACGCAAACAATTGAATGCCCAGGTCTGATCAACGCGGATCAGAAATAGAACTTCAGCGCGAACTGTATGTTGCGCTCACCTTGCGAGCTGTTGATCAGTCCGAGATAGGGGCCCAGGCCGATGATGGGGGAATTCAAAATTGGCGTGTTGGTAACGTTGAAGAATTCTGCCCGAAATTCCAGCCTCTTCGATTCGCCGAAAGGGAACTCCTTCTGAACGCTTAGATTGGCGGTGCCCAGACCGGGGCCGCGTACTGTGCCCACACCACAGGTTCCGAAAGTGCCCTGAGCGGGCGGTGCATACGATGCGGAATCGAACCATTGAAATCCGCCAAGCGGGCTAGGTTTTCGCCCAAACACGTGGGGCGGTGCGATGCAGTTGGCGCGCGGCCCGCGGGAATTGGTGCCCGATGCGTCGTCGGCATAAATCGTGAGTGGAGATCCGCCATGGAACTGGACGATACCGCCCAGTTGCCAATCACCGATCGCCGCATCGATGAATGGATTTAGGCTTCTACCCCATCTCTTATGGCGGCCGACGGGAAGTTCGTAGATCACGTAGCTGCTGATAACATGCGCAACGTCGTAGTAGCAGGGCCCCCACTCGGAGCGGCGATCGTAAAGGTTCTGCCAATATGGCGAGGTCGGCGCCGCCTGGCCACCTGCGCCGAAATAGCCGATGGAATCGGTCATGCACTTCGAGTAGGTGTATGCGATTTGTCCTTGCAAGCCACCGCTGAAGCGCTTCTGCAAGGTTGCCTGGAGTGCGTCGTAGCGCATGTTGGCAATCGAAGCGGTGCCAGAGATTTGCGATAACTCGGATTGCAGAGTCGGGTTTCCGGACAGGAAGGGGCTCGGCGTAATCGATCCGTCCGCATGCAGCTGTTTCTGAAGGTAGGGCAAGGCGACCATCAAATGGGTACCGTGCTGGCCGACATAACCCACCTGCAGCGTGGTCGAATCGGTGAACTGGTGCTCAATCGTAAGATTCCACTGCTGCGTATTAGCGGGTCGTATGTTTGCGTCCCACAGTCGAATGATCGCGTGCTGAAATGGAGTAGCTGGCGGCAGCAGCCCTTGTCCGGTTGTCGTTGCGGGCAGATTGCTCGTGAAATAGTCCGTCTCAAACTCAGGACTGTTAAGGGGAGGGTTCATCGGGAGTCGGAGATTGTTGCCCGTACCCTCTAAATACGAAGAGATCCCGTAAGCTCCGCGCAGAACGGTTTTTCTGTCGAGGAATGCCGGAGTCCAGGCTAACCCGATGCGTGGCTGAAAATTCAGGCCGCCGTTGTAGGAATTGTAGAGCGCGCGGCAATTGCTGTAGATACAGGGCTGACCGGCGTACTGGATTTGGCCACTAATAGGCGCGAAGTTCACCTGACGATTCTGCACTTCTACCCAGGGAGTGTGATTCTCGTAACGCAATCCCAGATTCAGGGTGAGAGTGTCGGTCGCATGCCAATCATCCTGGAAGTAGGCGCCGAAAACATTGGCGCGCTGGCCCCAACGCCCGGTGCTGTTGATTCCTCGCCCAAAGGAGTCAGGCAGTCCTAAAAAGAAATCCGCTTCCCCTACCGACAGCTGCTCAGGACCGGCGGTAAACCGACCGCTGAACGTCATGAAACCCGTTCGCCCGCTGCTGCCCGCTTCATAGGTATTGACGCGTTGTCGCCAATACTGAAAACCAGCGTGGAACAGGTGCCGCCGGTGGGTGATGACGACATCATCTTTGTACTGAAAAACCGTGTCCGCAAACAGCTCTGCCGTGCCCACATTCTGAGTGCCGATAGATCCGACCGCACCCCCAAAGATGTAGAGAGCTAAGAGGCCTGGGCCGTGATCATTGGCGTTTGCGATGCCGAGTTTCTCGCCGAGGTTGCCGAGGCCGATGTCTCCTCCGCCCAGAGTGACACGAACATAGTTCGCGCCCACACTCGCCTCGTTCAGTACGTTCGGGCTGAAGTTGTGGGTCCAGTTGATGATGCCATTTTCGAGCCGAGCCTGGTCGAAGGTATCGAACAATAGTCGAAAGGAGTTAATGACGGGGCTATCTTGAGAGCTCTCCGATATCCGGAAGTAGAGCCGGTCGCCCGGCGAAATCTTGTAATCGAGTTTTACATCTCCCTGATCTACATTGTTGTGACTTCGGGTGGTGTTTACGAAGTTGTCCAACAACTTGCTGTTCAGCGGTTGGGGGTAAAGGCCCGAGGCAAATAGATTTGTTGCCACTGGATCGATCATGCTCATGGGGATCAGATTGTTCTGAAACTTTGTCCGCTCGCCATTCGCATCAATCTGGAATGGGTTGTACAGCTGAATGCCTTGCTCTTTCAGCAGTTGAGAAAAGTCGCCTGCCCGTTCCGCCGCAGTGAAAAGGGTGATGGGGCCGCTCGAAGACGGGTGATCGAAACGCTGTCCCTGATAGTCGACGAAAACAAACAACTTATTCTTCAGGATAGGACCGCCGAACGTGCCGCCAAACATGTTCCAGCGCAGTGCAGGCTTCGGAAGTCCCTGAAAATCGTTCGCCCAGTTGTTGGCATTGAGGACATCGTTGCGAAAGAACTCAAAGATGTTGCCGTGGTAATTGTTGGTGCCCGACTTAATTGATGTACTGATGACACCGCCCTGAAAGTTTCCGAACTCGGCCGAAGCGTTCTGGGTGACCAGACTGAATTCCTGAATGGCGTCCACACTTGGAGTGAACCCGACCAGGTTGTCTGACACCTGATTGTTATCCATGCCATCGAGCAGAAAGTTGTTCGCCTGCTCACGATTTCCATTGATATAAGGTCTCCCGGCGTATTTGGGACCATCTCCGCTGGTTAGCGTTTGGGGATCAGGATGCACGCTGCCGGGTGCGAGCAGGGCCAACTGAATGTAGTTGCGCGAGAGCAGGGGGAGATCCACATTGGTGTGCGAGTCGAGAACCGTGCTGAGTTGCGTCGTGTCGGTGTGCAGCAAAGGAGAAATCGACGTGACATCGACGATCTCGGTGGCCTGCCCCAACTGCAGCAGAAAATCAATGCGGGCTGTCTGATTGAGGATGAGCGTGATTGCACGGTAGATCGCGCTTTGAAATCCCGGGGCGATGACTCGGAGCTCATACGTTCCCACGGGAAGTCGCGGAACGTAAAAGATGCCCGCCGCATTGGTATGAACAGAATAGGTAGTCTGCCGTTCGGTATCTTTCGCCGTAATGGTTGCGCCAACAATGCTTGCGCCCGTCGGATCTACAACGCCGCCGGTGATGGCGGCAGTGACTTCCTGGCCGCGGACCGGACGAGCCAAACTCAAGGACGCCACCAATAGTGCGAGAGCAGAGGCTTTGCGTAGCGAACGGAATTGTCGCAACATACAGCCTCCAAGCCTTCCTTGGCCCAACCCTAACTTTTGAAAGCGAGCAGCTAACGGAAGTTCTTTACCAGCATGATCGTGGATTCGGCATCGCCTTTGTCGTCGTAAAGAATGGATCTACCATCGGGTGAGACAGCTAGTCCCACGCCGCCCGGCTGGTCGGTGGCTGTAACCGTTGTGGTTTTACCAGTCGCAAAATCAAAAAACTTCAAAACTCCGACAGTATCTTTGTTCTCGGATTTGCCCGCATCGCGGAAGTAAATGCCGGTGCGAGTGAGTGCCCAGTTAAACCATTCGTGGCCGCCGGCCCGCGGCAATACCAGCTTTTCCTCTCCACCGTCCAAGGGCATCCTCCATATGCCGGGCGCGTCAAACTTCACGAAATAGAGGAAGCGACCATCTTCGGATTCGACCGCGAACACGCCTCCTTTCTTGGTGACCTGGACAGGAGGTCCTCCCGGGATGGACATCTTCCACAGTTGAAAGGGTTCCCCCGTCTTGTCAGAGTAGAAATAGATCGACTTTCCATCACGCGACCAACTTGGTCCCCCGTTGTTTGCCCCGGGTAATGTGGGCAACAACTGCGGCATGCCCCCACCAACTTCGAGCAGGTAGACTTCGCTACGTTCTTTGGGACGAAACTCAAACGCAATGTAGCGGCCATCGGGGGACCAACGTGCAGCCCCAGCGGTGCCGCGCAGAGATGTCAACGGTCCACAGTTGGCGCCGACGGTGTCGCAGGCCCAAATCTCCGAATGCCCCAGTCCATTTGATTCGACTACGAATCTTTTTCCATCGGGAGAAAAGTTCGGCCGCCAGTTAAACCCCTTATCCGACTTAACCAGCAAGGGCGGGCTTTGGGGATGTGTTTCGTCCTTGAGATTCAACCGGAAAAGGCTGTCTTTGAAGAACATCCGCTGATAAACCAACTGATTCCCTTTAGGAGAGATAGACGGACTCCAGGCAATCACCCCAACACTTGCGACCGGTCGCAGTGACCCCCCGGTAGGGGATACGCGCCACAGGCTGTTGAGTCCGCCTCCACGATCAGACGAGAACACAATGTCGCGGCCGTCCGGCGTCCAGGTGGGGGACCCGAGTATCCACGTATTATCAAACGTCAGTCGCTTGGCTACACCGCCTGCAATAGGCACGACGTAAAGATCAGATACCACACCGACAATGCTCCCCCTCACGAAGGCCACCGTCGAGCCGTCGGGTGAGAAGGCCGGCGAATAGTCGATCTCCGGACCGGAGGGGAACGTGAGCTGTCGCGTGGAGGAATCAGCCAAGGAAAGCAGGGAAATCCAAGTGTGGTTCGTTTCCCCATGACTATCCGCAAAAGCCAGAGCCTTGCCGTCGGGTGACCAATTCAGACCCGTCGTCCAGGCACTTGACAGTCCCGAGTAAAGCCGTTGCTCGGTGCCGCCGAGAGCGGGGACTGCATAGATTGACGTTCCGTGATCAACATCGCGGTAAAAAGCGACTCGCCGTCCATCTGGTGACCAGGTTGGAGAATAGTCACCAGCGCAGCTCGTAAGTCGCAACGTCTTTTCTCCCCCAACCATCGTCGTGTAGATCCCGGAAGCTTCTGACCCCGACAGCCCAAAGGCGACTTGGTTACCGTCCGGTGAGAAAGCTGGATCATGCTCAAAACCGGGTACGGCAGCCATGGGCACAATTTCAAGCGGGGGCAGCGCCGCTTCTGCATGGCTACGAGCAAACCGCCAAATTCCGACTGCTGAGAGCAACGCCAGCAACAGCGCCGCTCCCGCTATCGATCGCGCTTTCGGCCTGAGTGCCTCAGCGGGCTCTGGCGGAGGAAGCAGTACGGGTTCTGGTGCGTTTGGCTTGTCGACTGGAGCGATGAAGCGATATCCCCGACGAGGGAGGGTTTCGACAAAGCGGGGATTGTCGGCTTGGTCGCCCAGCGCCAGTCGAATCTTGGTTATGGCTGTATTGAGCGCGTGGTCAAAATCGACGAACGTGTCTTCGGGCCAGACTTGCTGGCGGAGTTCTTCCCGGCTAACCAGTTCGCCCGCACGGGATAGCAGGATGGCGCAGACCTGAAACGGCTGGCCCTGCAACGGTACCTTTGCCCCATTCTTGCGCAGTTCCCCGGTCTGCAAGTCCGCTTCAAACAGTCCAAAGCGGACAATCTGCGCAGAACGCTGGCCATTGTGCATGTGGCACCCCAAGCCGTTGGCTCGAACTGTAGCACTGTTAGCCGCCTTCTCCAACCGGGAGTTGTGTACACGCGCAGCTCAATCCGCTTACTAGCAACGACTTGGCGGTAGCGGACAAATAGATAAGCAATATAGGCCCGGTTCATTGAGGTACTTGCCTCGGTAATCCACGTTGGCGTCACCGCGACAGCGGATGGGGTGAACGCCAATGAACCGCTTACTGCTCTGTAGTTGCCTACTTCTCGCTGCCACGGATTCGCTTGTCGACATTGCTTGGGCACGAACGCCCAGTCCTTCTAACGATGGCGCAAAGCAAGAGGCCGAACGTACTTCACGCACTTCGGTGAAACTGCCCGTCCGCCTGTACGGCGGCTACCTGGTCATTGCCGAGGGAGCGATCGGCAACATCCGCAAGTTGAATTTCCTGGTAGACACGGGTGCCTGTCCCAGCGTCGTCGATCAGAAGATCGCCCTCGATCTGAAACTATCGGAACAACCCGAACGGGTGAACCTGTGGAACAAGAGTGTTCAGGCAGGGCAGGTGGTCATTCCTTCTCTAAGCCTTGGCCCAGTTCGGGTGGATGCGGTTCCGGTCCTCTCCGAGGATCTCTCGTTCTTGCAGAAGGCCCTTGGGTTCAAGGTGCACGCGATTGTCGGAATGGACGTTTTGAGGAATAGCAGCTTCACGATCAACTATAAGACGAAGGAAATCCTCTTTGGTTCTCCCGAGAGCCTGACTTACTCCGTCCCGTTCGACACCGACACTCCGGTCGTCACTGTTGGAATGGGGTTCCAAGGTCGACGCCTGCGCATGGTGGTGGATTCGGGCGGGCCCGATCTGACCTTGTTCCGAAGTCGAGTGTCGGAGTCTGCCGGCTTACAGACACTGGGGACAGAAACAGTCGCCGATGCAGGTGGAACATTTCAGCGCACGAAGGTGCGAATTTCTGAAGTTTACATAGGAAAGGAGACAGTGGGCGCACAAAACGCATTTCTGGTCGATGACAGGAAAGATGAAGGAGACGATTTTGACGGCGTTCTGGGAATCAAGGGACTTCAGTTCTGGAAGGTAGCGTTTGACTTTGAAAACCGCAGGCTCTCTTGGAACTGAATGCCCTTGCCCTTTCGATCACGGCTCGGGGGGTTGGTCGATACTCGTCTTCCCTGAGTACACGACATACACGTTCACTCAGACCTTAAGGAGGTCACAATGAAAAGCTACTCCCCGTTTCTCCTGGCGATTGCTCTGATCGTTTCGTCTCCCCTGACGTCCCATGCGAGTGCTTGCAGCAATTCCACCATCCGAGGCAGCTACGCCTATACCATCCACGGACAAGTTTTCCTCCCGAACGGGCCTACCCTCCTTATCAATGGCCTCGCCAGGACTACGTTTGATGGTGAAGGGAACCTAACCGAACTGGACGCGATTTCCGCTAACGGCAACGTGGCACCGGGTTGGGTTTCTAATACGGGCACCTACTCGGTGAACCCGGACTGCACCGGCACCATTACTGTGACCAACGGTAACCAGCCGCTGATTCACGGGCAAATGATCGTCGCCCAATCAGGCAATACGATCCACGAGATGTTGATCGACCCAGGGTTCGCGACCACGGCCGACGGGGAGCGCATCCATACTTCCAAAGATAAGAATTAGACTCCAGAAAGAACAAGCCATTCTCGAACCGAGCGGGGCATATATCCGCCCCGCTCATCCTTTAGATCGGAAAGATGTCGTGACATCCACATCGCGCTAGTGCTTTCTGGAGGCGCGCTCTTTCTGACTATCGTGGAGCAGAACAGAGGATTGGGCGCCTCGATGATAAGGACATAAAGATACAACCTGCTCCGATCGAAACCGTTGAGTCCGACTATGCTTCGTCGATAGGCGGCTTGGTTCTTCCATTTCCGCTGGAATTGACCCTAGCGCGTATGTATTGATCACAATTGACCACTTGTTCGCGAGCGCGGGCGAAAGCCAAGCGGGCACGAGCGAGTCGCAAGAGCGACGCTGCTCGAGCAGCTGTGGTCGACACCCCCCACAGTCCTGTTCCATTGCACCTGGCCCTTGTCGTGGTCAGACGGGGCAAGGAAATTCACGCCGTGCTCGACTCAGATGCAATCTCCAGCGTTTTTACGAAGATCGAATAACCAGTGGGACAAGCTAGCAAGCGACTGGAAGGCGGGGTTCCTCGACCCCGAGGGGCCCCGCCGGGCACGGATATTACATGATCAGATTATCAACTCGGGGTCACTAAGTGGACTACTGCGCCTTCCGCCATTTCGCCCAGCGTGCTTTCTGAGCAGCGCGAATCCGAGCAATTGCAGCGGCGGACAGCTTGCGTCGTTTCTTGTAAGCAATCGTAACGACCTTCTGACCTCGGATTTTGGCCCATCGCGCACGTTGGGCCGCAGCGATGCGGGCGCGACCAGCAGAGGAGATCGTTCCTCTGTGAGCGCTTTTTGTTCCTGTGAGTGCCGAGACAGCCTTGTTGAGTTGTTCAATCCGAGACGATAGACGACTGCGTTCCTGTTCCAGTTGCTTGAGTAAGGAGGTGAGATTGGTCATGGGAGCCAATTGTACCGGATGCGACCATGGTTGCTAAAGTTCGGCAACTTGCAGTCGGGCTTAGGATCCTTAGCAGCGTTCTTCCCAGGTCTCAGAAGCACGCTGCCTTTTGGCGGCTGTGCACTGGTCACAATTGACCATCATGTTCGCGAGCGCCGGCGCATTATGAAGCCATGAAAACCGAGCAGGTACGAGGCTTGGCGGTTCGTTGTCCCACCTGTGGCGCTAAACCTGGGGAGAAGTGCGAACTGAGCACTGGGCTGCCTCGTACAGAGCCGCATCTAGATGGGCGCACCAAGTCTACCCAAAGAAACACCAGGCCAGACTCAAGGATTCGACCCAGAGTCTGCATTTCGATGATTCGACAACTGGCTCCCGCACGCCCGCACTTCTAACCTAGGCGTTGCGCTGAAACGTCCGACGCGTCTCCACATTATCCAGGTAACAGCTCTGCTGGATGTGCCGAGAGTGTGCTGAGATGACAGCGTAGGGTAGCCCCAGAAAGCGTCGCTCATCTATGCCTGTTACTTCCAGGGAATTGAAATGTTGCCTTCGAACTTTTTGTAGAATCCGCTTGAGCCCGTTCTGGATCTTGTTCGTTCCAAGCGCGCCAATGACGATGGCCTTGACCTCTGTTGCCATGAAGAAGAAATTCCATCCCGAGGCGCGGATTTTTTGTTCTAGCGAGAGGCCGGGCAGTGCCCTGACCAGGCGCCAGTTTCCCGAATAAGGTTCGCTTTCAAAACCGAGCAGTTGGGTGATCCGCGGTGTCTCGTCGATCAGGATGGCACCGACGTGGACGTGAATGGGTAAAGGCATGGGCAGTTCTTCTCCTCGAGCCGGATTCAGCGACTCAAAGTCTAGAATCGGCGGTTCCCCTCCGAAAAACTGTGCAGAATGGCTCACTTCGACGATTCCACGAGCAAGTGGATAAAGGGAAAGGACGTTTTTGCTCGATGAACGGGCGGTTCTCATCGGCCGGACTATAATCAAGATGAATGAGTTCCGCTCCGGCAACCAAGAAGAAGCGAGCATTTGATCCCGACCGCTTCCTCGCCACGATTGGCGAGGGCAGGAAGAGCTTCGCCGTTGCTCGGAAGATAAGGATCTTCACACAGGGGGATGTGGCGGACTCTGTCTTCTACATTCAAAAGGGCAAAGTGCGTCTCACGGTCGTGTCGAAGGCTGGGAAGGAAGCCACGATCGGAATATTGAGCCAGCAGAATTTCTTCGGCGAAGGCTCGCTCGCCGGCCAGGCTCTCCGCATGGGGTCTGCAGCAGCCATGACAGACTGCCAGATTCTTCGGATCGAGAAGAAGGCGATGATGGACGCGCTTCACCATGAGCACACCCTGTCTGACACGTTTGTGGCGTATCTGCTGGCGCGGAACATCCGTTATGAAGAGGACCTGGTCGACCAGTTGTTCAATTCCAGCGAAAAGAGATTGGCGCGCGTCCTTCTGATGCTTGCTCACTTTGGCAAGGAAGGTGTGCCCGAAACGGTGGTTCCGAAGATCAGTCAGGAGACACTGGCGGAAATGGTGGGCACCACTCGTTCCCGGGTAAGCTTCTTCATGAACCGCTTCCGGAAAATGGGTTTTATTGAATACGCTGGAGGAGTGGACGGCGGCCTCCATGTTCACAGTTCACTCCTCAACGTCGTCCTGCACGACTAGTTTTTTGCCCCGGAACCACCCGTCCCGATTCCAACTCGGCTCGATTGGTTCCTGTCGGAGCCTAAATCATCCTGACGTATTCTCGGGGCGGTCCTGGCAAACTGAGCAATTGTGACCAGACGGCTCGACTCCAGTTTGTGTAAACAATGTTAGTATGCGACTGTGCCTGCAATGTGGTGGTGAACTGGTGATGGCGTTCCGACCCAGTGGCGTGTCTGGCCCTGGCCCTCGAAACCCTATGAAACCACTGACCCAGTGGAGATGCGGCACCTGTGGGCAATCCTTCAACGCAGAGCAACTTCGTGTTGACAAGCGGACCGCGCCAAAAACTGTAGAGCAGTCTTAGCCTTTAAGCCCGTTCTTTCAGCCCCGGTTTCTGCACAAGATGCACCCTAACGATTTGGAAGAGGGAGATTACCGAATGACGGAAACACCGCAGGCGAAGACCGAGATCGAGACTCTGACGAAAGGCCCGGCGGCTCGCGTCTCGCAGTCTGGCGAAAAGCACTCGGCAGGCAGAATGGCCAACAAGCTGAGAAAGAAGAGAGCGCACAAGCGGAATCTCAGACGGTCGCATGCGAACGGGTAGAAGTCTGCTATAGCGTTATGCCCGTGCGACCAGGTTGGGTTCGACACTGGGCACGACTGCGCCATGCTTCGGGGCCTCAACGGGTTGCCATTCAACCGGAGGAAAGTGGCGGGTGAGAGTTGCGTCTCCCGCACGATGCTGCCGATGGCCGCATGACAGGCAAATCTCTCCTGCCCGGCGTATGTCAGTCTCTTTGGAAATCTCATTCTCGCGAACGGTGAGCAATCCCGCGACAGCCGGGCCAGCACACTGTTCACAGGCATAAGCGGAAAGATGAAGATACTGCTTTCTCACCATCGCCTCCAACGTACATTAAACAACCCTGCCGCTTGAATCCTAGAGCTCTCCGGATGCCACTGTCTGATCACGTGTGAACAGATTGCCGGAAGGGTGACTGCCATGTGGAATGAGCTCACCTGCGCTGCACGGAACTAGGCAGGATTGAGAGCCCTGCCGCACTCCAGACAACTTTTCTTGTTCCGTGGCGTGATCAAGCTACAAAACGGGCACATTCTTTGCGATCGGACTTCCTGGGTGCGCGGTGGCAGCTTCGCCAGGAGATTTCCGAACACGTCACCAAGGAAGGTTAACCGTCTGCGGAGGCGACGCCGGAATGGAAGAAGAACGGGTTCCATCGGTCCCTGCTTTCTCCCGCTGTTCGGGACACTGTTCCCCCGGGCAAAAGCGGCCCGGAGTCACCGAAGAAACGCCGCGTATCGAAACTCCGGTCCCTTTATGATGACAGCTTGAGGTAAACCGTTCTGTGCAAGATTGCTCACATTTGGCTTGACGCAATCCGGCGGGTAGTTCCGAACATTTGCGACTCTTTACTTACAAGCGCGACTTACAACGGCAAAACGCTACATCCTCTCGACATTGTTACGTTTGGGTACGAAACGTTCTTTCACGTGGTCCACCTTGACAAAGCCACCGCAGCAGACTAAGGTCGCGACTGAGCGATCCTCTCTTCCGCTCCGTCAGATTTACTGAGCTAAGTCAGCCCTTCTGAAGCAGGCCCCTCTTAGAGCGATAACAACCAGGAGGTTACATGCACCTTACCAGATACACACTTGTAATTCTGACTGTAGTTCTAGCGGTCTCGGCATTTCCGGCCCCCGCATTCGGCCAGGCCATTTCTGTACCTGATGCTGCAGTGGCGAGAACCACATCGTCGATATTCCCGACCAATGCCCTGGCTGAGCCCAATAGCTCGACGGCGAATGCCGCGGAAATAGCCACGATCACGCAAATGGAGAACGCCGCCGTAAAGGCTGATATCGCTGGCGACTCAACCTTCGTGGAAAAGAACTACGCCGACAACTTTACCAGCGGTTCGAGTTGGGGCAACTGGGAAACGAAACAGTCGATTTTGACTGACATGAAGGACAGCAAGCAAAACAAGACGAACAGCGAAGCGATTTCTGATATGAGCGTCCGTGTATACGGCGACACCGCCATCGCCACGTACAAGAGCACCTATGATTCGCTCTACCACGGCGACCGCCGCGCTCGAACTATTCTGTCGACCGACACCTTTGTTCGGCAGAACGGCACTTGGAAACAGGTGGCAAGCCACAGCTCAGAACTCGCGAAATAAGGCTCTAGGGTGCGTATTTGTAGTGCCCTTCCTCCGGCATTCGTGCCGGAGGGTTTTTGTCATAAGCAGCGTCAGGAGTGCAGACTGCATGGCTGTGCGACAAGAGTGGTCGGTTAAATACCGAGCCGCAATCCTCGAAAGAAACTCCGATTGTCGATTGCTACGAGTGACCGAAGCCAACGACGCAATTCGGCGCCGCATGGGAGAGGTTGAGGAAACTTCGCGCGAGCGACGCAGGTTGGAACACGCTGTACGTTCGTTGAATGCACTGGGTGGTCGCCCCGCGTAACCTTTTAGAATCCTCCTGCCGACTCCTACGGAATATGGAACTTACCTCGGTATGGGCTACCAAAATAGGGGGCTGTGTTGCTGAGTGTTGGTTGTAAGCATCACCTCGTACTCTGCCAGCTATTTGAGTTACGGCACGGTTAAGAACTCAGTCCGCCCTAAACAGAGGTCACGGGAGGTGATGAAATCCTTCCGTTACCGCCTCTACACTTTGGCAATCACCTTCCCAGCCCGGAAGTGAGCAATTCAGACCATCCAGGATCGCGGGTTCTGGGCGATGATAACAGCAGAGACGAGCTCTTCTTCTCGCTCTTTCAGGTTTCTGAGCTAAGTCAGCCCATCTGAAGTCCTCTCCTCTTAGTTCCACAACTCCGAAAGGCACAATTCATGAAAAAAGCAATTTCACTGTTGCTGGTGAGTTTTATGGGAATGGCGGGAACATGCGCCTGGGCCGGCTCGGCTCGCGAAGATTCCGTCGCACGCCTGCAATCGTCTGTCGAAGTTCTGCAGGCGATCATGGCGACCCCAGATAAAGGGATTCCGGAAGAAGTGTTAAACGACGCAAAATGCATCCTGGTAGTACCCAACTTGATCAAAGGTGGCTTCATCCTGGGTGCCAAGCATGGACGTGGAGTGGCATCGTGCCGCACATCCGGCGGTTGGAGCGCACCTGCCTTCGTCTCGGTTGGCGGCGGAAGTGCCGGACTACAGATTGGAGTTGAAGGAGTCGACTTGGTTTTGCTGGTGATGAACGATCAGGGGTTCCAGCATCTGCTCTCCAGCAAATTCGAACTCACGGGAGAAGCATCAGGCGCAGCGGGCCCAGTCGGCCGTCACGCGTCCGCCGGAACCGATTGGAAGATGAACACTGAAATGCTGACCTACTCGCGCTCCAAGGGAGCCTTTGCCGGCCTAACACTGGAAGGTGCGGTAGTGGAGCAGGACAATGATTCGACACGCGCGATCTACGGCAAGAACATGACGTTCCGCAACATACTGTCGGGTAAGGTGTCCACTCCCAAGAGTGCGGATGCATTCATGAAGGCCGTATCCGAAGCGGGCCAGCAGGCTCGGGTTGCAGAAGCAAAAGAAGACAAGAAGTAGATTTAGCTAGCATTGACGCCGCAAGGCAGGATTTCAGCTGGCCGGAACCATTCGGCTCCGGTCAGGCTGAATGGCCGTCGCAAAGGCTTCCCGCAGCAAGCCCCTGAAAACGAACAGTCGTAACCATGTCCTTGATTGGAGCGTTGAAATCGTGCTGCACAGTGAGAGCGCTGATATATGGTTGCTGATCGAACCCATAGTTGAGCTATGGCGACGAGTGGCGGATCTAGTGTCCCTGTCGCGCGACGCTGCAACGACAACGATAGGAGCAAATCAGCCGTTACACCTATGCCCGTTGTGAGTGGCATGGAAATAATGCGACAGGCCTCCTTTTACTCTTTACGCCACCCAGGCGAGTTTTGCCGTTGCTTTCGGTTAGCGTGCCACCGGTACAAGTCGCCCGTTAGGAACACCAGGCCAGCGAAAAACATCAGAATCGCGATCGGCGCAATCAAGGATGATGTGGTCAAATCAGCGGAGGAACGAAGGGCGGCTGCTTGCAGGCTGGGGTAAAAAACCGCCAGAAGGCTTAGAAGTTGCATAGGGGGTTGGGAAAAGGCAAGCAATATCTCGATTTCCGCGCCGACGGTGGGGATACGAATCCGCCCGGCGACGCAATGTTGATCCTTACTGTTGCACGGACGATTTGTCAGGGATGACTTTTGACTCTGCCGGCGTGAGCCGGGAACGGTCGCAGTATCCGAAGCCTTTGAGGCACGCTCGGTAGTTCCTGGCGTTCTCAGCGCTGGCCAACGCACCAGCTTCCTTTTCACTCAGCTTCGCATATTGGCAGGTCTCGCGGCCGGCCTTGCAATCGGAGAGATTACGGTCGTGTTCCGCTGATTCCACCTCACGCGCTTCCAATCTGGTCAGTGATGAGCGGTTGCAATCGTTCCATCCATTCCGACAATTGGTGACATTGCGCTGCTTCTCTGCGAATTGGACATCCTTCGCCTCCGATGGAGTCAGCTTAGAAGGGTCGCACAGCCCCATCCCATCGCGACAGTCGCTCGCATTGCGCAACAGCTTCGCAGCCCGGACTTTGTCCGCTTCGGACTGAGTGAGCTTCGAGGGGTCGCAAGACCCGATGCCGTCCTCACACTCGGAGATATTGCGGAGGTGGCCGGCGACAGCTGCTTCGCGCGCTTCGGGCTCGGTGAGTTGTGATTGGTCGCAGGAATGAATGCCATTGTTGCAGGCGGAAACATTATTCTGGTGCTCAGCGACCGCGAGTGCTGTACGCTCCGCATCGTTCAATTTGTTTCGATCGCAGGGCTGCTGTCCCGCGCGGCAGTTGGACACATTCCGCTGGTGGTCGATGGCCACCATTTCAGTCGATTCAGATGTCGTCAGCTTTGAGCGATCGCATCCCGCCAAGGCGTGCTGGCAAGCCGCAAAGTTGCCCGTGTCTGGCTCTTGCCCGGCCACAGGAACTTGATTATTGCGCTCGCCATTGCCCTGCGCCATTGAGGAAAATGCAAGTATCAGGAGGACGGCGAAAATACCAAGAAATCGATTCATGAATCTCCGTGTAGGTGACGGGACGCCAGGAAGTTCTTGCGATGCCTGGCTCGACGCAGAAATTACGTCAACTTGCATACTATGCGGAGTCCCATCATCAGGTCTGGTCAAAAAGACTCACATTTGCGGTCTTTCGGCAGCCCCGACGGTTCTGAAATATTTCGAGTCGTCTGCAGGGAAGGTGGCATCAAAGCTTTATCAGCTAAGTTTGGCTCATTCCCAGTTGAAAATCGGTTCCGCTAACCAGCGTCACCTCTTCTCACCCGGCAGCGACTCTTCTCAGCAGACAATTCAGATAGAAAAAGGAAACACCAATGGAAACAGGAACAGTGAAGTGGTTTAACGACGCGAAGGGTTTTGGCTTCATCAGCCGGCAGAGTGGTGAGGATGTCTTCGTTCATTTCTCGGCGATTCAGGCGGGCGGATTCCGCAGCTTGCAAGAAGGCCAACAGGTACAGTTCGACGTCACGAAAGGCCCGAAAGGCTTTCAGGCAGAGAACGTAAAGCCTGTCTAAGTAACTGTCTACAGGGGTGCTCATAGTTTCAAGATCCTGGGCACCCCTTCTTAATTTTGTCCCTACCCAAGGCTCAGCTCTCAAACCTGGGCTTGCACCCGAACCGAAATTACTGCTCACGAAGCCCATCTTCGCGTCTTTTCTCGCGGTTGTTTTCGGGATCGGCAGCAGACGACACTTTGGGAAGCGTACTTGTTCGCCTCGCGGTCTTAACCAAAATTGTGCCAGCCCAAGGCTTACCTTTCGCGACTTGGTTTCCGGCCTTTCCCTCCACGGTACGCCGCTTGGCTCCGTCAGCATTCCTTCTGATGGATTCTGGATTGACTCCGAGTTTGCCGGCGGTCTGAGGATCAAGCCGCCCCGTTGCTGGCAGCTTCTCGGACTTCTGAAGGGCGCGAATACTTTCCCGCGTGCGCAGACCCATGACGCCATCGCTTTCCCACGGTAATGACGTCGATCGAATGCCGTGCTCAACAGAAGTGCGAAAACAATTCTCGTCCCCATCTTCTTGCAGGCTTGAAGCATTTGTTCTTCTACTTCGCCCCATACGGGAAAGCCGACGTGATGTCAAGCAACGAGGGCGGGCGTCAGACGTAGCTTGGAGTCGAGTTTGGGCGGGCGAATCAGGCACCAGAGAACTCGGCACCACGACGTAGATCGCCTCTTTCAACTCCCCCAGACAATCTGAAATTGAGCAATTCGGAACAGACCTGCGTGGGTCGACCGGGTTAAATAGAAGGACATAATGTCGACTCAGAGCATACTACTCTGCATACACCGAGATCCCGACCAACTACTGCACCTTGAGGAGAAGGGATATCGTCTGGTCACAGCAACCTGCGGTCAGGAGGGCCTGCGCCTGTTGATGTCGCAGCCAGTCGACGCAGTCGTGATGGAGTATCACTTGGGGTTGTTGGACGGTGCGGTCGTGGCCTCTGAAATCAAGCAGGTAAAGCCCCAAATACCCATCGTGATGGTTAGTGACAATTTAGAACTGCCCGAGGACGCCTGGAAGTCTGTCGACGCCATCGCGATCAGGTCCGATGGGCAGCACTTCCTTGTGGCTACGATACATTTCGTCCTGAGCGTCCAGTGGGAACAGCAACAGGCAACCCGCACAGCTGCCGCCGGGACGCCTTTCAACCGCCTGGGTCTGGGTAGGCGCAGCAGAACAACGACTACGCGCGCCCGTCGCTCCCCACCGGAAAGTGTGGACGCAACTCTACCCCCGAGGGTGTGAAGAGGCATCCTTGATGTCCATTTTCCCATTTGCCGAGCACAGAATGAACCTTTCAAAAATCCGGCAGAGCATTCGGACACCTGAAAACAAAAATCTTTGGATTCGCATCGTCTGAGGAGCCCTATGGCCGGCAGGATATGGACCAACTCGCTACCGCGATTACCGAATACGGGCGCATGAGACAGGAGCACTACGGCTCTGGGTCGGTTGTTCTGGGCGTCGGGGAACTAGCGATGCGGTTACGAGAAACCACCCGGACCATTGTCAAGGCGTTAGAAGTCCTGAGGGATCAGGGCCGCGCTCAAGAAACCGGCGCACACGGGCGATGGAGACTGCTCTTCCCCTTACCCGGAGAGCTGACGCTGGACTCAGCATCGGGAGAAGTCGCAAGGCCAGAAGAACTACGCCGTTGAAACAGATGCTGGGAAGCGGGTCCGTCTCTCGCTTCCCAGCTGAGTGCACTTGTGGCTTTCCCGCGAAGTGCGCATCCGCTGCGCATTTCGTCCCTTACATCTTGTCTACACGGCGCTTCTGCGTCCGCTCACAAGGTTATAGACCAGGACTACCAGCGCTACCACGAGTAGCAGATGGATGAGACCTCCGCCAACGTGAAGACTGAAGCCGAGAAGCCACAAAATCCCCAGAACCACAAAAATAGTCCAAAGCATATTCTTCTCCTCGCGTGCTCATGATTCAGCGTGCATTGCTGAGTTGTGCCGCTGCCTCGTGTCCCGGCTTTGCCCGAACGGAAGCATCGGTTAAGGTTTTTTCGCGCTACATCGAGATGTTGATCGCAATTCCCACATTGGGATACCTGCGGTTAAACATGTAATAGCCGTTGTCGACATAAGTCACGTAAATCACGTCGGTGTCGTACCAGTTATTTGCCCAGTACTCCGGCCATGGGTCAACAGCGCTAAACCAATAGCCCTGGTACTGGAAGCGCGGGTATCCGCCAACGACTAGGGAACGGCAGCCCGTAGATGCGAAAGCCGTGGTCCGGGCCGAAATATCCACGATAACGGTTGTCCGGAATGCGATACCCGTTGTACCCGCCTCGTTGCTGCCAGTTACGGTCATCCGACTGCCAGCTTCGTGCGCGATGCTCTTGCCAGGCCGCCTGCTCGACGTGCCGTTGTTGTTGACTAGGTTGCGGCCGTTCACGTTGCCGAGCGTGCTGTTGTTGCTCGTTCTGATCGGAGCGCTGCTGCTGAGCATGCTGTTGCTACTTGTTCTGGTCGGACCGCTGCTGCTGGGCATGCTGCTGTTGTTTGTTCTGATCCGATTGCTGCTCCGGATGGTGCTGCTGCGGTCTCGCTTGTTCCGGTTTGCTCTGTTCCTGCCCAGGATGATCTTGTTTTTCATCCTGCTGCTCGTGCTGTGCGTACACAGGAGCGGCAATTCCGAGAAGCAAGGACAGAACGGCCGTGCTCGTAATCTTCATCATTTTTATAGATACTGCCTCCGATACTGAGTGCTCGATCGCTCGCATTAGCGCAAGGTTCCGGTCGTCGCGTTCACAGGGTTGCCGATGGCTTCACCCGACACGAGAAGTTCCACTCTCCGGTTTTGCTGCCGGCCGGCGGAATGCTCGTTCGACGCTACCGGCAATGTGTTGCCGAAGCCCTTCGAACTGACGGAACCAGTCGCTACACCTTGTTGCACCAGGTAGTCGCGCACCGAACTCGCCCGGTTCTCGGACAATGTTTGGTTCATTGCATCGCCGCCGACGTTATCGGTGTAGCCGCCGACTTCGATGTTAAGTCCTGGGTAGGCCAAGAGAATGCCGGCGACCTTCGCCAGCTTCTCCCGTGCACCCGGCTTCAACGAGTACTTTCCCGTATCGAACAGAACATCGGACATGCTGATAATCAGGCCGCGCGCACTATCGCGAGTTTCGAGAATTTTGTTCAACTGCTCAGACAAGCGTGTGCGCATGGCTACCTTGTCCGCTTCCGCCTGTTGCGCGGTCAGCTGGGACTGCTGTGCTGCCAAGCGGGATTGATCGGCGTCAGACTGCGCCGCCGAGAGTGCGCTGGCAGAGGCCGCTTGGCTGTCGGCCATATCGGACTTGGCCTTTGCTGCCGCCGATTGCGCATCTGAGGTTTCGGTTCGGGCTCTCGCTGCATCTGCCATAGCCTGAGCTGAAGCTAACTCCGCCCGGGCCTGAGCAGACTGCGCTTGCTCTTTCTGTCGGGTCGCGTCGTCCGCTTGTGCCTGGGTCTGGGCCTGCGCGTTCGCGGCAGTTCGTCGTTCGTTTTCCAATCGTTCTTGATCAATCTTTTTGACCGCAATGGCGCGAGCATCTTCGGCGGTCTGCACTGCCTCGCGGGCCGCCGCGATCAGTGGCTTTTTGTCGATGTGGCCGTTGGTGGCGTATTGATCCGTTTTGTCCATCAGCTGAACAGCGTGCTGGTAGCTGTCATTGGCGTAAGTCTCCGCCCCCTCAGACTGCGCGATGCGCAACGCGTTACGCGCTTCAAAGAATTCCAGCGGGAGCTTGGTATTCAGAACCACCGGATCGAATTTGTAGCCGGTGGGAATGTAGCCACCGCGTTCCATAAGTTCATACTTCGTTTCCATTGCCTCAGTGGTCCCCTTGGTATCTTCGCGGACCACGTTTTCGAGCACGACTACGTTGCTGGGCTGGCGAACCGCGTAGTAAGGCTCGGCGGTAACAACCAGCGCAAAAGCTTGGAGATCCGTGGTCACGTCCAGCTTGCTGCGGTGGTTGGCACCCACCAGGACTTCTCCCAAATTGATCGCGCGGCCTTCGGGCGAGATTGCCCACAGGATGTAGGTCAGGTACTCATTGCCGAAAGTCGTTGGGTTTTGCAGGTTGCGAAATTCCACTTCGATTTCGATGTAGCCTTTCTTGCTCTCCACTTTGGCCTGGCCGTTGGCTTCAGGCATCAGATTCGTACCCGCGAAATCAAGCTTCGTGGCTCCGCCGCGGTGCTTGTAGTTCACAGCCTTGACGCTGCGGCTGACCACTGTTACGCGGAAGGTCGGCGTGTGAGCCATGGGCTCGACCGTTAGGTTTGTTGGAGAATTGGTTTGCGCGAACGCGCTCAAGCTAAGGGTGATTCCGGCCGCTAACAAAAGACTCTTCTTCAAAGCATCTCCTAGAGGCAGATTCCTGCCGTAGTAAGCTGTTGTGTTTGAGAGCGAATTTCCTGAAGACGTGTCGTTACGTCGAGCTCTACGTCCCAATGTGGATGCGGGCCAGGGAATGAAACAGCCCGAACACGTTCAGCAGCCACAAAACGACCGCAATGACCACAACGCCATTCAGAATGGACTTGATAGATCCCTGCATTGGGATGAAGCGATTCACCAGCCACAGCAGGACTCCCACTACAACCAGAACTTCCAATAGTTGAATTAAAGGCATGATCTTGAATCCTCTCCTTCGCAGGCTACGGCCCTCATCCGCGTAGAGGTGCAGTGGCCCTTGATTTGCCGTTGAGAACTTTTCGTTTTGACTCGTGCTCGCCGCAAGGTTTTCGTGGCGTACACACGCTTGAAGAATGCCGATGAGCTGGATGTGGTCGCTTTGAACCCTGGCGACCTAAGAATTGAGAGCTACGAATCAGCTGTCGTGGCTCGGTCTACACACTCAGGTGAATCAACAATGACAGGTATGAGAATGGGCGTCTGAGCAAGATAGCTCACATCCAGAATGAGGGGCTCAGGCTTGTTTGAGGCCGGTGCAGATGACCACCGGGTCAGCGTGGCGGGCGCGAGGGTTCGCGACATCGGATCCTACGGGACGCATCAGCTCCCAGGAATATGGAAATTCCTGACCGCACTCGATGCAGACTTGGTATGTGCACTTCTTGATGGTGACGACGCTACTCAGTTTATGGTGACATCCAAACGCAAAATCGGTGATCCAATGCAGAAGTCTCACAAATCCTCAGCTCGTTGCCGCCGCTCGCAGCTTCCGTTGGCATCCAGCCATTCCAGCAGCGAGCGTACACTCGCGCGGGCTAGCGCGATCGAGCAGTCTGCTGCCCCATAGTAGATATTGATCGTGTCGCCATCAGGATTCATGGTGTACCCGCAAGGAAACACAACGTCGTCAACGTCGCCATGGAGTTCGTACTCGGCCTCGGGCCCAAAGATCCACGAATCTCCTCGCAGTAAACACTTCTCCGGTTTCTCAAGTTCGAACAGGGCGAGCCCCAAGCGATAGAGGCAACCCGAAGGTGTGTGGCGCACTCCATGGTAGAACACAAGCCACCCTCTGGAGGTCTCGATCGGCGGCGGCGACAAGCCAATCTTGTTTGCGTCCCACCATGCGCCTCGACGCGCTTCCAGCATGAGCCTATGTCGGCCCCAGTGTCGCAGATCCGGCGAGTACGAGATCCACATGTGCGCCCCGAGGGCAGTCATGGGCCGATGAATCAACGCCCAGTACCCATCGATCCTCCGCGGAAGAAGCGCCGTATCCTTGTCATCGGGCGGCATGATGACGCCGTAGCGTTCGAAGGTTCGGAAGTCTTTGGTCAATGCCAATGACACGCCGGGGCCGCCGCGCGAATAGGAGGTATAGGTAACGACGTATTGCTGCAGTTCGGGCACGAACGTAATACGAGGATCCTCGATACCCCAGATTTCTTCGGGATACTCTTTCGGGCTGGGCATCAGGGTTGGCTCTTTGTCGATTTCCCATCCGTCCACACCGTTCTTAGAGCGCGCAGCGCAAAGATGCGACAAGCCACGTCGATCTTCCACACGGCAGAGCAGGAGAGTAGAGCCATCCGCCAGTAACGTGGCGCCTGCGTTGAAAACACTGTTGATCGAGTATGGCCAGTCTTTACTGGACAGGATCGGGTTGGCAGGATGACGAAGGAGTAGTGGCTCGTACTGCTTGCTCAGAACCCTCATAGGTTTTTGGGCAGAGGTTGTCACAAGGCAATTTCCTTTTGTTCAGACTTTTCGAGCGAGCGCATCTCAAGAAGCGCCATCAGCAACGATAGCGTTGACTCTGCGCCTTGGTTCTCATTCGCTCGGTCGGGATGCAAGCCGTCCCGGCAGCCGCCTGTGACGGGATCATAAAGAGAAAGCTGCAAATCGTTGTTGCCGAGAAACCAGTTGAAGGCGGACCAGGCCTCGTCTCGCCAGTGCGTGTCTCCGCTTATGCGATACGCCTGGAGGCAGGCAGAGACGGCCCCCGCGGCTTCAATCGGTTGTTGATCGAAACGCGCTTTGTCGCCACCGCGGCGATAAAACCCTTGTGATCCGATTGGCACGAAGTTGCCGTTAGTTTCACATTGCTGTTGGGTCAACAGCCAGTCCAGGCTCTCGAGGCCGACCGAGATCATTCGATCATCCGAGCAAGCGGCGCCCACCAGCAACATGGCTTGCGGCAACCTCGCATTTCCATAGGCAAGAACGTCTTCGAACCAGTGCCACTCCGGAGTTTGGACTGCCTCGTACATTTCGAGCAAGCGCCGGCTGAGGACAGATCGAATCTTTTGTGCGTCCCGGTCGCCTGGATAGGAAGTCAGATATTCCTGAATCCCAATCAACGCGTAGGCCCAGGCGCGAGGACTGCGGAATTCGACTACCGCGGGAAGCGAAAACTCGAATAAGCGTCCGGCAGCGCTTCGCAATCCCTGGTCGACTGATCGTCCTAGAACTGTTCCCAGCGCCCAGAGTGCGCGTCCATGACAGTCTTCCGAGCCTTCCATTTCGTTCCAGCGTCGATCAAAAGTGAGGAAGTTCTTGAATCGCCCGTTGGCCGAATTAAAAGCGTGCTCCAGAAAGGACAAATAGCGGGAAGACAAATCTGCCGAGGACCGGGAAATAGCTGCCCCATGCTTGCCCGTCTTAAGCTTTATCACTTGTGCGCGAGACACGGTGAAGACGAGGGCACGGGCGTTGTCATCTGTGGTATAGCCCTCCCCATAGTTGGGGATGGCGAAAATCGAATGCTGAAACATTCCAACGTCGTCCGTCAAACGCTTCAGGTGGTTTAATTTCAAGGCAGGCAGCAGGTTGGGCGATTTGGGCGCAACGCGGGCCGAAAATTGGACGCGGGGAGTCTGCAAGCGATCGCTGCGAACCCGTGAAAAGCTCTCCATATACCCTTGTGCAACCCTTTTCCAGACCATCTCGCGCGCAAACAAGTAGCCGCGTTTGCGCATGGAATGGCGGAGGGCGGGGGTATCGAGCAGTTCGATCGTTTTCTGAGCAATCGCCCCCGGGCTCTGGAACGGAACGAGTGCCCCCCGCCGGTCATCCAGCAATTCAATCGCGTGCCAGTAGGGGGTCGAGATGATTGCTTTGCCCGCGCCCAATGCGTAAGCAAGTGTCCCCGAAACGACCTGCGCTTCATGCCGGTATGGGGTGATGTAAATGTCTGCAGCGCCGATGAACTCAACCATCTCCTCGGGACTGACGAAGCGGTTGTGGAAGATCACACTCGATTCCACTCCCACCTCTTTCGCGAGGGCCTGCAAATGCTCACGATACTTGTCGCCCTCACGTCGAAGAATATGGGGGTGGGTCGCGCCCGCTACGATGTAAGCGACATTCTTGTGTTTCGCCAGAATCTGCGGCATCGCTTCGATTACGTTTTCGATTCCCTTGTTTGGGGAAAGCAGCCCGAAGGTGAGGAGAACCGCCTTTCCCTCCACACCGAACCGGTCCTTATAGAAATTAGGATCGATGAACGGCAGGTCCGGAACTCCATGGGGAACCATGTCGATCTTGCTGCCGGGAACCTTGAAGATTTCTTGCAGGAACTGGGAAGAGAGCTGGCTCATCACGATCAGCCGGTCGGAGAGTTCAGCAATCTGTTCCATGACCATCAACTGATCTGGGTTGGGTTCGCGAAGGACTGTATGCAGAGTGGTCACGACAGGCATCTTCAGACCACGCAAAAGATGCAAAATGTGGCTTCCGGCCGGTCCGCCAAAGATTCCGTACTCGTGCTGCAGGCAGACCATGTCGATATTGTTGAAGTTCAGGAAGCGAGCGGCTTCTTCGTACGACGCGACTTCATTCTGGTCGAGTGACCATCGGACCCGAGCAGGATAGTCATAGCCCTGTTCGATGTCGTTTACCGGCAGTGCTAACAATCGGGCCGTCCCGAACTCTGCTGCGATCGCGCTGCAAAGATCCGTGGTGAAAGTCGCAATCCCACACTGCCGTGGCAGGTAGTTTCCAATGACAGCAATTCGGCTGGGCAGGGATGGTTTCGGCTGCAATCTCGGACGAACGGGCACCACTCCAGGCCCGACCGGGGACGGCGGACCGACGATAGTTAACGTTGCCTTGGGAAGCCCAGTATTTGGTAGTGACATTTAGCCTGGTTTCTTTGAAGTGAGCCAGTGGGGTGCAAATGAGATGGAACAAGGCCTTCACCATTAGGCCTAAGACCAGATGGGCTCATCTACATGTGCGAGCGATTCCGTTTTCACTAGTATCTGCCGAAAGGGAAGGTGGGACTGTTCAAAATTGACCACATGGTCTCTGCGGAGTGGGAACTCGACCCGAGTCCTCCGAAGATCACAGAGCAACGCGCTGACTCCTAACGAGTCAACGGCCGGATGTTGCCTGGTCAAGGCAGATTTGGCGTGCGGCGGTGTGTCTCACATCACATTCTGCCGTGTGGAATATCATTAGAGTTTGGTTATGGGATCGCAAATAACCTTGATCGAGTACGCGGGCCGTGCAGGAGAACCAGATTTGTGAGCGACATCAGCCGGCTCTTCCAGGCCTTTCTTGCCCCGGCGCTGTTCGTGTCAGCGACGGCGCTGCTCATTTTGTCGATCAAGGTGCGGCTGATGGGGATCGTCAGCCGGCTGCGGCAATACGTTCATGCCAAACACGACGCCGCCCAGAACGGACGCGTCGCCGAAGCCGATGCGTACACGAGCCAGATCGAGTCGATCGAGCAGCGCGCGGAGTTGATTCGCCGCTGCTTTTTGCTGGCGCTGATCTCGCTGGCGGGGACGATTGCTTCGTGCCTGCTGCTGGGCTTCGGGCTCTACTTCCAGCAGGCTGCTCTGCTTGCGGTGATTGTGTTCGTGATGGCGATGATTTCGCTGCTGGGTGCGGCTGGTTATTACCTTCGCGAAGTGAATGTCGCGCTCAGCGGGTGCGTGAGGAAGCAAGGGACTCGCGGTTCATGGACATCGCGGTTACCGCGGACCTGCGCGCAGGCCACCGCGTGTAAGATTCTCAGCCGTTCAGAAAATTCGCCGCATCCAGAAGCTCGACGGCCAAACTCGCTCCCCGTCGAGGCTCGGCACGAAACGGCGTGAGGCCTTGGGCAGTTTTCGGTAGCTGTCTTTCCAGCGCGGAAACATCTCCCCCAGCGCATCGGGGTGGAAGGTTTGCATTCCGCTGCTGCTCCACAGCACTTCGAAACACGGGTTGAAGCTCAGAAATGCCAGCAGCAAGTATTGCTCGTTCCAGAACGACAAGTTGTCGACCAATGCCGGCGGATAATCGAAGGGAAGGAAAATGTCGTGCGCGTGGATCAGCACCCCTTTCCGCAAGCGGGGCAGGATCTCGAGGTATTCGTACACCACATCGCTACCCACGCTGACTACATGGCTTGAGTCGAGGAAGAGGATGTCACCCTCTTCGAGTGACGAAAACAGTTTCGCATCGAGTTCCTGCACTGGCTGCTGAATCAACTCCGCCGGGCTGTTGCGAAGGACGGCGGTTGAGGGATCCAGCCCTGCAGGATCAATGGTGGTCAGCGCTCCCTGCACACCGTCGACGGCGAGATTCGCCTGCAGGGCCTCGGCCAGGACACGCGTGCTGAAACCGCCTCCGACTTCGATAATCCGCGAGGGTTTGAAGTGGCGCACAAAGGAATACGCGATCTCTGCGTCCACCGTTTCAAAGAAGCCATTATTGTAGTGATAGCGATACTCGGCGTCGGGTTGGTCAGCGAAAGTCCATTCCGGTTTGTACTTCGCCACAACTGCACGGAGAAACTGCAACTGGTGCGACAAGCGAAGATCCACGGCAGTGTGCATCACGTCGCTGCGCGAGCGCTGACGTTCCACCTCCGACAGGTCGGGCACGGGCCAGTAGAAATGGTTGGGACCAACCGAAAGGCCCCATCGTTGCAGCTTCTTGAACGTGTACACCATGGCGGAAAAGCAAGCGTCACTGGTGCGGAGTTTTCGAAAGAGTCGCTGAACCAGCGGCTCAGCCTTCCGAAGCCCGGGTGGCGTGGTTTGAGTACCTACTGGTGGCAGAGGGGGAACGGACGCCTCGGGACCCAGTTCTTGCCACTGGGGCAGATCGGTCTGCGGGTGTTCGAACATCCGGTCTCCCAAAGCGGTGCAGTCTTCGATGTGGGCGAGGGCGAACCCGTTGTTAAGGGGGCGTGAAAATTCGTTTTTCGTACTCCTTCGTGCCAGGCAAACCCGAAGCTACTCAATGTTCGTGAAATCGAGTGCCCTTCGGTGCTAAAGGAGTTGAAGTAGGCATATCACCTGAGTGCTTGCTGCTGTCCCTGCGTGATTGTGAGAAAATTGGAGCCGACCGAAGGTTGCAAAGCGGCCCCGTAGCTCAACTGGATAGAGCATCAGACTTCGGATCTGAGGGTTGGGGGTTCGACTCCCTCCGGGGTCGCCATGTTTGCCGGCAATTTCATTCCGCTTCCAGCACAGCAGCAGTTTTTGGTGGAATCGCTGCAAGGGCGAGCGAGGGTTTGGTGAGAACGCCCCGATTTCCACAGCGTGTAAGAATAGTGGCACTCATCGGAGGATCTATGCTTCCTCGTATCCTCAACGCTCGAGAGTACGCCGTTTTCGGATTCCAGTTGCTCCTATAACTTTTGACAGTTCCCAGCAGCCCAACCACCTTCTAGGATCGCATCTCCTTTCTACAACTTGCGTGAAGAGTTCGCCCAATGACCTTTTTGGGCGCTTTTCGATCCACCTCGAACTGTAATCCACTAACCGATTAAGGAGAAATGTCATGAATCTGAGCACTGAAGAACGCGAACAAGTAGTGACCGAATTGAAACGTTTCGCTGGTGACCTGAACCTCACCGACGATCAAAAGGAAAAGCTTCGCGTCGCTCTTACAGAAGCAAGAGAAAAGATCGCAGAGTACATGCAACAGAATCCCAACACGACCAAAGCCGACGTCATCAGTAAGGTTGTTGCAAATCGCGACGCGATTCGTCAGCGAGTCGTCAGCTTCCTTAATCCCGAGCAGTTGAAGAAGTGGGATGACGAAAAAGCCAAGGCCAAGGACTTCCTGGGCCAGAAGATCGCAGCCTAAAGATTCACCTCGTACTGAAGTTGCTACACTTGGTGGCCGACAATCGAACAAGTCCCGGCCACCAATCCTTATGTTTGCGAGTTTGGTTGGTAGGCCCACTGGAAGAAAAACGCCTGCAGGGACCGAAAGTTAGGGGCAAATGGCCTCGGCCGCAATAACTACGGCGGGAACCGTGAAATACTGGCGGCCTCGGAATCCTATCCGTTCTGGAGACGCCATGCTGAGAAGTGCCTTGCTCATACTCGCTCTGGTGCTGGCCCACATTGTGAACGCACAGACGGCGAGTCCGACTGCGGCGTCCGGCTCATCCCAGCCCCTCATCATCTTGATCGGGCCACCGCTCAGCGGAAAAACAACGTTCGCCGACTCGATCTCCCACACTTACGCCGTTCCAATGATTTCAATCGAAGATCTCATTCGTGATAACGCGGCTGAACTAGACAGATTGCGAGGGGAAGGGGTTTCGTTGGCCGAGATGCGCTATGACCCGGCCATGAGTCGCTATCTGCGGGAGCGGCTGAAGACCGCTGACCTCAGCCACGGGATCACACTCGATGGCTATCCCGCAACCCTGGTTCAGGCTGAAGAGCTCGCCAAGATGTTTCCGGACCTGAAAATGAAACTCGTTGCATTGCGACTGCAAGTGCCCGACGATACCGTCCGCGAGCGGGCCAAGAAGACCGGGCGCGAGAGCGATCGACCGCAGATAATCGAGCAACGGATCAAGGACTACCATCGCGAGATGGATGCGATTGCGCTTTACTTTCCTAATGCCAAAATTGTGGACCTAGACGGCAGTGTGCCCGAGGCAAAGGTCTGGATAGCGATCCAGACTGCCCTTGACGAGGCGGGGCTCAAGCCAGCGGCGAAGTAAAAGGCTCGGGCAGTTTTTGGGAGTATCAAAAGACTTCGGATCCTCGCGAGGTCATATACAACGAAGTATGCCGAGGAGATGAGGGGCGGAGTCGAGCCGTACGTTATTTCCCTTAGGCGAATAAACTTGGCGCTTGTGTTCAAAATTCAGTTTTGAGGATTTACAAATGACTAGTGCGTGTGCAACTGTCTGCACTTGTCGTGCAGAGTGTTGGCTCTTGGAGTGGGCCAAGAGCTTGACATCGAAGTTCAATTTCTTAAGTGACGTAATCGACAACTATTATTGTCCTCGATTTCCAAAGGCCGATGGCCTTTCTCGTGCTTCATTTCATTTGGGCGTCTTTACAAAATTTTGTGGGGCAAGGTAGGACTCATGCGGGTTCATACAGGGAAGACAGTAATCGCGGCGTTAGCCGTTCTGGTGCTGTCATTGATGTCCGTGCCGGTCGCGCACGCGGATTCCATCAGTTTCAGTCTGACATCGAACAATCTTGGATTGGGCGGAACTGTGGGTACAGTGCTCATCAGCGACACTGGCACCGATCAGGTGACGGTCATGATTACCATGAATGCCGGCTTCTCGGTGAAGCTTCCGGGTGGCGACATTGCGTTTAACGGTCCGTCAGGATTGACTGCGGGAAGTGCGAGTGCTGCGCAGGGTACCGCGAACATGTTCGGATTTACGGGGCTGAGCTTCCAGCAATTCTTCACCGACAAAAACATCAGCCAGTTTGGCAACTTCTCGTTCGATTTTGCCAATGTGAAGGGCGCGCCCAAGGGGGTGGTCAGCGCCGACACGTTGACCTTCATACTCTCCACTTCCGGCCTCAAGGCCAGCCAATTTACCGGAGTCGCGATTCACTTCTGCACAGCGTCGGGCGGCGGATGCGGTCCGCAGACTGGATTCGCGTCCAACGGCACGCTGACTCCTGTTCCTGAACCTGGCACATTGTCGCTGCTGGGCACAGGCCTGGTCGGTTTGGCTGGATTCGTGCGCAAAACGCTTAGCAGGTAACCCAGATATCGCGTCAGGGAATGACAAGCCCCAGAGAAATCTGGGGCTGTTTGCTGTCCTTCGAATTTGCTTTTCGCTGTTGCTACCGACAGCGGCTGAATACATTGTTTCGCGGACGCTAAGCCCCGGCTCGTAAGATTCCTTCGAGGGGCGCTTTCCTGGGAGCCAGCATAAGCAAAGCCAGGCCGATGACAACCAACACCGCCGAGCCAATCAGAAAGCCTGAGCGCTGACTCGGCATTCGAATCCTTGAGTCGACATCGTCACGGCATGGGCAAAGCTCGACCAGGCCGCAAAGGCGATCAGGCTGCGATGCGTCGCTGGGTTTCGCCGCGCGATGAGCAGGAAGATGCCGAGCGCGAAATACAGGCTCATCATCATTGTGTCGCCCGTATCCGAGTCAGCGGGGTGCAATAGTCCACCGATCAATGGATAAAGTGCGGCTGAGAACAGCAATCCCACCAACAGCAGCACAACTTTCAGCACAGATTCCCGATTCATCGCGCCCTCCTCGACGATCTGTCGAACACATACTAGAACAGGTGGCTCGTGGACTCTCATGGATCTCATCTGAAAAGACGCGACACATTCGGTATGTAAAAGAAAGGAGACCCTCTTTACAATTCTTTATACAGGCCCTCGCAACCAATCTCTGTAAATCAGGTTCCTAATGTGAAGCAGGACTCACGACATGCGGACACGATTCCACGGGTGCATGAAAACGGCCGCGCTGTGTTGCATTGCGGTCCTGCTTGCGGCAGGGACGGCTCGCCTACTTCATACCAGCGTTTCCTCTTCTCATAAATACGGCAAGTCCGTCTCTGAGGTTTCTTCCACTCTTTCCGATCATCTGCAGCAGGCCGCGACGGTTCAGACGTGCGCTCTGCCCTGCCCTGAAATTCGAGAGCCGCTTAGCTCACAAGAGAGGTCTTTGCGGTCTCGCAACTGGCTTCTATTGCGACGTCTGCGCGGGCGCGCGCCTCCTGCGCGGTCCTGATCTGTCGATCCTTTTGCCCTTCGACAATTCAACTTCACACACCATTCACACGCGCACTTGTGCGCGAATGAGGACGAATCTCATGACTCAGTTTGCAAAGCACATCATCCTCTTGATGGCAGTTGTTTCCTTCATAGCATTGCCCGTCTTTGCGCAATCTCCGGGTGACATAAAGATCACCACCAACGCCGAAGTCGCAGTTCCGGGACATCTGCTGGAGCCGGGGACCTACTGGTTCCGACGAGCGATGGCCGACGACCCCAGCTTCTACAAAATTGTTGCGGACGATGGACGCCTGATCGAGTTTGTCGAGGTCGTCCCAACAGAACGTACCGGGCGTACCGACACCGAGGTGGATATCAGCGTGCCGGATGCGGCTGGTGTGAGGCTAATGCAGGCTTGGTATGGTCCGGGCGACCCAAGCGGATATGAACTGGTCTATGCGAAGGGAGATATTCGAAAGCTCGATCAGATTGCGGAGATGCGTGCGCACTCCGGATATGCTGCAGGACAACACTAGAGATCGGACCGCCCGGTATTTCCTTCAACCGACGGTGCCCCACGGTCGCGCGCACTCTGCGCTAACGTGGGCCTCCACGGCTGCCTCGAAACAATAGTCGGGAGCAATCGTGGTAAGCCCAGGTTAGCGCCCAGACAGCGGGCGCGAACCTCGGGCACCAATTACCGGTCGCTGCTTACACCGACGCCTTCAGATCTCGCCGGACGAGGGTCGAGTCAAGAAAGAATCCCAAGCCAACGGTGAAGGGGATGGCGCCGAACGACGCAGCTACCCAGGCGTCGGGTTCGACGCGAGCGATGAGGGTAAACGTGATTACGTATCCGATGGCTGCCGATACGAGCAGGATGCCTGCGCGCCGCGAACGGGCTGCTTGGGAGAGTTCCGGTTCCATCGGGACGTTCACGCCGCGGGCCAGTGCGGCCAGGCGCTCTTCGGTGTGCAGCTTTGAAACGCGATAATAGCCGTAGACCCCGATGCCCACGATCGGAATTGAAAACAGCATGACCACGGCCGCCAGTCCAGTAATGTCGCCCATAAATTGCTCCTTCGATTTCGCCGGCGGCCGTCTTTCGGGCCGCTCTTGATATCAGTTACGGGGCATGGTTTCGGAAAGTTCCGGGAATCTGATGGGCGGTTGAGACTCGCCTAAGGTGGGCCTGGTTGAGACGGCCCCCTAAAGGGGGCCGTTTTGTCGAAACGGACAGTGGCGCGGCTGAAGCCGCGCCCTGACACGAAGCTCTAGGAGTGACGGCCTGTGACGAAGCTCACCCAGCCAAAACCCTGAGGCGACGAACTTGAAGAGATGGCTGCACTCGGAGGGCAGGCGATTTGCTAAGGTGCTGCGGATTCCCGCATCAGAGCGGTGATTTTCGATAAAACTCTTTGATGTGCCCGATAACCTCTTTTTATTGGCCCACCTGCGAGGCGGCACGGTACCCTCAAGTGTTCGCATCTGGCCCCCGGAAGCCCTGGATTTTCCAGCGACGACCACTCATTTCAAGGAGACTCATGTCGACCGAACTTCGTAATTTCCTAGCGCTCTCGTATGACGAACTGGAAGAGCTCAATCTGAAGGCGAAGGAACAGCGCAAGAACCGCACGCCCGTCCACAAGGTCCAAGAAGAGCGCCTGAAGTATCTGACCGACGAGAAGCGCATTAAGGCTGTCACCGTGCTCTTCAGCGATCTCGAAGGCCGGCTGCACATGCTCGACTACGACAAGAAGTTCCTGATCAAGAGCTGGGACAACCTGACCTTTGACGGCTCGTCGATTCGCGGCTTTACCGCCCAGCGCGAGAGCGACCTGCGCCTGGGCATTGACTGGGCCGCCTTCTACTGGGCTCCGGCCGACTTCTTCGGGGGCGGCAAGGTCCTGGTGTTCGGCGAAGTGATCGACAAGAACGGAACTCCGTACACCGGCGACATTCGCGGCATGCTGAAGACCTTCGCCAACCAGCTCAACAAGGACGAAGGCTATACGCTCAACGCCGCCAACGAGATTGAAGGCTTCCTCTTCAAGGGCTCCGACGCCGAGCGCCACTACCACGAGACCGGCAAGTTCGAGTACGTGAATACCGGCGGCTACTACCACTCACTGCCCGGCGACCTGCTGCGCACGTTCATCGACACTACGGCGGAAGTGCAACGCGCCATGGGATTCCAGAACGAGAAGGACCATCCCGAGGTGGCACCTTCGCAGTTTGAAATCAACTACGGGTACGGCGAAGTGGTGCAAGCAGCCGACCAGATCCAGCTATACAAGCTGGTGTGCCGCGAAATCGCGACGCGTATGGGCCTGACCGCGTCATTCCTGCCGAAACCGGTGGTGGGCGTGAACGGCAGCGGCATGCACACGAATGTCTCCATCAGCAAGAATGGCAAGAATCTGTTCTGGGACGCGAAGGGCGAAGAGATGCTGAGCGAGCTGGGCTGGGAATTTGTGGACCGCATCCTGACGCATGGCAACGACATCTGCCTGATGCTGAATGCGAGCGTGAACGCCTATCGCCGGCTCGATCCGCACTTTGAAGCGCCCAACCAGATCAAGGCCTCGCCCACGGATCGCGGGTCGATGGTGCGCATCCCGATCGGCAATGACAAGAGCATGCGCGTGGAAGTGCGTTCCGTCAGTCCCGATGCCAGCCCATACATGGTCATGTACGCCGTGTTCAAGACGGGCATCGAAGGCGAAACGGCGAAGATCAAGAACCTGCGCCAGGCCGAGCGGTATTTGCCCGACAACATCTATGACTCGATCAAGAACTTCCGCGACTCGAAATGGACGAGCAAGCTGCTGGGCGAGGATGTGAAAGGCCGTTACGCCGATCTGAAGCAGGCGGCCGCGGACCGTTGCCCGCGCGCTCTGGGAACGTTCGTGAAAGCGCCCGAGGTGCAGTATCACCACGAGGTGTACAACCAGTTCCTGTGGAATTTGTTCTAGATCTGACTTGAAAATAGCCCGCCACTTCAGTGGCGGGTCGCCGACTCGATCTTGGTCCTCGTGCCGTAGGCACGAGTGAAATACCTGCAGACCTTTCAGGCGTCCCTGGCGGGACGCGCTCTTTTCTGTCGGCATTCCCGGCGCTGAAGCGCCGGGCTATTTTCGGCCCGTCGCTCCGAGACTTAATCAGCTACAGCCGGTATGTGGCGCACGATGAAATTTGCGTCGGGGTGCGATTCCTCGGCAGCGTGCGAGGAATCTAGGAATGGTTTTTTGTTCGTCAAGAACGCGAGCGAGGGCGCCCGCGCTATACCTGCTAGTACGTTCCAGCGACCGGCGACGACAGCTCCGCGCGGCTGCGTTGCAATTCCTCCAGCAGGCTGAGATCGCGATGCACATCGCTGGGCGCTGCCTTTGGAGCGTTGCGGCGCAATTCCTCACGCAGACGAATCAGCAGAAAGTGCTGGGCGATTCCGGTGGATTCCGACGAAGTCACGATATTTTCGTGCGTAAGGCCGACCTTCACCGTTTCGTCGCCGAAGCGCACGTTGAAGACCGGGCGACCGGCTTCATCGAGTTCGGGCTGGGCGCCGGCTTGCAGGCGCGGCCACTTCACTTCCTGAACCGACGACTCGGTAATGCTGCGCTCGACCAGTTCCACGCGGTTGAGATATTCGCGGCGCTGTTGGGCGCTCATGGGCGGCTCAAGATCGCGGTGTGGATCGAACACCAGCGCGTGACGCGCCGGGTCAAATCCTCTTGACCCCGTGATATACGCGGCCGCGAAGCAGCCCACGATCGCTGGATGCCAGAACAGCAGGGGCGCCATGTACTTCTTCGCCTTGAATGCCGATTCGACAACTCCCTTTACCGGCTTGCTGCGCTTCATCGTGCCGGGGACCTGCGGAATGACGTAACTCGTCGACTGCAACTGCGGATGATGCTTGCTGTAACGCGCCAGGCACTTGGCGATTTGCTTGGGCGTGGTTACACCCAGGTCACCGAGTATGCTGCGGTGCAACGCGCGAGGATAATAAAAATTGACGATGCCCTTCACGAAGTCGGCGCAGTTCTGCGAAAGCAGCTTGTACAGCGCCGCGTTTTGGCCGGCATTCAAGAGCCGGATCAGTTCGTCGTCTTTCTCCGGAGTGGTTTCGATCTGAAAAGCGTAGCTGGTGCGGTCGTACGACGATCCGACCAATTGAACCCACGGGCCTTCGGGAGTTTCCCCATTGGGCGCATCCGGTACAAAATCAGAGAAATGCTTGCGCCGGTATCGATCGCGCAGAAATGAAACCAGCTTCGGATCGGCGAAGAGTGGAACCTGCTCGGGCAGTTCCACGGCGTACAGATAAGGCATCAGCGGGATCGCATACCAGTCGTGGCCCGCGATTCCGTGATAGCGGCTCACGACCACGCCCTGTTCGCCGGTCTTGCAGCGGCGCAGGACGAAGGGAGTGTCGGCGCAGACGCGATCGAGGTAAAGGGCGACGTGCCCTGTGCCCGCGAAGGTTCCGTCATAGCTGTATGGCTCCTCAAGCAGAACAGTCGCGCTGGCATGGGCGTACACCCCGCCCATGGCGCACAGCATAAAAAGCCCAGCAATGCAGCGACGGAACGCCATACGAGTTAAAACTCGCTCCTGACCCGAAAGTTTCGCTCCAGTCGATCGGTAAAAGCAGTGATCGCCGTTACAAATCCCTGTCTTTTGTTAGAGTTTGCGGCCTTGTCCCGGGTTGGAACAAGATAACGGAAGGGTGGCATTTTGGGACTCGACCTTTCGGCATCAGGTGTTTTGTGCGTCCAGTTGTGGCTTCGGGTAAGCTAAGCTATTTCATATACTTGGGGGATTTTTGGGGGGAGCACCAGCAAAATGGGCGGGGAAGTGGGGAGTTTTGACGGCAGATGCAGAGTTGACCGTTAGTCCTCTACCGTACCAAGCGAACCCATTCTCTAACGCACCAGCCACTCTGTCATTTTGTGCATGTCGACCAGAACGATGCCATAAGTGGCGATCACACACAGGCAAACGCCCATGAATGCGGGCGCCAGGTATGCGAGCAGCGATCCGGACGAAGCGTCGCGGCGAGTTTCGTCCCAGGAGACGAGACGCTCGATGCGGGCGTTCAACGCGGAACTCGAAGCATGTACGAGTCCAATGGCGAGGACAGCGTTTTTTTGCGGCAAGGCGAAGCGCGACAACTTGATGAGCGCCGAGGCGAGATCGAGAGCTTGCCGTGAATTGGATACGGCCGCGTCGTCAGCGGCCATCTCGGAGGCCTCGGACCAGGCCGATTCCAGCGGGGAGAGTCCGGGCAGAGTGAAAAGACAGAGCAGCAGTTTTTTCAGATTATCGCGCCGCTCGACGTGCGCGATCTCATGCTTGAGCGCCGCTTCGAGTTCGGACGGGGTGAGCGAGGCGGCGGCGGCATCCGATAGCAATACTCTTGGAGACAGGCCGCCCGCCACGGCAAGAGCCGGGGAAGAAGTACGAATGCGAAACAAGGGAACCGGGTAGCAATTCGAGTCGGTGGTCGCACCGAGAAGCCAACCCCTCACGGCGCGCGAAGTCTTCCGGTGTGCGCTCATTGCGTTCCAGAATCCTGCGCCCAGAAGAAGCAGGCAAACGCCCCCGAGGGTCAGCGGTATCTCTCCGATGGGCTCGGCGACAACCCGGGGCTCGAGCAGTAAAAACGAGGGTACAACGAATAAGGCGGTAATCAGAAGGGCGCCAGCCAGGGGTAAGGTGCGAAGCGCAAATAAGAAATTCGCGATGCGCTTCGCCGACAGGCGCCGACAGGCCCGCTGAGCAAGGCGCCACCCGCGCATGACGAGCAGCGAGAGCACACCATATAAAAGGAGAAAGAAT
>Ga0210406_10000990_pt1 | contig 36579 bp, 29 predicted proteins | sample IncBWC30MmetaG_FD_155454 | JGI IMG/M metagenome (GOLD analysis project Ga0210406, IMG submission 155454) | Forest soil microbial communities from Barre Woods Harvard Forest LTER site, Petersham, Massachusetts, United States - Inc-BW-C-30-M | ecosystem: Environmental > Terrestrial > Soil >... | reverse complement strand
ACCCTAACGGCTCGAAGTGTGGGGACAGAATGCCGAGTCCTGCGAACACCTCGTCCAGCGTGTGTACGATTTCCAGTAGTGGGTTTGCAGGCTCTCCCAGGAGTTGAAGCATGCGAAATAGACCAAATCCATATGCTTGCGGAGCAACGATAATGCTAGGGTCCGCCGTGGCTGGTTTCTGACGCGCCCGATGCCGGATAGATTCCGCAGTCAGGGCAAACTCGGTAACGGATGAGAAGTCTACAATACCGATCTTGGCTTTGGTCGCGGTCGAATATCTTCGACTTGCCTCGTAAAGGACCGCCAGCGATTCATCCGTGAGCCTCCCCTTAAACCGTATCAGCGAGATTTTGTTCACTTGGTCAAACTCGACTCGGAGCCCCGTCGTCGATGGTGTCATAACGCAGTACCTCCATAGGAAAGTAAAGAGGAAATAGCATCACTGGGCTGACTTAGTGTCAGAGGACCTGAGGGGGAGAAGCAATGCTCACTCGATTTGACTCGTGCACTTTAACTGGTGCACTTGTGTGGCCACTAGCGTCGGCGCTCAACTTGTTGAATCGACACGTCAGGATTCCATCGGCGTCGCAGGGCATAGGTTCCATCGTGTACTTTTGACGCAGGCACGTAGCTGTCAAAACATCGCAACAAGAGCGCTTAGCATCTTCCGCTCCTTCACGTTGACGACGCTTACGAGAGTTTGCTTATGCTCACCATAGTATCGACGCTAGCCCCGCTCCACATTGATGCTGGCAGAGATATCGGTTCCTCACAGTGTCGATGCTAACCTTGCGGTTACGGGATTCATTGTCGGTGCGCTTTAGACAGTTTGTTGCCGCCCTGCCGTAGCACCTAGCGTACTGGCCATGGGAGACCAGGTCTGACCAATTAGTTTTCACCCCCTGTCAGACAATCATCTTCGACAGCCTGCAGTTCGCAGACGTAGGCTACGTCCGATGGTGCGTACGGTCTGATAGTGTTTGCTTTTCCCTCCTGCCGAGTAGCCAGGCGCGGTTACCCGCGCCCAGCCCTCTAGGAACCGTGCGTGAGACTTTCGCCTCACACGGCTCGAGCACTCAACAACGCCCCCCTTGGCAAACGAAGACGCGGCCTTATTCAAAAATAAACAAGGCCTACTCGATACTGGCTTGCGGCCGACTCGCACGTCGATGGAAACAATCCAACAAACGTGCCGGAAGCTGCACCAACGGCATGCGCCGTCATCATTTGCTTTGCTTCCTACATCGGTTCCATAAACGGTCTCGAGGGTGAGCACCGGCGAAAAGTTTGCTCCGTTTCCGGCGAGGCGATGTTGTCCCAAGAAGGCGACGCAACCTCTATCTGCCCGATTACAGGGCAGCCTTCGCTTTTTCTCGCGCTCCCATACCCGCATCGCCATTGTCCGCCTCACGGTTTCCTACTCCACGTTTGTGGAGAGCGATACGGGCTTACCCTGTTCCGCTAAGATGACATGACACGATAGTTTAGGTGCTCTCTATACGCCGGCAGTGTTGATTGCCCATGACGGAGGAGTCTGAAGCCTCCGTACCCACGGCAAGAAGAGCGCAAGCATCTTCCGCTCCCCAATGATGACGACGCTTACGAGAGTTTGCATATGCTCACCATGCTATCCACCCTGGCCCTGGTCCGCCTCGATGCTAGCAGATACACCGTCACCTCACGGTTCGAGTGCCAACCTTGCGGTTGCAGGATTCGTTGTCAGAGCGCTACATAACGAGTTGTTGCCTTCCCGCTATGGGTCCTAGGTACTCGTCATGGGAGACGAGGTCCGGTCAAGATATTTCTTGCCAGACAGTCACTTCAACAGCTTTCCAGGTCACACTCAGACAATCATTCCAACAGCTTTCAGTTCGCACAGTGGTATCCCTACCGGGCTCGTTTTGACCCTTGATCGAAACTCGGGCCGATTCTCGGTGAGCGTAATGGCTGGTTTCGCCAATTATCCACTTCCGACCCCGTCAAACCTTTTTCCGAAGATCTCCCCAGGTGTTGGCGGGCATTTCTAGGAATATCCTGACGATCTGAGGATCGAACTGGCGACCGGAACAGAGTTCGATTTCCTTGCAGGCGGCCTCAAATGATTGTGCGCTGCGGTAAGGTTGGTCGGAAGTAATCACATCCAAGGTGTTCGCTACTGCCACGAGCCTTGCCGCAAGCGATATTTCGATGCCTCGCAGTCCCCGAGGATACCAAGTTCCGTCACCGCCGCCAGGGTGGGTAGAGCGCTGTGGGGCTTAATGGCGGCTCCGCTGTTCCCCCGTCTCTCGTCACCTGTTTGCGAGCAGGGCGTAGGTGTTCAGGTGGATCATGCCCGGGTGCTCTCCGGCTTCGTCCTGGGCGAAGATGAAGAAGCTGAACGCGATCTTGCGGCCATCGGAATAATTCAGGTGCAGGGTGTTGTTGCCGATGGAATATGTTCCGCTGCCAGGTGAGGTGTTTTGTCGGCTGTAGGCAAGCAGGGGCAGGATGCCGTTTTCGGCAAAGCGGCCGTCGGGAGCAAAACGGATGAAGTATCGGGCTAGGTCGGCGCCTTCGCGGCGATACGTCCCATTCAGCTTCAGTCCATTATCTGTGAGAACGGCGAAGTAGCTGTCTCCGCGAACCTTCAGCGTGTCTCCCGAGCGACTGGCTGTTTCGGTGTCATTGTTGGCCCAGTCAATGGTGACCTGGCCTCCACTGAGGTGATAGCGGCCGCAGTAGTCCCGCGAGTCGCGCAGGGCGCTGCGAAAGTTAAAGTTATCGATACCCGCTTCCGGCAGATAGCGGATGGCATTGCCGTCAGGAAAGAACACAAGGTATTCAATATGCGACTCGTCTGGGCGGATCGTGCTCCGCATTCGGTAGCCGACGAACATGCCGTTCAGGCCACCACCAGCAGGAACGGGGTTCTGCTGGTCGCGATGCGGCGTTGCGGGATTGTTGGCGAATTGCAGGCTATGCTGGAAGTCGTCAAACGCATTGCGATAGCTGTAGTAACCGGCATTGCTGATGAAGTAATACGCTTCTATCTTTCTGCCCACCCGTGTGGCGGCAAAAACGAACTCGCAATAGCCGAACTGTGGATGGGACACTCGGGCGTCAATACTCAGCAAATCAAAGCCGTTCGGATGATGCTGGGTCTGGATCGCGCCTGCCTGCTGGACCTTGAATTGCCTTTGCCACTCTGCCCATGAGGCACTGAACCAACTGCGCAGATCCGTGGTCAGGCCTTGGGGAGGAAGAAAATCAATGGCCGCCGTGGAGCCCGATTGCAGGTTGGTGGGGACCAGCAGGGTTCCACCGTTGCGTCCTTGAACCTTCTGCCAGCCGTTTGGCATGTTGAACTGGAAGTCACCGATCTGGGTGTCCGGCTTCCAGGCGTCCTGGGAGGAAGCGCCGCACACAAGTACCAGCAGCAAGAGGATGGGGCCCGATTTCATAAAACCTCACCGGGTGATAACACAGAATTAGCTGATCTTCCGCCGCCTGGCTTTAGGCCCGAGCTAAGGCCGCTTCGTCCGCCTTCGTAGCGGGTATAACGCTCCAGCAATCCTTCTGCGACTTGAGAAGCGTCTTGGAAGAAGCCTCGGTACTTCGCGCCCGACACACGCTTGTGAAGCTGATAAATCAAGATATAATCACCGAGTCCCTTGATCTGGAACTTCTTCGCCGCCAATTCCGAAACGAGGAAATCCCGGAGCTGCGGACTGAACAGCTGGTGGATGGCGTTCTCATCCGGACTGCTCAGGAGAAGCTTTTTCGAAAAAGCAGGATCGTCCTGGAAAAGGACTTGCCGTTCGCCGAAAGTCAACAAAGTCTTCTTCCTCAATTCGAATTGAGGAAGAGTACCTGGCGCAGCGAAGGCTGCGACAGTGGTGACGTGAGTCTTCCTGTGTCGGCCTCTTCCCGTTGTGCTACCCCAGTCGAAAAGAACGACACGTCGCCTGGAGATCGTTCCCTCCATGGCACTTCCGACTGTGCCGCCGCCCGGGAGCAGCTCTGGTGAAACCTCGTTCACTGGGCTGAAGCCGACCTCGGAAGCGAAAGCCCGCAAAGCTTTGTCCCGGCGCCGTTCCGAGAGGGTCACAAGAATTCCGTAGGCGGCGACCAACAGCGCTATGGCAACGTAAGTCGCGATCGTTGGTATGTTCATTGCTAATTCTCCTGTTTCATTACCGAGCACTTCAAAGCAGACCGAAACGATTCCGGCCACGAGCCCAAGCCGCTCCCTGTCCGCCCAATCGGCTTGCAGTTTGCGGAAACGCCGTGGGCAGGGAACCCATCCGATCCGCGGTGTGCAGCTGAACCGTGGTGTCCTCCGCCACAAACCTCAATACAAAAGCCCTCCGAACACCCCAGCGGCGGCCCCAGAAGAGGCGCTGACATTTAGACCTGTCGTAATTAAAATCGAAGTAGCTGATTTCAGAAGTTTCGACTCGGCCAAAGGGAGCGCCGACGAACACGCCCCAGCGGCGACCGCCATGGCAACGGCATACGCAGGATCCATGCCCAGCAACATCGCGTACCAGGAACCGCCAACAATCGCGCTAACCCCAATCTCCAAGAACAGGCAGCCCGGTGATGTCTGAGCGCGTCAGCTCATCTCCCGCGAACGACTCTAGAATCAACAACTTTCCGGTACTCGGCAAAAAAGTAGGGGCGACACCGGCAGTGCCCGTATACTCCTTAATGGGAATGTTCACCTTGCCAATCTTGGGCAGCCTAAAACCGTAGGCCAGGCCAGCGCCCCCGGACTTGTAAAGAAAACTCCCGTTCGCTGCCTGGGGATCCTTCATGTAGATTCGTCCCTGCTCGACGGCAAAGAACTCCAGACCTAGGGCGCCGCTGCTGGATGTTTGATATTGCCAAGCGCTTTCCTTCTTTATCATCAAATCGATCAACCGATCGCAAAACCTCATCATCGGGGGGTTTCTTGATCTTCAGCTCGGTCAGACCGGTCATGTGAGACTCCTTCCAAGGGAATTTGCGTGTGCGATCGATTACCCTCTTCAATCGCTTGCCGATAGAAACCAAGCAACCCTGCCCTCTGTCTGTAAATGCGTAATATCGAGGCAAAATGGCTCCGCGACAGCAGAAAATGTTTTTGACGCGTGGTCAACACAGTAATCAGCGCATTTACCAGTTTTGATTGTCAGGTCCGTCTACCGGCAGGAGGATTGCGGTATGTTGGGACCCTGGCAAAAGAAGGGATGGGATTACGAGCAGTCCAGAAAGTTCGGTTCGCACGCGGGCAAGCACGGACCAGGCGATGGTGCGAACAATCACAACCTACCGCAAAGTGGGCGCCTTTTATATTGCGTGTTTGGTGAACCCGGAGTACACGCCATCGCAGTAATCGAACGAGCCTTTGAGGTAGACCATGATCTCGGTCTTCGAAACCTTCGTGGTAGTCGCAAAATACGGCCCCACATCCCGACTCTTCCCGAATCGTTGCGGATTCTCCAAGGTCAATACGTAGGCCAGCGCCGTGATCGGCCCCACCCCTTTCACCTGCCGCAATAACGCCATTGAAACCAAACGGGAGGTTTGGTTGCGGGGGGTGGATTTTGAACCACCGACCTTTGGGTTATGAGCCCAGCAGGGCAATGCTAACCCATTGTGATTCCATTGGACCCAGCACCTCGCCATTCTAGAAAATACCCACTTCAACGCCGGGTTTTGGTGCCAAATTGGTGCCAAGTTGCAAGGGGCTTGCCGGGAGTTTGCCTCAGCTCTCTCCCCCAAAAAAATGTCAGAAGATTCAAAAATTCGCAAAAATAGAAAGCCAGCGTCCATCGCCGAAATTCGTGTAGCCACTCGCTTCGTGGAAGTGTGGGAACCTCCACTCTGGATCTGTCCAAACACATCGCGTGGCCGCCGATCCACCGTGGAATGAGCAACCCGCTTCGGGAGTGGCGGTAACGAGGATGGCGCCCGGTGGCATCGCGCGGCCAGGGATCTCGGCCAATGCCGATAATTTCTTCACGAGCGCAGTTGGCCTAGACTTCGGACTCTTCGATGATCGCTTTCGTTGCTTCTGCAATCGTTATCATGAGGGTCATCGGGTCCATCGGCGAAGAAACGAATCCCCGCTTCTCATAGAAGCGCTTAGCACGCTCTGAAATCGCGTGCACCAGGATAGCCCGGATACCGGCGATCTCCCCAGCCTGCAAGGTTCGCAACACGGCATCCCTCAGCAGTGCCGGACCGATCGCCTGTCCTTGGATCGTTTGATCGACGGCAAGCCGGCCAATCACCATCACCGGCACAGGATCAGGCATGTTGCGTCTCACTCGACCTGGTGCGTCGATGTGGGCCACTGCCCCCACTGCAAGCGCGTAGTAGCCTAGAACCCTTTTACCGAGACAAAGAACATAGGTCCGAGAGGCGCCGCTCTCTTCGTTTCGGAGGGCGCGCCGTCTCAGCCAATCATCAAGCGAGGATTCACCGCATTGAAATTGGGAGGAATCATGATCGGGCATGAGTTTCTCGGGAGGACTGAATAGATCGTCGGAACGGCTCATTTCTCCCACGGAGCCTTGGTCTTGAGTAGTCGCGCTAGCCGGTCATTGTTAGCCGGAGGCCTATCCAGCATAGCGGTAAACCGCTTGAACTGTTCGGCCGGCAAGGTGAAGTAGCGGCGGTCTAGCAGGACGGTTTCCGCTTCCCGACATGCGGTTTCCAGCATGAAATCCGACCGACTTCGACCCAGGGCCTGTGCGGCTCGATCGATGAGTGACTTTTGCCCTCCGCTTACCCGAAGATTGATATTTTCTCCCCGTCTCTTGGCGGGCTTGGTTGTTGCTCCTGGCACGTGGACCTCCAATTTGTATATACAATCAATATACGTTGCTGTGCGCACAACGTAAATACGTATCGCTTAACCCTCGATCCTCGTTTGGCGGTGGCCCTCGAAAACCCTTGTAAGAAGCGTTAAGGAAATTCTGAGGAGGCACTTGGTGGAAGGAGTGCCGATCTTGGATCTGTGTGACGAACGGGGACTCCAGTTAACCGTGTTCTACCGGGTAGAAGGAGTTTTTCGAGAACGAAGCGGCGGCTTTCCAATACAAAGGGGTGCACCATCTAGGCAGCGGTTGGGGCTGGTTGCTTTCCTCTGTGCCATTACCCCAATGCTGCAAACAGAAGGACGGCAGGCACGCCGGTCAGCCCGCAAGCGATAAAGAAAATGCCGTAGGCGTGAATGAGGCCGTGCGTGGTGCTCAGGCTTTCGACCTCAGCGCCGGAAAACCCTTTCAAGATCTTTCCCAGCCAGGCATAGGTTGAACTCAAAAGCGCATACTGCGTGGCGGTGTATCTCACATTGGTGAGACTCGACATGTATGCTACAAGCGCAACGCCTGCAAAGCTGATGTCGAAGTTGTTACCTGCCATGACCAGCGCGAACAGAGGGATGCGCGTGCCCACAAACGCGAGAGTCGCATACGCGACAATCGCAGCTGCCTGCAAAATCCCCCTAGATCGTAAGCCGAGATATCGTCAACTGCCTCGGCCCGCTACAGCCAAAAACGAAGATCGGGAATTGATGCGCTCGGTACTGATCCTTCGGTTGATTTCAGCCGGAATTGGACGATGCGATCGGGTTCCGGATAGTTGAGCGGCTTTAACAGCACTGTGTTGACGACTGAAAAGACGGCTGTGTTCGCGCCACTCCCCAAAGCAAGAGTCAGAATTGCGGCTACGCTGAAGCCAGCCGAACGGAGTAGCGAACGGCATGCCTGCCGAATGTCCTGCAGACTTTGAGACAGCCAGCGAATTCGGAATGTAGTCGCAAGGGGCAGTTTACCCGAGGCGGGGCGGAGATTTCGATCGAGATATTCAACGGAATGCTGATTCGATAAACTGCAACACATCCTTGTCCCACACGGAGATTCCTGCGCTGGTTGTGGCAAAGGCCCAGTGAGCTTCCTGCGCGGCCTTACCAAATCCAGGATAGATTTTCGCCTGTCCGCCATGCGACTTCGCTATCCTACCCAGAACTTCAGTGGGCTGAGTGCTGTAGTCATTCTTAGCCTGCAGAATAAACACCGGAGCCTTAGCGTGCTCGACGGCATATTCCAGAATTTGATCGAGTGTCCGATTGCCCCACGACTGCGCCGCAGGGGCGAAAGCAATGAACGCTCGTGCCCCGAGTCCCTTCTCCGCGGTTAACAGAGTCTGAATGCCTCCAAAGGAGCATCCCGACACAACGATGCGGCTCGCATCTACCTCGGGTTGTACCTTGAGCCATTCCAGCGCCGCCACTACGTCTTGGTTGGCAGCTTGCTGGGCCTGCCCCGCCACAGAGGCACCGCCGGCACTAATCTCATCCATGATGTAAGGCCCCGGTGATTTCCCCTGTCCCCGCCGGTGGGGCAAGAAAAACACAAATCCATGCGAGTTGTAGAACGAGGCCAATTCCGGTTGCCAGCCAGGGCGTCTTTCGCTGCCGTGATTCCACAACACGGCGGGAAACGGCCCTTTCCCCTCTGGCACATAAAGGAAGCCATGGAGGGTTCCGCCAGACCAAGAAAACGAAACGAGTTTGGCATTAGCGGGAAGAGTTTCCTGGGCACAAACAGTGGAGACAGCTAGGAGCATCGCCAACATGGCATCGGCTTTCATACTCCTCATTCTGACAGAAGAACCGGAAAGAAGACGGTCTATCGGGGCGTTTTGAGCGCAAAAGAGATGTTACAACAATCGTCATGTCGACCTCGGCAGTTTCCGAGTAGACGACGATTTCGTTTTCACTTCGGTCTACGCTCTCCTGCGGTCGGACGCTCTGCGTTCAGCAGGGAGTTGTGGTCTAATTTCGGCAGCCAATGCTGGCGTCGGTGGGCCGCTTTTGGCATCTCAACGTCTCAACGAACTCGGGGGAAAGCGTGTCACGAGAGGAAAAAATCACGATTGTCGAGGCGTATCTGAGAGGGTTGGCGGGCAAGGATATATCCAAAGTACCCTTCGCCGCGAATATTACCTTTGAGGGGCCACGCGTAGGAAAGCTGATCGGGCGGAGCGCTGTGGTCGGATTCTTGACGAGTATTTTGCCAGCCGTCAAAAGCGTCCAGATCAAGCAGCATATTGTCGAGGGAGATTTTGTCGCAACAGTCTTTGAAATGGAGACAATCTTTGGCGTGGATCAGGTCTTCGACCGCATGCATGTCTGCGACGGTGAACTGAAAGAAATCCACTCGTTTTACTATCCGCAGCCCAATCCAACCACGGGCTGGTAAAGCGCGTCAGGCGAAAGCCAAGGAGGCGAAATGAGGGGTGACGGCAGACTGTACAAGCATCCAAGCAGTAAGTTTTGATGGTGCGAGTACTGGCTTCGCGGAAAGCAATACCGCCAGAGCACCGGGGAAACGGACGAGAAGCATGCGACGAAGTTCCTAAAGCGGAAAATCAGGGAGACCGAGAACGACAAAGAGGGAATCAAGCGATTCAGCCCTCCGCAACAGGAACGCGTGACGGTCAACGAGATTCTCGATGACCTGGTCGGGCATTACAAGCGGGGAGGCGAGAAAGGCATTCCGCGGGGAGGTGTCACCGCAGATGACTTCCCATCTCAAAACCATTGCGCGAGTTCTTTGGTGAGTTTCGGGCGATGCAGGTTGGGAGCAGGGACATTGAGGCGTTCAAGTCCCAACCGAAGGTCGCCAAGAAGGCCAACGCTACGATTAATCGATCGCTGCAACTACTCTCTCAGGCTTACCGCTATGCCCTAAAGTCCGACCCTCAAAAGCTGAATCGTGCTCCCATGATTAAGCGGTATAGCGAGAAAGGCAACGTACGCAAGGGCAAATTCACTCCCGCCGAGGCCGAAGCAGTGTTTAACAATGACTGTTCACTGGAATCGAGTCGTGAACATGCTGCTGCGACTCGCCGGTTCAGGGTTGTTCACATTCGCCTTGCTGTTTGCAGTGGGCCTCTGGTATTCGACCTCGCACGGCTACATTGCTTGGTGGTTCAGTTCGAGTAGCCAAGTCGCGGTTGACGGAGTTCGGAGCGGCTTTCTGCACGTCAACCGGGACCACTCGGCGGTGATAATAACGCGAACCGATTTACGTCCGAGCCAGTCGTATTTGGTCGGGTTGTCTGGCAAGAAATCTTTGACTCACTGCGGCGATTGGCAAGCACCACGACTTCCGGCGTTTCCAATCGGCGACGTGAACCCACCCTGTTCGATTTTCAGTAACGGCTCGGATTTGCCTGTAGCAGATAACGCCCTGTTGTCCACTCTGACGGCTCGCCCGGGATTCGTGGAGTTTCAAACTGAGCACGGCAAAAGGGTGACGGCCTCATGGTGAACGAGTCAACTATCGAAATCAGCCAAAACGCTCAAGCCCCGGTCACGGAGGGCGATGAGCACAATAGCGATATTTCAACAACTGAGTGTTGGTCTGTTGGTCACTGACGAAGAAAAGTGGACCTATGGCCCAGCAGAAAAAGCAATCCAATGTTCAGTGCCAAGGCCGGACCGAACATTAGCAGCCTCGCTGCGAACGAATACGACACACTAATTCGGCCCATCGCGATCATCAGTAGGACAACCACACCCAAGGCCCATGCTACGCCCACCAATGCTCCCAAGCGTAAGCGACGATACTGTAGAACCGCGGTAAAAAGCAGCAAGGCTCCAACTATCGCCAAAAGTATCGCGCCTCTGAAAATCCCGCCGACTGGGCCGAGGATGAACAGGAAGGCGAGTCCAACGTCGGCCACTTCACCTGAGCGGTTTCTTAATAACACGTCGGTTACGCCAATCGTGTCGCTTGAGCGCACAACAAGACGAGGCCGAACGATCTGATGTCGATGCAGCGAGACGAGTGCCGCTGACAGAAAAACACATCCGAGGGCGATAAAGTATGTCGCTGATACCCTCCACCCAGCGGGCGTGACCCGAGTTGGCATCTTTTGGTTCCCGCTGATTTTAGACACCGGAGCGCCCTGCTTGGGGTTCAGGTTTGACGATAGTTTACGAAACCAGGCGTTAACACAACTGAGCGCCTTTTGTTCGCGAAACAAGCGAATGGAAAGCGCATCCCTGGCCGGTGAGCACCACGACCTTGCCTTCGAGAGCGCTTGCCACCGTGCTGTTCTCCATCAAATTTCAGACACAAACAAGAAATGTCCGCCCGCCCTGGGCTGACAATGAATGTGAGGTATCCATCCGAGCGAGGAGTGATACTATAGCTCCCGCTTTGGCGCAGTCAATCGACCTTCGAGTGCTTGCAAGGTTCTGCCGCGAGATGTACAGCTCGTGATCGTTTTCGGAAGGGCAAATCAAATCTGGGGGAACTCATGGAACCACAGCCCAAACCACAGGCCATGTCCTCGTCGAAACCCGCTGTCGGTTGTCACCGGCGCGAGTTTCTAAGATTTGGCGGCGCCGTCTGTACGTTGCCTCTGCTTAAGACGTTCGCATGGTCATTGATCTTTTCCCACGAGCGTACGGCATGGTATCGCAATGCCAAATTCGGAATGTTCATCCACTGGGGACCTTACTCGCTGGCGAGCGTGGAAGCCTCCTGGCCGATTATGGTTCCGAAGCCCGGGGGGATTACGCAGACGGAGTATACGAAACTCTGGAAGCGTTTCAATCCGGCAAAATTCGATGCGCATGCACTCGTGGATCTCGCACGCTCGGCTGGCCAGCAATACATGGTGTTTACGACTAAACATCACGACGGGTTTTGCATGTTCGACAGTGCCTACACGGACTACAAAATCACCAACACGCCGTACGGAAAAGATATCGTTCGTCAACTCGCTGACGCCGCACTAGACGCCGGCATGCCTCTGGGCTTCTACTATTCGCCGCCTGACATGCATCACCCTGCGTTTCGGGATACTTCCAAGCTCGCCTCTGCGAACTGGCGGGGAGAGCCGATGCGCCCTGAGTGGCCGTTGTATCTCGATTACATGCAGTTGCAGCTGTCGGAATTGCTGACCAGGTATGGCCCAGTCGCGCTCATCTGGTTCGACGGTCTTTCCGATCAAGAAAAATACGACGGACCCAGGTTCGTCGACCTCATCCACCGGCTGCAACCGTGCACGCTTTTCAACGATCGCCTCGGTGTACCTGGGGATTACCAGACTCCCGAACAATTCATTCCCAGCGGAATTCCGACCAAAGGAATTCGTTTCAACGCGGTAGATACCAGCGTCCAGCAGAAGCTGAGCTCTGCGCTCCCCAAAGAAGAGGACTTCCAGTTGTGGGAGACCTGCATGACGATCAATAACACCTGGGCCTACAACGCCAATGATCACGAGTTCAAATCTGCGCAATTCCTAATTCGTTCTCTGGTGGAAGTGGCAAGCCGCGGCGGAAACTTTCTGCTCAACGTAGGTCCTCAGCCTGACGGGCAAATCCAACCGGAATTCCAGGAGCGTTTGCGTGCGATTGGCGAATGGCTTTCCGTGAACGGTGACTCAATTTACGGCACAACGTATGGCCCGATTCAAGGATTAGCCGGGATACGTACGACCGGCAAGGCAAACAGGATATTCATTCATGTGTTCGACTGGCCAAACTCGGCGCTGGAGGTTGGCGACGTGAAAGTAAAAGTTCTCTCGGCGCGGTTGCTCGCGACCGGGCAACGATTGAACGTGGCTCAGACCGAAGACAAGTTGAAGATCGAATTGCCGCAACACGCGCCTGATCCGAACGTGACTACAATCGGTCTGGTGACTCTTTGACTGAATGACATTCCGTCAGTTCAGTCGAAGTGAAAAACCTCTTCCATGCTGGCCCACCATTCGCCTTTCGCCCGAGACTCGAGTGGAAGCTGCATGGGCCCAACCAACTTCCACCACTCCTGAGTTTTTGGGTCAGCAGCCATTTTGGCCATGTCAGCCTCGAAATCGGAGCCGTGATATTCGAAGTAACCGAACAGCAAATCGTCCTTCAGGTAGATGGAATAGTTCCTGATATTGCAGTGCCGGATCGTGTCCAAAACCTCAGGCCAAACCTCTTCATGTCGTTTCTTGTACTCCTCAACTGCCTCAGGCCTGACGCCGATTACTGAGGCGTAGCGCTTCATCGAAACTGTCTCCTGGTTCGTAGTTTGCAGCAAGGGAACGGCTGAACTAAACTCTAGCCTCGCCGCCGCGTTCGTGCGGACACGGGGAGCTGGTTCTGCCTTTTCCGAACTGGACAACGCGATTTATTCATGATATCTGAACGCATCGTTTCGCTCGAAACTCGCGACGTCCGGTTTCCCCTCGAAAGTGGCGCGGGTACTGACGCGGTCCATTCCGGTTCCGAGTATGCCTTTGCGACAACTCTGCTTGCAACGCCGAACGGAATGTTTGGCACCGGACTCGCACTTACTCTCGGCCGAGGTAACGAGTTAGTTTGCTGTACTTCTTGAACCGAGGACGGGAACCAATACACCGCCAGGCCTTCGGTGACTGGGGGCGCCTCAGGCACGCGAACGCGCCGCGGCACGTTGTCCACCGGCTCTCCCATTATGCCGGCCCCCGGCCCCATCGGGCCGATACCACCCATGCCTCCCGTGTCGTCACCTCCGCCTCCCCCCAAGTTGCCCTAAGTTGCCCAATCTTGTGAAAAAGAACCAGAGATTACGAGCATTAGCACGACAACACGAACCGAGAGAGTCTTCATGCCGAGGAGTGCACTTTGGAAACGCGGCGAGGATTCTGTCTTTACTAATTTTTGACAATTCTTGTTCGGGCGATCACGTGGATAGCAGGACCGTCCAACCTTCCTGCGTGCATTCCGCAACTAGACAGCTTCTCTCAAAGTTGCGCAATAGCGATAGAAAGGTCGCGACACGAAATCCAGAGGTATAAATTGAAGTGAAAAGCCCTGGGACAGCTGTGTCGCTATTCGGCGCATGCCCGCGACTGGGCCCGCCGACACAGAACCTGCGGGTGCCGTCGGAAGGCCGTCGAGTAGGCCCGCTTACGGAGGGGATATACCTTCCCAACTTGTGATTGGAGGAAGAGAGAGTGATGTTCAAGCGATTCTTGTCCGCCGTAACCGTTTCTCTTTTTTTGCTGCCGAGTTCAGAGAAGCTTCTCACGCAGACTACAGTCCCTGACCATAAGTCTGCTGCAGAGCGATACCGCAACATACAGGTACTGACGGACGTTCCCGAGGATGAGCTAATCCCGGCCATGCAGTTCATGACCTACGCGCTGGGCGTGGAGTGTAGTTATTGCCATATGGAAGGCGCTCTGGAGAAGGACGATAAGAAAACCAAGCTGATTGCGCGGAAGATGATGCGGATGATGCTCGCAATTAATCGGGACAACTTTGATTCGAAGCAGATGGTGACCTGCAACTCTTGTCATCGCGGAGCTTCACGTCCAGTCTCGATTCCCATGATTGTCGAATCCGGAGCAAAACCAAGTTTTGAAACTCCTCCAGAAGCCGAAGCAACTGCCAATGCTCCGTCGCCTGGGGATGTGATCGCGAAGTATCTGGATGCGATTGGTGGCGCGGCTGCACTGTCCAAAGTGAAAACGCGGCAGGAAAAGGGAACGATCACTATTAGCGGACGAAATCTACCCGTTGAGATCATCACGAGCACGGGCGGGAAGCAATTTACACTCGTGCATTTATCCAACGGTGACAGTATTACGGCTTACGACGGGAAGTCTGGCTGGAGTTCAGCGCCCAATCGTCCCGCACATCCAATTCCGTCCATTGAATCCATTTCAGCTCGAACCGAGACGGACCTGCAGTTGCCGATGCACATGAAGCAGTTGTTCGATCAGGTCAAGAGTATGCCTCCAGAGAATATCGGGGATCGTCAGACCTACGTTGTGGCCGGCTTTAACACGGGAGAGATTGCTGCAAAATTCTATTTCGACAAGGACTCGGGATATCTGTTGCGGATCTTGCGCTATACAAAGACTCCCCTTGGGCAGAGTCCTACTCAGATCGATAATGATAATTACCGCGATCAGGACGGACTGAAGGTTCCTTTCCTCAGGACAATTTCCCGTCCGAACTCGCGCATTGCAATCCGGATTGATGAGGTAAAGTTCAACGTGCCCGTAGATGATGCACGATTCGCGATTCCAGCCGGATCTCGATAAACCAGCAGTCTTAATGTCAGTGCAAACCCGGTAGAGATAAAGAAAACTTATCTCTTTGGCGATAAGTAAGGCTGTCTGCGCACAATACCTTCACCTTCTTCGATCGTCACGATCTGATTTGCTGCGACGGAGCCGATATTTTCGATTTTTCCGTCGAGCCACCGGATCGATACCTCTGCGGTGGAGGCACGGCCCAACCCGAAGTGCAAGCGGAAATCATTCTGCGAGATGTAAGAGCCACCGCTGCGCACTTCATCAATCTGTTTGTGCCCGCTAGCACTGACTGTAACGCGTGCCCCGATTGCGTCTCGCTGGGCTGTGATCGCCCGTATGGTCAGTGAATCACCGCTGTTTGCGAAATTTCTCAGTAATGAGGGTGGCTCGCTCATATTGACGATCACGATCTCTTCCTTGCCGTCATTATCCAGATCGCCTACCGCCAGACCTCGGGAAGAATGAGCCTCGGGAATACCGGGCCCGGCTTGCGATGACAGATCAAAAAACTGGCCATCGCCACGATTCCAGTAAAGAAGACGCGGCTGTTTGTATGTCTCCGAGGTGTGTCCCGAGTCAACTTCCGGATATACGTGCCCGTTCGCGACAATCAAATCCTTCCATCCGTCATTGTCGATGTCGAGAAATGCGGTCCCCCATCCCAGGAATTTTGTGTTTACCGCTAGGCCCGATCCGATCGTGTCGTCCTCAAAGTTGTTCTTGCCGAGATTTTTGTACATCGTATGTGTGTCGTCGGCGAAGTTGGTCTTGAAGATATCAAGCAAACCATCGCCGTCGAAATCAGCCGCAGCTGTTCCCATCCCGGCTTGTTCACGCCCATCTTCGTTGTAGGCAACGCCAGCCCCGACTCCGATTTCCTCGAACATCTTTCCGCCCACATTGTGGTAATACAGGTTCGCGGTGGAATCGCATGTGACAAAAATATCCGGCCAACCGTCATTGTCGAAATCTCCGGTCAGAGCGGTGAAGCCGTAACAATTTCGGGGGCCTGCGATATGGACCTGGCTTGAAACGTCGTTGAAATGTCCGTGGCCGTCATTTTGATAGAACGAGAGCGTTTCCGGAGGCAAGCCACGGGGGCCACACATGACCGGCTTTCCCTTCCACTGGCACTGGCTGGTTTCACCGGGATGAGGTGTGTGGGCCGGATCGAAATCAATGTAGTGCACTACGACAAGATCCAGAAACCCATCGCGATTGAAATCGATGAAGGCGCAACCCGTGCTCCAGCGCGGCTTGGACGAAAGCAGTCCCCGTTCTTTGGTTTCATCCTGGAACGTGCCGTTCCCCAGATTTCGATAGAGAACATTTTGCCCCCATTGCGTGATGAACAGGTCCGGGTACCCATGATTGTCGACGTCTCCGACGCATACTCCCTGTCCCCATCCGGTTTGCCCGATTCCTGCTTTGTCCGTGACGTCTTCGAACTTGAGGCCGCCAAGATTGTGATAAAGAAAATGTTTTGGCTGAGCAGAGTCCTTTTCCGACCGTCCCGCGTTGACCAGAAGAATGTCCGGGAGTCCGTCATTGTCGTAGTCGAAGATTGCGACGCCATTGCCGGTTGTCTCCACGATGTACTGCTTTGACGTTTTCGGTCCAGAGACGTTCACACCGACGAGTCCGGCTGGAGTGGCGATGTCTCGATAATCAACCGCTGGTGGTTTCATGCCCGGAGGAAGAGGCCTCTCTGGAACGGCTGTCCCTCCAGTGGCTGAGCCCTGTCCGAGGGCGATGTGAACGCCGACGATAGAAATGACGATAGGAATAAGGATCCAGCCCGGAAGGTGAGGAAGTTTGCTTGAAATAGCTGGAGCTAACCGTAGCATCCGCACGAACATATTTCTGCGATCATAGCACTAGCACCGGAGGCCGCTGCGTTTGTTTGATACGATTGACGCGAAAGCCCGGGATGGGAATCGGATTTTTGGGACGATGCGTGGCTGGGCTCAGATCGGTCTTTGCTCGTGGCTTCTAGCCGTTCTGAGCACGGTTGCGCTCGCCGAAGCCCCTTCTGATTGCAAAGGACCGGTGGAGTTGGAGCGCGTGCTTGCAACTCATCCCTCGGCCGACGCCTATGATGCCATGGGCGCCTACTTTGGCCAGCGGCAACAATTAGGGTGTGCCATCGCCGCATTTGAAGCCGCAGTGCATCTGGATCCGAATTCGTGGGAAGCACGCTTCAACCTTTCACTCGCGCTTCTGCAAAAACATGAACCTGCAAATGCCGTTCGTGAACTGAGAGTTGCGGTACGCCTCAAGCCGGACAATGTTTTGGGGCATATTGCTCTTGGCGAAGCCCTCGGTGAATTGGAGCAGAACGACGCTGCAGTTGAGCAATTTAAACTTGCGTTAAACGCTGATCCCAAATCAGTGCCCGCCTTGGACGGTTTGGCGAAAGCCTTGATTGCGCAGAGGCGCTATTCGGCGGCCATTGCATACTTGAAAGACGCGCCGGCTGATCCCATGCTGCAAGATGACCTCGCCGTGGCTTACTCCGGTAGCGGTGATGTTTCCGAGGCCGTGAAGTTGCTCACCGCATTGGTGCAACAGGAGCCGACCTCGGCCGACCGGCATGCCAGGCTTGGCATCGCATACACGCAGCAGTCTCAGTACCGGCAGGCCGCTGACGAGTTCCGCGAGGCGTTGCGGCTGGATCCGTCCAACGACATTACCAGGCTGTCCTATGTGAAGGCGTTGATCATCCTCGCGGAGTTCCAAACTGCATTGCCTGAAATTCAGAGCTACTATCGCCGTAAGCCGGGCGACTTTGATGGCCTATATCTGATGGGAGTGGTTGACCGCGGTCTCGGAAACTATGCTGCTGCAGAACCTTTACTACAGAAGGCCATAGCCCTCAAGCCGAATCATTACGAGGCGCGCTACAACCTGGGCTTTGTGCTCGCCAAGCTCGGTAAGCCAAGAGAAGCTCTGCCGCATCTTCAAAAAGCCCTGCAGTTGAATTCCCAATCAAGCGAAACTCGATTTCAATTAGCTGCAGTGCTGCGAATTTTAGGCCAGGAGCAGCAGGCTCGAGAGGAATTGGAGAAGTTCCAACAAAAGAAGCAGGAGAGCGTAAAGCAAAATGTCGCGGGCACGAGAGTCAACCAGGCCAACGAATTTTTCGAACAGGGCGATTATCAGCGTGCCGTTGACTATTATCGACAAGCTCTGGCAGAGGACCCGGGAAATGCGAAGACACTTTACGATCTTGCCCTGGCGCTCGATCGCTTGGGAAAAATCGCTGAGGAGCGCGAGGCCCTAATAAAGGCTATCGAACTCGATTCCTCACTTGCTCGGGCGCACAACCAACTGGGATTCCTATGTATGCAAGCCGATCAGGAATCAGAAGCTGAAAAGCAATTAAAGGCAGCTGTGACCTTAGATCCGGGTTATGCAGAGGCGGAGAACAACCTGGGTGTTTTGTATGGTCAACAAGGAAAGAATAAAGAGGCGGAAGACCTTTTCCGCCGGGCCACGGAGAACAACCCGCAGTACACGCAGGCTTTCGTCAATTTAGGGCTGATACTCGCTGGGGAATCGCGTTTCAAAGAGGCAGAACCGATCATTCGCACGGCCCTGAAAACCAGTCCAGATAATTCCCAAGCCCTTACTGCGCTGGCCATGGTACTAGCGCGCACGCAGAAGACCGAAGAGGCAATCGGCTACTTCAAGAAGGTCATGGACCTCGACCCCAAGTCTTCTGGCACGCATCTGAATCTCGGAATTGCATACGCGGACGCTTTCAACCTCGAGGGTGCTCTAGCCGAGTTCTCGGAAGCGCTAAAACTCGATCCCGATTCCGCACCCGCGCATTACAACAAGGGACGTGTGTTGCTCGATTTGCGCCGATATCCGGAAGCGCAGCCAGAGCTTGAGACCGCGGTGCGTTTGGACCCACAGAACGGAGAAGCGTGGTACCTGTTGGGCTTGATTCATAAAACCGCCGGAAATGCCAAGGAGGCCGTTCAAGTCCTCGAGAAGTCGGCAGAACTTGATCCCAAGAACGCCGACACACTTTTCGTGCTTGGACAAGAGCTTCTGCACGCGGGAGATCGCGTCGGGGCTGTTGCCGAATGGCGAAAGGTCATACAACTCAACCCAGAGCATGGTGAAGCCCTTTACAACCTTTCGCGTCAACTGGCGCAATCCGAACCCGAAGAAGCCAAACGCATGCAAGCCCGCTTTGAGGCTCTGCAGGCGGAAAAACAGATCATGGATCGCGCTCAGACCTTGGGAAATTTCGCGCTGGCATCCGCCGCCGCCCATGATTTGCCGCAGGCCATTTCACAACTGAAGGAAGGGATTCAGGTTTGTGGCGGCTGCACTGCTCTTGGCCAATTGCATAAGGACCTGGGGCTTATTTATTTACACTCTGGCGACATTCAGGAGGGACTTCAGGAGCTTCAGGAAGCGAAGAAGCTTATACCTGCTGATCCAGATATTGACAGAGCCATCCAGATCGCGCAGTCCGTTCATAAGTGAGTTGGTGTAAAGTGTAAGGCCATGTTGCGGCCGCTAGGTCTGATTACTTTGCTTCTGTGGTCGCTTACCCGCCTGGCAGGCCAAGATCTCGATTCGGTACCTTCTCTTCAGAATCGCAGTCCTGTACATCTAGCCGACCAGATTGCAGATCATTCCGAGCGATCTGCCTTTCTGCAACTATTCGCGCCCGCATCTTCACAGGTCATGCGGACGCGAGCCGACACGTTCGTGGCGCAGTTTCCGCAGTCCGCTTTTCTCGCGCAGGCATACGAGGTCGCAGCCCGCAGTTCCTTCGATCTCGGAGACTACGACCGCGGCCTTACATACGGTCGACAATCGCTGGCGCTACTTCCGGAAAATCCACTGTTGCTGGTTTCGGTGGCCGATGTGGAGGCTCGACAGCGTTTAAATTCGGCAGCGATTGCGGACGCTGATGGCGCGCTCGAAGATCTTGACCGATTTGCCGGACCTTCAGCGGTTCGGGAAGAGGATTGGCCCGACCTAAGACGGCGGCTCAAGTCAACTGCCAGTTTTGCCAAAGGTCGCGCTCTGCTGCAACAGGCGCTTGGGGAACCAGCCGGCGAAAGACGAGGCTCGCTATTGAAAAGCTCCGAGTCGTCGCTGGTCGACGCACTGCATTCCAACGTTGGTGATCTGGAGATTGCTTACGTGTTGGGACTTGCACAACTCACAAACGGGGAGGCCCTTGCCGCGAGTGGCAACTTCGCAGCTGTCTATCGAGAAGGCGGGGAACGTGCCAGCCAAGCGCTGGACAATCTTCGCGCCATCTATCGCTTGCTCGGTCCGAATTCGGTTCCATTCGAGACTTTCCTGCAGCAATCGATGGATCGCTGGAAGGCCTCTGCCCAGAATCGGAATGAAGAGGGGAACAAGGAAGATCACAAAGCTACACCCGCGAGCTATTTCGGTTCCGCGTCGTGTCGCTCCTGCCATTCCGAGATTTATAGAGGCTGGTCGAGCAGCGGCATGTCGAAAATGCTTCGACCATACGCTCCGCAAAACGTTATTGGAGATTTTGAGAAGCAAAACGAATTCTATCTTGGCGACGGCGCCGACTATCGCTCCGGAAACTTCGAAATGAAGTCAGGTCGGGAACGGAGACCGTTTGCCAGGATGGTAACGCGTGGAGACCATCATTACTTCGACATACTGCAGTCGGATGGGAAGTGGCGCAGCTATCGTGTCGACTACACCATTGGATCAAAGTTCGAGCAGGCGTATGCCACGAAGCTGCCGAGTGGCGAAATACATGTATTTCCGATCCAATACAACTTGCGTTATAGGCAATGGGTCAACTTCTGGAAAGTGATTGATGGACCCGGAAGCGAGCGCGCGGACCCGCGCAACTGGGAAAGACTAGATGCCTCAACCAGCTACCAGGCCAACTGCGCGGTATGCCACACCAGTCAACTACGAAATACCCAAGGCGGGGGTTTTGCGGTCAATGGTTTAGAGTTCAATGAGCCGGGGATTAATTGTGAGGCGTGCCACGGACCGTCCGAACAGCACGTTTTGGAAATGAACGAGGCGGGCTACACATCGAAAGATCCTCTAGCCCCGCCTGTAGATTTCCACGCAATCGACAGCCGAACATCCGTTGCAATTTGCGCGCAGTGTCACCTGCAGTCGGCGATTCGCACTCCGGGGCCCAATGGGGAATTGAACTATACCTCTTCCCGAGAATTCTTTGGCAGCCGTTTGCGCCAGCCATACGGGGAGTTCTCACGAAGAGGTTTTTACAAGGACGGACGGTTTCGGCAAACGACGTTCCTGGTGGAAGCGCTGGAGCGTTCGCAATGTTTCAAGAAGGGCGGCATCAGCTGTGTCGCCTGCCATGATCCACACAGCCACGATTCTGCTTCCAACTCCACGTCTGTAAAGTTCCCCGATCAGCCTAACCTGCTGTGCACGGGATGCCACAAACAGTTTCAAGATGCGGTCGCTGTTGCACGGCATTCCCATCACGCGGCGGACTCTGAAGCCAGCCGCTGCGTTTCCTGCCACATGCCTCGGATTATGGATGCCCTGTTGTTTCGGGCGCGCTATCACCAGATAGATGACATCCCGAATGCCGAGATGACAAGGCGCTTCGGGCAAGAAGAAAGCCCAAATGCCTGCCTGATATGCCACACGAAGAAAGATGCGGATTGGGTACAGGCGCAGTTATCGTCGTGGAAGGTGCTGCAAGGGGACAGGCGATAACAATTGCCTGCTTCGGACCGGAGCAAGCACTCGCATCGATTGGCGATTCGTTGTTACCGTGAGGGCTCCTTCACCGTCAATATCTGGTTGGCGGCGACGGATTCGAGGCGCTGCACGATTCCACTCGGCCATGTGATCTCGACGACCTGCGCCTTCTTCGAGGGCCCTAACCCGAAGTGCGCACGCTTGTCGCTGGCTGAAATGTAACTCCCCGCAGTGCTTACGAAGGCGGTCTGCTGCTTGCTATCGTCGGTCACCAAACGAATCTTCGATCCGAGGCCATCGCGATTACTCCTGGTTCCGATGAGGTTCAGTGTGAGCCAGTGGTTTTGATTATTACCCAGATTGCGCAAAATGAGTGCGGCCCCGTCGTTGCAATTGATCGCGACATCAATAAAACCGTCGTTGTCAAGGTCGCCGAATGCCGCGCCGCGACCCGCCACGGGCACATTGAAAACCTGACCGGCATGCATCGAAACGTTGCGAAATCCAGTCGGATCATTCTTCAGCAACAGAGGAGGCTCACGATAGTGCAGTCTGGGTTCGGTGAGTTCGATGTTGTCCATGACGTGCCCTTGCGCCACAAAGAGATCGAGTCGGCCATCGTTATCGAAATCGATCCACTTCGCTCCCCAACCGGAATGCGAAATAGTCGATGCTCCCAGGCCGAGCGAATCGGTCACATCGTCGAACTTGCCCTTCCTGTTACGAAATAACTTGTATTTCTGATTCGCGAGGGCATTTACGAACACCGACGGCCATCCGCTGTTTTCATAATCCCCGAAATCGGCTCCCATGCCGGCAAAGACATGTCCATTCTGGTCATAGGCAAGGCCCGAAGTGAGCGCAACTTCCTCGAACGTCCCATCGTGCTTGTTGCGGAATAGTTGCTCCGCCACTGAATCATTAGCGACAAAGACGTCCGGCCAGCCGTCGCCGTCGAAATCATTGATCGCGATACCAAGGCCCTTTCCCGGCGAGCTCCCGATTCCGCACTTCTTGGAAACGTCGGTAAACGTGCCATCGCCATTGTTGTGGAAGACCAGGTGAGCAAGCGGATTGAACTGATCCGGGTGGCAATAAGAACGGTAGCCGGTCTCGTGTCCGCCGCAGAAAACGTTCGCGCTAAAGTCCCACTCAACATACCGACTGACGACCAGGTCAAGGCGGCCATCGCGGTCGTAATCAACGAAACCTGCTCCGGTACACCATCCGCTGCCCCCCACTCCGGCCTTGGCAGTGACGTCGGTGAAGGTGCCATCGCCATTGTTGTGGTAGAGAAGGTTGCCGCCAAGGTTGGTGACGAGCAGATCCATGTTGCCGTCGTTGTCGTAATCACCGGTGGCCACACCCATTCCGTACATGCGGCCCTGAATGCCGGCCTTCTCCGTCACATCAGTGAAGGTTCCATCGTGGTTGTTCTTGTAAAGGCGGTTCCAGTAGCGAGGGTCGGATTTGTCTGGCGCAGCTCCAGGGGGCATGGGATCGAGAAGCTTGGCTCCATTTACAAAAAACAAGTCGAGCCAGCCATCGTTGTCGTAGTCGAACATGGCGACTCCGCCGACCATCGATTCGGGAAGGTACTTCTGGCTGGTGCGGCTGGCTTCTTGCTTGAACCTCAAGCCGGATTTTGCGGTTACGTTCGCAAAAATCGGTCGGGGGTCGGATGGCGTGAGGGTGGCGCGGAACAGCTTGGCCGCGGGTGTTATGGTCAGCGCGCTTAGCAGAAAAGATCGGCGGTCCATTTTCGAAGGCAAGCTACCGTGACTCCCCACGCACCGGAGGCGGAGTCTCTCGGGTCAGATCTGTGTATTTCTTCGCTGAGGCTTTGTCAGCCAGTCGGGTGTAAACCTGACTCAAGAGGCTGTAAATCTGCAGATCAATGATGCCGCCATCCTGTGTGCAAGCGGCGGCTTTTTCGCCGTCCGCACGTGCCTGCTCATAATTTTGCATGCGCACGTCGAGCCTGGCTCGCTCGTACCATACGGCCCGAACCAGAGGAGCCAGTTCCACGGCGCGATCGAGATGTTGTTTGCTCGCAACCAGATCATTTCGCTTCGCCAAGAAACGCCCGTAGTTGTAATCAAGAAAGGCATCGTGATATCGGCCAGTTTGGTTCACCTCGAGTCCTTTGCGATAGGCCTTGTCAGCTCCGTCCAAGTCACCCAATGGTTCAAGATTCAAAGCCAGGTAATCCCACGCTCTCGCATCGCGAGGATTCAGTTTCACAACGGCGCGAAAGCGTTCGACGGCTTTCGGGGCAGACTTCGCCTTGTCATAAATTGCGCCAAGCTGAAATTGCACTTCCGGATCGTCGGCATCAAGCTGAACGGCTTTCTCCAGCAAACCTTGCCCTTGGGATTGCTCACCTTTCATGACCAGAACCTGTCCGCGCAGGGCCAGCGCTACTGGATCTTCCGGGTTCCTCTCCACGGCTGCTGCCGACAGCGCATCTGCGTGCAGGTAGTCGCGCTCTTCGAGAAAGAAGCGTCCGAAATAAGCGAGCCCCTGCGAGTTGTTCGGATCGCCGTCGGTGTACCGGTAGTAGAGATCGGCTGCGATATTTGAATTTCCGTTCGCCTGGGCGAGTCGCGCCTGTTGCAGCAAAATTTCCGAGCAATCCGGATACGCGCGACTTAGAGCCTCCAGTGCTGGCTTGACCCCATCAAGAGAATTGAGCGTCAGGTGCCTGGAGATTTGCGCCAGTTGCGTGTCGGCGCCGGAGCACGGTCCGGCCAGCGCGGGAGACGCACCAAGGGTCGCGAAGAACAGGTATCGAAGGGCGGCGAGCATAATCTATTCCTCGGTCACCGTGAGCACCTGATCAGCCTTGACGTAATGCAATCGCTGCACCGTTCCGCTCGGCCACCGCAGTTCAATTTCCTGGATGAGCTTATCGGAGCCGAGTCCGAAGTGTACGCGAGGATCATTCGAGCTGGCGTAACTCCCAGCGGTGGTTACGTGGTTGTATTGCACCAACCCAGATGCGCCAGTGACTTTGATCCGCGTCCCGATGCCATCTCGGTTGCTCTTTACGCCCACGGTGCGGATAAGAACCCAGTGATTATTGCCCGTGGAAGTGTTGTACAGCAATTCTGCCGGACTGCCAATCGCCGAAACCACAATGTCGATTTTGCCGTCGTTATTCAGGTCACCGAAAGCGCACCCACGATGCGCGGCGCGAAGCTGCAACGCGGCACCAGCTTCATTGCTGACGTCGTGAAATGTGCCATCATGCATGTTGCGGAAAACAGCGTTGGGCTGGAGATAGTGTTGCTTCCCGTCAATGTCGGCATTCTCGCTGACGTGGGAATTGGCTGTAAACAAGTCCTTGTAGCCGTCGTTGTCTAAATCCTGAATGCCGGCACCCCAGCCACTCATCTGGAAAGTGCCGAACCCGACGCCGGCTTTGTAACTGTCATCGCTGAACAGCCCGTTCCCTTCATTGTGAAACAAGGGGAACGTTTCGCCTCCCAGGGCGGTCACTAGAATGCTGGGCCTGCCGTTGTTGTCCCAATCGCGAAAGTCCACCCCCATGCTTGAGACTGGAATACCGTTGTCTGTGTAAGCGACGAAAGACTCGACGCCCACTTCGTCGAATCCTTTCCCGCCTCGATTCCTGAACAGGAAATTTCGCTCGTTGTCGTTGGCCACGAAAATGTCCATCCAACCGTCGTCGTTGTAGTCTGCGATCGCGATCCCCATGCCCTTGCCGACGTGCTTTGAGATTCCCATTGATTCAGAAACATCGGTGAACGTCCCGTCGCCATTGTTGTGGTAGAGAATACTCGGCTGGCCTTTATAGAGAGTAGGCGAGCAGGAGAAACGTTTATCGGGCGGACCACATACCCGCGACGTGGCGAAAGACCAATCCAGATAGTTGGTCACGAACAGATCGAGTTTGCCGTCATTGTCATAATCCACCCAGGCGGCCGCGATTCCCCACAGCTTCTTGCCCAACGAGACCCCGGTGACGCCAGCCTTTTCGGTCACGTCAGTGAACGTTCCGTCGCCGTTGTTGTGATAGAGAAAATTGCGATTGTAACCGGCTAAGTAGAGATCGACGTGCCCATCGTTGTCATAGTCCGCTGCGGCTGCCCCGACGCTGTATCCCTCACCGCGTAGTCCGGCTCGATCAGTCACGTCGGTAAAGGTGCCATCGTGGTTGTTCCGGTAGAGGTGGTTGGCGTACTTGTCGTTGTCCTTCACCAGCCCGGGAAGATGCGCGCCGTTGGTAAAGAAAATATCCAGATATCCGTCGCCGTCGTAATCGAACAATGCAACGCCCCCGGGAATGCCGTCAATCATGGGCTTGTCGGGAAGAGTGCCGTTGTCGAGCACAAAAGTGACACCCGATCCTGGTTGCCGGTTTTCGAATTGGATACGCGACGCCGCGCGCTCCCCCGGGGCCCCGAACAAGGGAGCTGCCAGCGCCAACGCCAGGAGTTTCCTCAGGTGTCCCGAAGCACTGGTCATTTCGCTTTTCCAATGGCTTCTGCGCGGCGCTCCATCTCCCGCATAAATGAATCCGCCGGGAACCGCTCAACGTAATCTTCCATTTGCTTCCGCGCCTTCGCGTAATCCTTAGTCTGGATCAACTGCACGATCAGTCGCTTCCGCAAGGCAGCATTGAAGGGATCCAGTTCCGTTGCTTTTTGCAGCGAGGTAACTGCCTCGTTGCTGCGACCTAGCCTGAGCAGAGCCTCGGCGAAATCGGTGTACAAAACCGTCGTCGTCGCACCGCCATCCATAGCGCGCTGCAGATGCGCAACAGCCTCAGAATAGTGGCCAGCCTGAAGCTCGCGGTTTCCGAGCGCAGCCTGAACGAGGGGATTGTTTGCCTCGCTACGCTCCAGTTCCTGCAGTACCGCAAAATAGGGAGCGAGGTACTCGGGATGCTTCTCTACTAACTCGCCATACGCCTGCAGAAGCGTCAGTGCGGGAAGGGGCATACCTTTCTTTGCAGGCGGGGCATTCAGATGAATCAAGTCGGGCAAGGCGGAAGTGGTCTGCTGAAAAGCGATATCAGGGAATGACTCTTCAGGGCGAGCGAGAATGCGATGGTTCGTAATAGTTGAATGAGAAATCTCACGAACGTCGCGCTTCTTCATGTGGCAGCCCGCGCAATCATCAGCGGGTTGCTGTCGCTCGCGGGCCGGGAGTGGCACGGTGCAGTTTTTCTCAGTGTGGCATGTCAGGCACTTCTTGCGGAAATAAGCGGGAGCCTCCACGCTGGACGGCTCCACATGCGGGTCGTGGCACGAAATACAACTCAGGCGTTGCCCGCTGCTGCGATAGCATTTGCTCAGAGTCATCGAGTAGTAGTGTTCAAGCAGGTCCTGCTGAGGTGGGGACTCGGGGTTTGGAGGCACCAGGAGGATTGACATCGTGTCATCCAGCGCACTACCCGGCCGAAAGCTCTGAAAGTCCTTTCCAGGTTTCAGAACTCGCACATCTCCGATCTGGTGACAAGACATGCAAATGTCATTGGCCAGACCCGGTGTGAGCTTGGCAGGATTCACGATCGAGCCATCATGCCCATCATATTCTCCCTGGGCCATTTGCGCCGCTGTTACATGAGCCAATCCCGGGCCATGGCAGTTCTCGCATCCGATCGCGAGCTCAGAAAAAGGTTGAGTCGCGAAATGCCCATTACCGTCAGGCAAAATATTGGGACGGCCGCTGTGGCAAGAAATACAGCCGGGCAGAATTGGGCGATTGAAGCCCGGGTTGACAAGCTCATATCCGGGTGACAGTTCCCAGCGTTGTGCTTTCGAGTAGAACGATAGGGGCGCCTGAAATAGATAGTCCCCTTTTCGCACCAGGCCCCCGAAGCCGTTTTCGCCTGCCCCTATGATCCAAGAGATCTCGTTGCTCTCGCGAAGAATCTGCTGCTCACTGGCTCCCATCTCGTATTGCGACTGGATGAGCTTGCCCTCGGCGATGGAGACCGCGAATCTGAAATTGTTGTTTTTATCCTCGGCGGAGCCTGATGTCCGATGGTTGTTGAGCCATTGGGGAGTGATGCTGGACATCGACCGTCCCATACTCGTTCGCTTGTAGGAGTTGTAAATCTCCTGGTGACAGCGGGCGCACTCAAAGGAGCCGACATAGTCCGAGGGCGCAGGGACCCTTTGTTTTTGCGCCTGCGAAATGCCTGACGATGGGGCCGCGCACAGTCCCGCAGTCAGCAGCCCATGAAGCAGCAAACAGACTAGAACCGGAGACCGAGCCGTTGTCCAGAACCCCCGCCCACAATTCGCCGAAAAGACTCTCGTCCATGTAGGTGCTTCGAGCAGCTGTCTTCGGTAGACGGCTAGTGGCCGGACTTGGCTTGATTGCAGATGAACCCCATGATTGTCCGATGTAAGCGCTCGGAAAATTGTGGCATGCAGACCAAGATTCGTTCAAGTTATCGTCGAACGACACAACTGACAAAGGGAAATCGAATCGAAAAAAACTCTTGACAATCCCTAGTATTTCTATACTAGAATGCCACATTTCGCTAAAGTTAACGATTACTGGGGCTCGGTTCAAAAATCAATCTAACTGGACAGGTTGGAGGAATCCATGACCGATTCGCGCGGACCTTTAGCTTTCCGCATCCTGCTATTCATCGGCGTTCTAACTTTGTCAAGCACCGCTGTCCAAGCGCAACTTTCCGCCGCATCGCTCAATGGTGTGGTTCGTGATCCTCAGGGCGCAGTAATTGACAAGGCGACGGTGCTTCTGCGCAATGCCGATACCGGTTTCGAGCGAACCACCAGCACCAATGATTCTGGCGCTTACGTGGTTTTGGACATCAATCCGGGGCGATACACGCTGAAGGTGAGTGTGCCAGGCTTTTCGACGAAAGAAGTCTCGGCTTTCCAGCTTGCCGTAAACCAGACGGCCACGATCGACGTCTCGCTGGCGGTCGGCGCGGCGTCGGAAGTCGTCAGCGTGGAGGCGACAACCGAGCAGCTGCAGGCATCCTCAGCGGAGCTGGGAACGGTTATTGCGACCAAGGAAGTCAATGATCTGCCGCTCAATGGGCGCAACTTCACGCAGTTGCTTTCGTTAACGCCTGGTGTGGTACCGATCAGCGTAGGACAGAGCTCGATGGGAGGCCGTCCTGGTGGCTTTGCCACGCCGATCGCGGAAGGATCCGATTTCTCGTTTCCTTCGATCAACGGCGCAACCAATCGGAGCAACTACTTCCTGACGGATGGCCTCAGCAACTCGCGGCATTCCTCAGCGCCTACGCTGTGCCTCCGATCATCGATGCGATTCAGGAGTTCACGGTCGTCTCTCACGCCGATTCTGCCCAGTACGGTTCTGTTCTTGGCGGCGTAGTTAACGTGGTCACCAAGTCGGGCACCAGCAAGTTCCGCGGTGTAGCCTGGGATTACCTGCGCAACAATGCCTTCGACTCTAACGATCAGTTCGCCAAGATTAACAGCTACCATCAAAACCAATTTGGCGCGACGTTTGGCGGCACGGTTCCTTTGCCGCACCTTAAGAACAACACGTTCTTCTTCTTTGCGTATCAGGGATTCCGTTACAGCAGACCGGTGAGCAGTCCGATTCTGGTGCCAACAGCGGCCATGTACGCAGGCGACTTCAGCTCCTACTGCAGCGAAGGCTTCACCGGTGGTATTTGCAGTAACCCTGCGCATCAAATCTACAACCCGTTCACGACCGTGAAGTCGGGAGCGGTATATACGCGCACACCATACATGGGAAATCAGATTCCAGTGGGGAGCGCTCCAGGTGATGTTCAGCCCCAGATCGTTTCATTCCTGCAGACGATTGTGCCTGCGGCTGGTCCGTACAACGCCCAGCTGAATAGCAATGCCTTCGATAGCGATCCCAATACCCAGCACCAGAACGAGTACAACGTTCGCATCGACCACAACTTCGGATCGAAAGACTCGGCATGGTTCCGCTATAGCAGGATCAACAGTGACCTTGTTCAGCCGGGCGGCATCCCGCGCCTGGATGGGACAGAATCAATTCCCGGACGGAATTACGGCGCGAACTGGGTGCATACCTTTAATGCAACCTTACAGTTGCAAGTGCTGTTCTCTCGTACTACAGTCCAAGATCTTTCTTTGACGAAGATGAAGGGCGTGAACCCAACCTCGCTCGCCCAAGCGGCTGGCTTCGCTCCCGGCTTGTACTGCAACTTCTCCGGAATTTCCGGCTGCCTGCTTCCGGGATACGGCTTGGGGAACGGCTACAGCGGCGGGGGCGGTGAGAGTTTCAACTACACCACTATGGGTACGGACAACAATCAGTTCTCGGCAACGCTGAACATAGTGAGGGGCACCCACACCTTCTCGGTTGGGGGCGGCTTTATCAGCAACAAGTTCGCCAGTCCGATCGGCTTTGATAACGTGGGTTTCGATAATCAACAGACCAATAACGGCAATGGAGTCGGAGGATTCAGCGTTGCTTCAGGGTTGATCGGAGTTCCCAATGGCGCGAACCGGCGCGATGTGGATGAAGCGACACGGCCGGGCGGCCTGCTCGATGGCTTCTTCCAGGATTCGTGGAAAATGACACCGAAATTGACGGTGAACTATGGCGTACGTTACGATCTGACGCTCATTCCGGCATACGGCACACATGCCACGATAAACAAGCAGGGTGGAATCGAAACCGGCGACTTCGATTTCTCCAATGGAGACTACGTACTGCAATACCCGCCGCCGCCGTGTACGGTGCGCGGACAAGCGCCCTGCATCCCAAGTATCATGCCGGATCCGGCAAATCCTGGAAATGTGATCGCCTGCGATCCAGCCACTCAAACTTGCTTGCCTCCGGGTACGCTGCCGCCGCACGTAGTGGTCGACCCGCGTGGCCGCATCTCCCATAACACTTACGACAATATTGGCCCGCACTTCGGGTTTGCCTATCGCGCATCGGAAAACACGGTGGTGCGGGGAGGAGCGGGAATTGTCTACGACAACTGGGCTGCAGTCAGCCAGATGTCGCAGAACATCGAAGGCGACTGGCCAGGAATTGGCCAGCTCATTGCTAATAACCTGAACGTGCCTGGTAGCTCTACTGCTCCGAACGGTCAGCCGACGGCCACGTTCCAGGATCCCTTTGCCGCAGGCGGCGTCAGTGCGGGTTTGCCGGCTCCTACGCCGTTTACATCCAGCGGTGTGAACTGGCACTACGATCCGCACATCAAAGATGCCTATGCGTACCAATTCAACTTCGGTATTCAACGACAGATCAACTCGACTACGACCATCCAGGGCGCATATGTCGGCGCGCTGACCCATCGGGCCAACGTTGGTGGCATGTACAACACCGCGTTAACGCCTGGCCCGGGTAACCCGCAGGCGCGAGCTCTGTACCCCTACATGATCGCGACCTTCTATGACCGTAGCGTGGGCTTCGCCGACTATCACGCGTTCCAGTTGTCGTTGAATAAGCGCTACACAAAAGGCTTGGCCTACCAAGTGGCGTATACGTTCTCGAAAGCCCTCAACGAGAATGATGGGTGGTTCGGGGCGGAAGGCAAGAACGTCGCCGATCCCTACAATCCGCGAGCCAGTCTGAGCCCCGCGGGGTACGACATTCCGCAACAGCTTGTGGTGAACTTCAACTACGATCTTCCTGTTGGGGTGGGAAAGCAATACTCAACCGGAAATCATGCCGTTGATTACCTCGTGGGTAACTGGCAGTTAAATGGAATTTTCACCATCCGTTCCGGACAGCGGTACAGCGTTCAGGATTCTTCCGGGGATCCGGCGAACACCGGCAACGCAGCATGGGCCGGGTACGAACAGGCGAACCTGGTCGGGGACCCGAATTCTGGATCGTGTCCGAATGGGGCGCACGTACATTCCATCAGCTGCTGGATCAATACGAGTGCGTTTGCCGCCCCATTCCAGACGTTCGGCAATCTGCGGCCGGACGCCTTCCAGGCTCAGCGGTTCTGGAATATGGACTTCTCAGTATTCCGTGATTTCCCGCTGTGGGGTGAGCAGCACAAGCTGCAGTTCCGTGCCGAGTCCTACAACCTGTTCAATACGACCATTTTCGGTGCGCCGGGGAATGATGTCAGCAATTCAGCGAGCTTTGGCTTGGTGACCGGCAGGGCATCCGGCAACGCACCACGAATCCTGCAGTTCGCGCTCAAGTTCTATTACTGACCGGACATGGAGGCTACAGGTTTGCCCGCTTTCATCGAACCCGGAAGCGGCCATTTCTCTGTTTCGCCAAGGATCTTTAAGGAGGCGGTGAGAGTTCGTTGAGGACTGGCCTGCGACCCGCTACCATCTGACGCATCACGGACCAATTGCGATTGCGATGTTGAAATTGTGGAACACGCTTTTGCTCTTGCTGTTGCTCGTGCTGTCTCGTTCTCTGCAATCACAGCAGCGCCTGGAGACGGCTTATGTCTCGAACTCATCCGGATATGTTGGAGACCAGGCCTGCCTCCCGTGCCATCAACCGGAGACAAGCACGTACTTCGAGACGGCTCATCACCTGACCTCACGAATGCCTGACCAGAATTCGATCCTGGGAAAGTTCAGCGACGGAGCTAACATTCTCAGAACCTCAAGTCCCACGATTTACTACCAAATGACCGCCAACAACGACGGATACTTCGAGAGTGCGGTAGAAGAGGTTACGCCTTTCCAAAAGGTCTCTCACACCGAGCGCATTGATATTGTGTTTGGTTCCGGCCGCAGGGGCCAGACCTATCTGTTCTGGAGGGGCGACCAACTGTTAGAACTGCCAGTCAGCTATTGGACTGAGTTGGACGACTGGATCAACAGTCCGGGGTTTCCGGACGGTTCTCCGCGCTTCGACAAACCGGTCTTGCCGCGGTGTCTGGAATGCCACAGCGGCCGGTTCGAAGCGCTGCCGCAGTCCGAGAATTCTTACGACCCAGGCAGCCTGGTCTTAGGCATCACGTGCGAAAAATGTCACGGTCCCGGCCGCGAGCACGTGCTTTTTCGCGGTTCAAAGACTGCCGCAAGCTCTGGAATGCGAGATCCAATAGTGAATCCCGCGTTACTTCCGCGCGACCGGCAAATCGATATTTGTGCTCTCTGTCATGCCGGTGCCGGCAAGCCTCTCGCTGCTGCCCTATCCTTCACACCGGGAGCGGCGTTGGAGGATTACGTGCACATTCCGTACCGACCAGACGCTGCTATTGATGTTCATGGCAACCAGACCCAACTGCTGGCCAGGAGCCGTTGTTTTCAGGGCAGCACCATGACGTGCACGACTTGCCATGACGTTCACAGACGGCAGCGCGATGCGGCTGCATTCTCACCCCATTGCCTCAGCTGTCACAAAGCCAAGGACTGCACGAAATTTCGCAAGCTGGGTCGAGCGATTGCCAGCAATTGCGTCGATTGCCACATGCCCTTGCAGGAGTCGGAGGTGCTCATTTCCCAGACCAGGGGTCGAAAGCTGAAGCCTCGGGTGCGTAATCACCAAATTGGAGTCTATCCCGAAGCAACTCAATGAACCTCGCGGGTTCTCGATGCCGTAGTTCAAATGAAGCTGCAAGATGTTTACGTCTAAGGCCAATTTGCAAATACGATTGCTGGAGCGCGCATGTTCAATCAAGGTAGATTCGTCGTCGTGCTGATCCTCGTCGGCTGTGTTGCTTGCATTGCTGTACCGCTCTGGGCTCAGGGAACGCAGGCCCCGGCGCATTACGAACCCACGCTCGAGTCCCTGAATCGTCACCCGCTACCAGAATGGTATGCGGACGCAAAGCTGGGAATCTTCATCCACTGGGGACTGTACTCAGTCCCGGGTTGGGCACCGCTGGTACATCCCGAACACGATTTCACTTCGCAGGACTACATTCAGCACAATCCCTATGCGGAATGGTACTTGAACAGCATGCGGCTGGATGGATCGCCAACGCAGGAGTATCACCGCGAGCATTACGGCGCCAACTACGACTACTACAACTTCGCAGCGGTGTTTGATAAACAGATTCAGAAATGGAATCCCGATACCTGGGCGAAAGTTTTCCGTGATGCCGGCGCGAAATACGTAGTGCTCACGACCAAGCATCACGACGGTTTCACCCTATGGCCAAGTGCAACGCCCAATCCGAGCCTCCCGGCAGACCGCCGGCATGCGTCGCGTGACCTGGTGGGGGAATTAACCAATGCCGTGCGCGCCCTGGGCTTGCGCATGGGACTCTATTACTCCGGCGGCTATGACTGGACGTTCGTCCCCGGCCCGATCGCCAAAGCTGCCGATTATCAGGCCGTGAAGCCGCAAAGCGAAGCGTACGGCAAATATGCGGACACACAATTCCGGGAGTTGATCAGCCGCTATCGTCCCGCCGTGCTATGGAATGACATTGACTATCCCAAGTCGGGGCATCCGCTGGAAATCATGGCCGAGTACTACAACACGGTTCCTGACGGGGTAATTGACGACCGCTTCGGTGTGAAGCATTCGGACTTCAAATCACCCGAATACCAGACGCTCGATAAGATCAGTCCAACCAAGTGGGAAGAATGTCGCGGTCTGGGTCGCTCGTTCGGATACAACCGCGCTGAGGGTGAGGCCGAAACAATCGCCCCGGAGAAGCTGATTTATTTGCTTGTCGATATTGTCAGCAAGAACGGAAACCTCCTGCTCGACGTTGGGCCCGAAGCCGACGGAACCATTCCTGCTGTCCAGATGAGCCGGCTGGAGGCATTGGGGGCATGGCTCAAACAGAACGGTGAAGCGATTTACGCCACGCGCCCTTGGATCCGGGCCGAGGGGGAGACCGTCGACCACATTCCTACTCGCTTCACCCAGAAAGATTCTTTTCTTTATGTGACTCTGCTGGGCGAGCCCAAGACGGGCCGTGTAACGCTGAAGAACCTTGCACCCAAGGCAGGCTCGACAATTTCCTTGCTGGGAGAGAATGAAGCGCTTGCATGGGTTCAATATGGCGAGGACGTCGAAATCAAATTACCTTCCCATCTTGCCGGGCATTACGCCTATGTGCTGAAGATGAGCAATCCAAAATCGTAACCTTCGAGTTGCCAGATTCCGTCGATCCTTAAGGACAAAAGACTATTCTGTGCGTCGACGCGCCGTCGACGCGCGCGCGATCAATTCTGGCTGCAACACGACAGTCTCAGGCTTTGGAGCTACTTTGAATTTCAATATATTCAACACCAAACGGGCGGTTTCTTCTCCAATCCGACGACTGTGCTGGTTGATGCTGGAAAGAGGTATGCGGAGCGAGTCATCGTACTGGAGATTGCCGCAGCCGATTATGGCGATGTCCTCGGGTATTCGCAGGCCCTGACTAAGGGCTTCATTGATCGCTCCAATGGCTAAGGGATCGTTGAAACAGAAGACGCCATCGGGTTTTGGGGTACGACTTAACAGTTGGTTCATGGCTTCCTCGCCATGCTGTCTCGTCCCGACATCGCCTTTCCGTTCGGTGATGACATATTCATCAACTATTTTCCTCCCGTTTTGCGCCAATACTCGCTCGTATCCCTCGAACCGCTGAAGACCAGGGCTTGTTTTCGGGCCGCGAATGTGGGCAATCCGCTTGCAGCCAATGTCAATCAGGTGCTGCGTGGCGAGCATTCCCACTGCTACATCGTCAACTCCGACAAAGTTAGCAGCCAGCGCGGGAAAGCTTCTGTCAATCAATACATACGGCGTCTTGTGTTTCTCGATTCGGAAAAAGACTTCTACTGTTGACCTGCAAGAAGCGATGATCAGCGTGTCGAGTCGGCGCGCCAGAAGCTGATCAACTTCCTGTTCTTCGAGCTCAGGGTCTTCCTCGGAGGAAGAGATGATTAAGTAGTAGCCGTTCTCCCGAAGAATCTCGGAGAGGGACTTTGCGATTTCGGCAAAAAAGGAGTGCAGCAAACTGGGGACGATCAATCCGACTAAGTACGTGCGTCCGGTGACGAGACTGCGTGCGGCGAGGTTCGGTCGATAATCCAGTTCCTTTACCCGGGCGAGAACGCGCTCGCGCATCTCCTCTCCCACGTCCGGGTGATTCCGCAAGACCTTCGAGACGGTTACGATCGACACGCCAAGATCCTTGGCTATGTCCTTCATTCGAACGCTCATATGTACCGAAATTCAGTATTCACAGTTTATTCGCAATCACGGCCGGCGGCTGTTTACTTTAACGTGAACCAAGGTTCTTTAACTGCAGTGCCGGTGTAGGTCAACTGGGATTGCCTAAATCTTAAGTAGCACACTCACCAGCCGGAATCGGTAAAAGGGGGTTGACCCCGCGATCCCGTTTACTTTATCGTTTACTCTACGCTTGGTGTCAAGTGGGATCTGAGTGCTGGCTCTCTTCCAAACGAGCAACCTTACGGTTCGTAACTTAAGGGTTTCCGAGGTGGATACGATGCCAGAGGGCAAAAGGTACCGCAAGCAGAGCTGCGGAAGTTCTTCGGTCAGCACCGGGGCCGGCATCAAGAACTTACCGAGCGGCGACTGGAGGGCATCGGCCAGGCATGCCGGCCATTCGGGATCGAGCCGTGCTGGAGGCGAAACGGGCCATGGTGCAAGTGAGCGCACAACTGCTTCGCATTTTGCTCGAGGGGATCGCGAATCTGGACAGCAAGATCGAGGAGGCAGCGAGCGCGCATCCGGATTTTTTCATTTTTGAGTCGCTGCCCGGAGCGGGCAGCGCGTTGGCGCCGCGCTTGTTGGCGGCGTTTGGCTCCCAACGCGATCGCTATGGCAGCGCCGAGGAGGTACAGACGCATAGTGGGATCGCGCCCGTGATGGAGAAGAGCGGAAAGAAGAAGTGGGTTCATTTCCGCTGGGCCTGCC
>Ga0210406_10000989_pt1 | contig 36591 bp, 28 predicted proteins | sample IncBWC30MmetaG_FD_155454 | JGI IMG/M metagenome (GOLD analysis project Ga0210406, IMG submission 155454) | Forest soil microbial communities from Barre Woods Harvard Forest LTER site, Petersham, Massachusetts, United States - Inc-BW-C-30-M | ecosystem: Environmental > Terrestrial > Soil >... | reverse complement strand
GCTCGAACAGGCGGCGCATCCTCGAGGCATATTTTATCCTGCCTGCGTGGAATCGTCGCGTCGAGGATCGATGAAGGAGTCATAGTGTTTTGGGTCTTGAGCAGCCCGGCACGCCTGCGCCAGCAATGTCCTGCCCAAACGCAAGATGCGCGAAATGCCTGACTAAATAATCTCAACCCAGCCTTTGTCAGGGTCAATGCAACCGGTAGCTGGTGCAAGTTTGGTTCCGCGACTGGCGGAGGGATTCCCGTGCAATTCTGCTGGGCAGGCGCATCTTCTTCAGCAGTTCAGCATAGCGCCGGTCCTGGCGCAGGCTTTTCATCAGCGGACCCGTTTTCAGTTCGGGCGCGCCGGGGTCGCGCTGTTGAAACGCGCGTTCCAACCACTGGAATGCCTTGTCAGTTTCCCCGCGAAAGGCATAGACCTCGGCGATTTGATTAGCACAGTCGTTTTGATGCGTGGCGATGAGTTTTTTCAAGGCATTGTCAGAATCCTCGCGACGGCCGAGCGCATGGTAAGCCAATGACTCACCGGACAGTTTTTCCCACTCGCCCGTTTCCTCCTCAATCTCCGCCAGGGCCTCCTGCCCGTGCCCTTCCGAAAACAGAATTTTGCCACGAGTAAGATGGAGCGAGGAAAGTTGCGGATTCAACTCTTGAGCCCTTTGTAGGGCGGCCTGGGCCTCTTCATATCGGCCCACGAGGTAAAGTTCGTAACCCAGCGCCAAATGGTAGTTTGCTCGCAGCGGGTCGAGTGCGATCGCCTGCTTGTAGAGTGCGATGGACTCGTCCACCCGGCCCAGGGTTCGGGCGAGATACGCCCGATTACCCAAGACCGCAGCGCTACCCGGCTCCAACAACCCAGCTTTTTTAGAGAGACATCCGCACCATCCCAGTCCCAAGCATGGTTAATCTGGATCAACCCCATCGCCAAGTAACCCGTCGCCAGGTTGGGATCGAGCGCAATCGTCTTCTCCGCGCTTTCACGTGCGAGACGGAACCCGTTGTTGTTCTCAATTAAGGCGACTCTGGCCAGCGTTTCCAGCACCTGCGCGCGCTGAGCCCAAGCAGGCGCATAGGTGGCATCCGACTTGATCGCTTGGTCGGCGTAAGAGAGCACTTTATCGAGATCCTCCTTGTCTTGTCCGCGAGCGATAAAATACTGCCCTTGCAGATAAGCCTGGTACGCCTCGGGATTCGTTATGCGCGATCCCGCCCGAATCACGTCATTGGCGCTCAGCAATTTCATCTGCAAAGCACCGGTCACAGCGCGAGCTATCTCGTCCTGCGCTGCGAAGATATGACTAACTTCACGATCATAAGTCTCCGACCAAAGTTGGAATCCGTCATCGGCTTTGATGAGGTCCGCGGTGATGCGTACGTGATTGCCTTCCTTGCGTATACTTCCTTCCAGCATGTTCGCTACTCCAAGCTTCTGCCCCACACTGCGCAGATCTTCGTTCTTACCTTTGAACTGAAAGGCCGAGGAACGAAAGTTGCGCAAACTGTACCAGGATGCAGTCCGCGATAGGGCTTCTTCTACAAATGTGAGAGCCTTAGGCTGATCCGGTAACCGCATTGCGAGATTTCTGGATTTGTGCGTGCTTTTCTTGCCAATTCTTCGCCCAGCCGGTAAACTGAATAACACGCACGCAAGCAAAGGGAAGCCCGAGACATGCTGTTAAACCGCGACTATGTGGGCCACATGGCCTCTGAAGTAATGAAGAAGCTCCTTGAGGGTAACCTCGTCGAGATCAAGGAGAAGGACGTGGAGCCGGTGATCGCGCGGGTGCGCGCCCGCATGATGGAAGAGATTACCGTCGAAGATAAGGTAAACGAAGAAGTTCGCAATATCCTTACGCAGTATCAGGATGAAATGCGCCGCACCGGCATCTCCTATCAGGACATGTTCAAGAAAGTGAAGGGCCAGCTGGCGCGCGACAAGAAGCTTATCCTGCGTTAGGCGAGGGAACGGGGGCACACCGTACCAATGCGATTGACTCGCGAAAAAATTGTCCGCATCTCTCATCAGCTATCCGATCTGCTGGTGGCAAGCAACGAAGTGGAGTTTGTCGAGGACCGCGACACCATTCGCCAGCACATGGTGCAGACCATAACGAACGTGCTGCGCGAAGAGGAAAAGGTGGAAGTGGAAGTGCGCAAGCGCATCACCTCGCAGAAGAAGGAAATTCTGGAAGGCAGCGAGGAGTGGGACGTGCTCTTTCGCAAGTATTACAGTGAAGAGCTTCGCCGCATGGGCATCTCCGCCGTGCCCGAAGAACACCAGCGAGCCGGCCACCGTAGCTGAGCGCAGCGCACTCACGCGCGAAATTTGACCACCCACCCGTGAATGAGACCGCCTTGATCTCAAATTTCAGGACGTGCGTCAAGACGAGATTGCTGAGATTCCTGTAAAGGAAACATAGATATGGATTGACCTGATTCCAAGACAGTTATCGAGCAGGTTTTATCGGTGTCAGGTCCCCGGTGGATGGGTCGCGAAGGACCAGGCAGCTTGCGAATATGTCATGGAGCGCCTGTTTGCGGGGCGTGAATCCGACACAGATGCAATCGATCAAAAAATAGTAAAGGCCGAAAGGCGGGACGTGCGCCAGGAATCGTCCGCCAAGGAAGCGACCGGTGGCTCGCGCAAAGGCAATGCGGCGACCACGGGTGTCCGCGACAGACAAGCCAAGCACGCGCTTCCCCAGCGTTGCCCTCCATGATGAACTTTCGAGTCCGGCAAAATATGCCCACGAAAGCACGATGAAGAAACCGAGGCTGATGTAGAGAAAGCGTGGGCCAAACCTCATCAGGACTTCGCTGGGCGGCATGCCGGGGCGCAGATCCAAAAAGTCCTTGGAGAGGCGCATGCCGACAGACAAGAAGGAAACGAATACGGCGAAGGGAACGGCCAAGACGGCTAAATCGATGAGCGCGGCGGTAAATCGCAGCCAGAATCCTGCGGGGCGTCCTGTGTTTGAGAGATTGCCAGTCACGCGCGTATCCTCTTGTTCGCCACGAAGCGTGTGGGCGAGAATAACACTTCTCGATTTTCAGCTGAAATAAATCGAGCTGCCTCGCCCACTGCGATTCAGAAGGAGGTTGCGGCGCCAGTATTCGCGAGCTCTGCTTGGTATTTCGGCCATGGACTATTCATCAGCAAAAGCCTTCTGATACGCACCAGCAGCAACCGGTTCGGTGGGCTTGGTTTGGGGTCCTGCTGCTGTTGTTGCTCCGGTTGCGGAATGGACCAGGCGACATTTGGAGCTGGGTATCCGCTCGCACCGCAGGAGAGAACCGTCAGCAAATACACGAAGGGGAGCATTAGGCGCCTCAATGCTCCTATTTTCCCAGACGCAGCACATCCTCACTCAGTCATTTACCCGTTTGCAGTAACGAATAACAGTACTAACGGCCCGCGGGGTCGGCGAGGGAAAAAAAGGCGGCTGAGAAAGCCGCCGTCCTTTTTTCCTCAAATTCCTACTGGCGCAAACCGTCGATCACGGTGAATCGGGCCGGCGCTTCAAGGTTGGGCGGTCATCATCGGTGGTGCTCGGGTCGGTCTGCGTTGTCGAGGTGCCGGTGCCGGTCTGCTTGCCGGACTGCTCGGTCTTGGTGCGCAGAGTCGGTTTGCCCGGTCCGTTATCCTGCACCTTGCGCGCGAACATCACGTTGCGCAGGCGTGCACGCACTTGGTCGAATTCCGACGTTGTTACGATGTATTCATCCTTTTCGGGAAGAATACGCGCGATCTCTTTTTGGGTTGCTGCGATGCGGTCGGGCGTTGGTGGATGCGTCGAGAAGAACTTCGGAATTGTTCCGGGTCGCCGTTTCTCGTCGGACTGGATCCGCTCAAAGAATGTGATATAAGCGTTGGGGTCATACCCCGCCTTGTACATATACTGCAAGCCGAGGAAATCCGCTTCCTTTTCGTCGTCGCGCGAAAATTTCAGGTACGAAAGCGGAATTGCCAACTGCAGAGCCTGGTAGATGCCATATCCGGCCCAGCCTCCGGGTCCCAGCAGCATCAAGGGAATGGTGGCGAGTTGCATCATTTCGCCCTTGGTGGCCTGCTTGGTGCCATGCCTCGCGGTGACATGCGAAATTTCGTGTGCCATCACTCCCGCGAGTTCTGCTTCCTCTTGTGCGCGCATTATCAAGCCGCTGTTCACATAGAAGAACCCGCCCGGCAGCGCGAACGCGTTCACTTCGTCGGAATCGATTACCTTAATCGTGAACGGTACGTGCGCATCCGAATTCCGCACCAGGTTCTGCCCCACGCGGTTCACGTACTCAACGATCACCGGATCATCAATCAGCTTCGAGGACCGCTCCACTTCCTGCGCCAATCCTTTTCCCAGTGCGATCTCGTGCTCGATGGAGTAGAAGTTAATTCCTTTGCCCACATCCCGGTTTCCGATCGCCTCCACATCTTCCTTGGAATTCTTTGGGTGTACCGTCTGCTGCTGCTGAACGGGCGCGTCGGCTCCTGGTGTTCCTGGTGTGGGTTTTGCGGCGCAAGGAGGTAGGGGTTGCGCTGGCTTCGGATCTGGGGCGGGCTGAGTCGGATCCTGACATGCACCCTGCGTGGTGGCCTTGGGGTCTTGTGCCTTTGCTGGCTGACTCGTTTGAGTCGAGGTGCCGGGAGCAGTCTGCGGTGTCGAAGCCGGGGCTGGCGTCTGGGCAAAAGACGCCGCGGACCAAGCTGTCACTGCCCCTGCCAGAAACAATGTTAAGACGAATTGCGAGGATTTCCGCATAACACCACCTCCCCCAATCAGCCGAATTATACACCCTTCGTCACACGCCAGTAGGCCCATTGTTTAGGATGTAGCAGGGGCTGAGAAGGTTTTCCCGTTAAGTCGAAAGGCACGGCTGTAGCAGCCTCCCGATGCAGTGACCTGCCCTAGCCCTCTCCCGATCTGTCCAGTCCCGCACGAGGTGTTGACACTTCCCCCGGCTGAATCTACAGTCAGATACAATCCTATGAGCGTGCGAAAAATCCAGATTGGCCAACTTTGGAAGAAAGACGGCACCGGGGATACCTATCTGGTCACTCGAATTTACACCGAGGCGCTCAGTACTATCGCCCTGCTGCGCAAGTCCGGCGCCGAGGATCAAGACCTCATCCGCGTCCGAGTCGAGCGCAACCCCTCTGGGCAAAGCCTGCCCGGCTTCATCCCCGCTGTCGAAGACGACTCCATTTAGTCTGCCAGCGGTTTGCATCGCCATATTCCTGTAGCTCGCGCCTTCAGGCCTGAGGTTTGGTCGCGCAACGGCGTACTTGCTGTAGGAGCGAAGACCCTCACCCCTGGACGGGACGAGCTACTGAATCTCGCCGTCAGATCGACCTTACTGGCAGGTTCACTACGTCGTCTACCGCCATTAATTCCTTCTGCAGGAACGGCTCGCCATACTTCACGCCGATCAGTTGCCCGTGGTGCCGCGCCAGCAAGTCCATTTTTTGGTCCAATTCGTCGATCGCCAGGAAGACTCTTTGTTTCCGTTCGCTCTTCGCTGGGCGGAATTGCGAGCCATAGGCCAGGATAGCGCGGTGTCTGGTCGCGTACTGTTTGGTTATATCCACAATAAAAGACGGCGGCATGCCTTCGAATGAGGTCGCATACAGGATCTTGAACGGGCGGTAGGGCTCTCCGTCCAGAGGCAACTGCTTCAATCCCGACAGGAAGCACCCTTCGTACCCCAGCGTCGATGCATGGTAGTGGTCCGGATGGCGAGCCTCCCAATAGGGCAGAATCACTGTCCGTGGGCGTAGCTTGCGGATCATCTTGGCAAGTTCCAGCTTGTTCTGCCTGGTAGGTTGTACGTCGGAGTCCGGCACTCCCAAGGTTCCACGCCACGATACTTTCAGGATCTTAGCGGCCTTTGCCGCTTCTTTTGCGCGCGTTTCCGGTGTGCCCCGTGTGCCCATCTCGCCCGCCGTGAGATCCAGAATGCCTGTTTTGTAGCCGCGTTGCGCCATCTTCAGCAACGTGCCGCCACAGGTCAGTTCGACATCATCGGGGTGCGCCGCAATCGCCAGCAGATCGAGTTTCATCGCGTTTTGCCTCTGGGCTCGGCAGCTGTCTGGGAACGACGTTATTTCGTTCGCAGGCTAACGCTGCGAGCGCGATTGTAGCATCAAGCCCGAACGCAGCACCCCACTCCCCAATTGTCGAAAAAGGGAAAGGTACCAATGTACTGGTAGATTGAGCCCTTTGACCCATGTCTCCTAGCAGGAGCGTTTCCTATTCTAGCAATCGCCGTTAACGGAGAAACTGTCGAAGTGCGGGGACACCCAGTCCCCCAAAGCGCTCGCCAGTGCCAGGCACCGCTGAACGAAGGAGTTCAGATATGGCCGGAACTGTCATGACCGAAACGTCGGCGCTTGCGCGTACGAAGATAGCCTCTCGGACATCCTCCACTTCCTCTTCCACTGGCTCCATTCGCGTTTCCGAACTTATTTCCGCGCTCTCCTACGCCCTGGACCTTACCGAAGGACGCCCTATGGGCCATTCCGTACGCGCTTGCGTTATTGGCATGCGCATCGCGGAAGAGATTGGCTTGCCGCCGCAAGTTCAGGCGGACCTTTATTACACGCTCTTGCTGAAGGACGCCGGTTGCAGCAGCAATTCTTCGCGCCTGTACCACATCCTGAATGCGGATGACATTCGCGCTAAAGGCGATCTGAAGACCACGGACTGGACCCGCGTTGGCTGGGAAAGTCTGCACTATGCCTTAACGCACGTCGCCACGGGTGACGCGTTCCCGCAGCGCGTCTGGAGGCTGGTACGCGTCGCCGCCACGCAGCAGCGCGATTCCTGCGAATTGGTGAAGATCCGCTGCGAGCGCGGCTCTTCTATCGTGCGCAAGCTGGGCTTTTCCGAAGCGGTAGCGGCGGGAATTTACAGCCTTGACGAGCACTGGAATGGCGGCGGATATCCGAACGGATTGCTCAAGCAGGAGATACCGCTCTACGCCTGCATCGCCAATTTAGCCCAAACCCTGGAAGTGTTTCTGATGGCGCGCGGCAGAAAAGAAGCCGTCGAAGCTGCCAGGCTGCGCAGCGGCCGCTGGTTCAACCCCGATTTGGTCGACGCCACACTCTCTCTCTGCAAGAGTGGGAAGCTCTGGGAAGACCTGGGGAAAGAAGATCTGATCGAACATGTGCTGGCGCTGGAACCGACGGATCGCCGGCTGGGCGCAGACGACAAGACTATCGACGCGATCTGTCTCGCCTTCGCCGAAATTATCGATTCCAAGACGCCCTTCACCTACCGGCACTCCGTTGGCGTAGCGGACGCGGCTTCCGATATTGCGCGGCACATCGGCTTGGGCGGCGGTGAATTACGAAAGCTTCGCCGCGCGGCCCTGCTCCACGATATTGGGAAACTCGGCGTTTCGAACGCCATCCTGGAGAAACCCGGGAAACTTACCGCCGAGGAATTCTCCCAGGTGCGCCAGCATCCCTATTACACCTATGAAATTCTTCGCCGCATTCCCGCGTTCTCCGATTTCAGCTACGACGCGGCGCTGCACCACGAGCGACTGAACGGCAAAGGTTATTGGCAGGGACTGATGGCGGACGCGTTGTCGCTTCCCGCGAGAATCCTCGCGGTCGCCGACGTTTTCGACGCGCTCAGCGCCAAGCGCCCTTACCGCGACGCTCTCCCTATCGAAAAGGTTTTTTCCATGATGCGGGAAGATGCTCCGCATGCGCTCGATTGGCTGTGCCTCGATGCCCTGATGGAGTCGAGGAATGGTTCGGAACTTCGGTTGCCCGCCTAGGGCCAAATCCAACAATCACAAAAAGGAAGCAAAGGAGATGCAAAAAATGAATTATCGTCCCCGTCTGGTGCTGTTCTTGTGGGCGATGGCTGCTTCAGCATCGGCCACTCACGCACAGGATTTCTACTGGAATACGGCTGGGTCACGCTCCCAGGCTCTTGGTGGAGTCTACGTGGCCTCATCTTCAGATGTGCTCGGCGCTCTTGCGGCCAATCCTGCCGGGCTTACCGAATTGCGCGGGCGTAACCTCAATCTGGAAACGGATGCGGTTTTCGCACGCGGCTCGTTCAGCGATTCCGTCAACAACGACGCACCACTGACGAATTCCGCTGGCGCGGTCCCCTATGGCGCTTTCGGTATGCCCATCGGCCACTCGCGCTTCAGTTTCGGCGTCGGCATGACCCCGGAACTTCTCTCCACCGCTGACTGGCGGTATGTCGACGCACCGGGCACAGCGGGAGCCACGTACGGTTTGCAACAGCAGAAGTCCGCGATTTGGGCACTGCGCTTCAGCACCGGCGTTGGCGTCTCGTTGGGATCGCGGGTCTCTGTCGGTGCCACGATCGGTGCCAACTACAACGAAAACACGCTGCACGCGCCGTACATCTTCCAGTCTCAGCCCGTGCTTGCCGGGTTGAAGACCCTGCTTGACCTGCACACCAACGGCGTTGGCTGGAACGGCAGCGTTGGCGTGCTTGCCAAGCCCACCAAGAAGCTCGAAGTCGGCGTTGCGTGGAAATCGCGCACCGTCATCAACAGCACTGGCTCTGCTTCCGGCGATGCTTATGCACAGTTGGCCGCGCTTGGCGTTGCTGCCCCGTCTGATTTCACTTACTCCGCGAGAGTGCAGAACGTTTTGCCGCAATCGGTGCTCGCCAACGTTGCCTGGCAGGTGAATCCTCGGTGGCTTGTGGCCTTCCAAGCCGACTGGGTCAATTGGAAGGAAGCCTTTGTCACTTTGCCTGTTACTCTAACGAACGGCACCAATGCGGTCATCAACAGTCTGGTTGGCGGGAACTCCATGCAGGACGGCATCCCGCTGCAGTGGAAAGATCAGTACGGCTTCCACGTCGGCGCCGAACGCAAACTCACCGAAGGCACGGTTCTGCGCTTTGGGTACGGGCATGAAAATAATCCCGTGCCGAGCTCCACGCTGACGCCGCTTACCGCCGCCGTCCTCACCAACGCCATTTCCACTGGCTTCGCCTATCACCACGGACGCTCGCGTTATGAAGCGTTCTACACGTTCCGCCCAGAGTCGAGCGCGCACGTAACGAAAAGCTCGCTGCTCGCGGGTGAATACGACCACAGCTCGGTTAGCGTCGGGACGCAGACCGTTGGACTGAGCTACGCGTTCCAGTTCTAATAAGCTGGGAAGTCCGTCAGCCAAAGTCCTGAAATCCTTCGGGCCGCGAACTACGCGGCCCGAAGGATTTCAGGGGATCCGCCGTGCAACGTCCACCAAACCCTGCCCATCGTACAATCAGTAGGGCACCGCCCCGCGCGCAGGTTCCATGTTCAATCGATTTCAGAACTCGCCGTCGTCGTCGCGGTTCCGCGCGGGTTATCTGTTTGTCTCGTACCTGGTGATTTGTTTCACCGCTCTGGCCGCCAAAACCGCAAAACTTTCGGGCGGGGTGTTCACCGTTGGCGCCGATCAAGTGCAAACTGTCTGGCCCAACACGAAAATTACTCTGAAAAATCTCGCCAGCAACGAGGAACTCTCCACCATTTCCAACGACCTCGGGCAGTATTCGTTCGTTGGAATACTCCCTGGCGAATATGAAGTCACCGTCCATCTTGCCGGTTTCGAATTGCTCACCAAGCGCGTTACCCTCGAGGACGACAAGCCAAATCAACTCGATCTGCAACTCACGCCGGAGAAACGTACCGAATCTGTGATCGTTACCGCCCCAGCCAACGGCGTCGACGTCACGTCCAGCACCTCTGCCAGCCCCACTCTCACCACCAACGTCCTGAAATCCGTCGTGCGCCTGAACAGCGATTTTCAGGATGCGCTTCCGCTGCTTCCGAGCGTCGTTCGTGGACCTGACGGCCTCATTCACGTGAAGGGCGGCCAAGCGAATCAAACGAGCGCGCTGGTGAACAATGCCAGTATCGCTGATCCCGTCACCGGCCAGCCCGCGCTGAAACTGCCGACGGCCGCGGTGGAATCAATGCGCGTCCTCTCCAATCCCTTCTCCGCGGAATATGGCGGTTTCAGCAGCGGCGTCATCGAAGTCAACACCCGCGGCGGCACCGACGAATGGAAATTTCTCTTCGAGGATCCCATCCCTCGCCTGCGCTGGATTGACTACAGCCCGCACGGCATCGAGAGCGCTACCCCTCATTTCACTTTTTCTGGCCCTATCATTCGAGACAAACTTTTTGTCTTCCAATCTCTGTATTTTGGTTACGACCTTACGCGCGTCCCGTCTCTCCCCAATCCCAACAACGTTCGCGTCGACCAACGCGGCAATTCCCACACGCAAATCGATTGGGACATTACCGCCAATCATCACCTCACTTCCATGCTCACCGTCGATCCACAAAACATTAGCTATGCCAATATCGACACCTTCGATCCCCAGTCCGTCACCGCCGATTCCCGTCAGCGCGGTTTTTTTGCTTCCGCCACGGAACGTTGGATTCCACCCGGCGGCGGCTATCTAGCCTCGCTCTTCTCCATCAAACGCCTCAACACTGAGATTTTTCCTGCCGATATCGCGCCCGCCGAGATGACTCTTTTCCCTGAACAAAATTCCGGTTCCTTCTTCAACACCCAGGGACGCCACACGTGGCTCTATCAGTGGTCGCAGAATCTGCATCTTCGTCCTGTGAAGTTTCACGGCCGCCATCTCTTTACCTTTGGTTATTCCTTTGCGCGTGCCACCTATCAGGGTTTCTTCTCCGATCTCCCTGTGGACGTCCTGCGCGAGGACTCGACTATGAGTAGCAAGATCGTTTATCTCGATTCGCTGCTCCCCTCCGCCGCCACTCGCAACGACTTTACTTTGCTTGCCCAAGATAGTTGGCAGATTCATCCCCGTTTGATCTTCGATTTTGGCGTCCGGCTCGATCACGACAGCCTCTCCTCGGATTCTGTCAACGTCGCGCCTCGCGTGGGTTTCGTCTATGCTCCCTCAGCCGACAACCGCACTGCCATCCGGGGCGGTGTGGGCCTTTTCTACGACAAGATTCCCATCAACGCCGCGATTTTCCCGAGCCTTCCAGCGCAGACCATCACGCAATTCGCCGCCGATGGCAGCACCATTGCAGCCGGTCCCACTACCTTCAAGCACGTCTTCGCCACCGACAACGGCCGCCTTACCGTTCCGTATAGCCTCGGCGCTTCTTTTCAATTCGACAGGGAATTACGCAAGGACCTGCTCTTCCGCTTTGGCGCGGAACTGCGCAACGGCGACCACGCGTTCTTCGTCAATCCGACGCAATCCTCGAATGGCGCTACCCAACTAGGGCTGTACAACTCCGGCCGCCAGAATTACCGCGAATTTCTTTTTATGCTCCGTTGGCAACCACTGAAAAACACTACCATGATCGCCAGCTACGTCCGTTCGCGTGCCTGGGGCGACCTGAACGACTACAACCAGTTCTTTGGCAACTTTTCCTATCCACTCGTTCGCGCCAACCAGTACGGTCCGCTGCCGCACGACGCTCCCAATCGCGTTCTTTTCTGGGGCATCATCCAGCTACCCAAAAAATTTCAGTTCGTTCCCATCCTCGACGTTCATTCCGGCTTCCCTTATTCCAACGTCGGCATCAACTGGAACTACCTTGGCCAGCGCAACGAAGCCGGCCGGTTCCCCACGTTTATTGGCCTCGACGCCAAAATCCAATATCCTTTCGACTTCAAATTCCACGGTCATCGCATTCAGTTCCTTGGCGGCCTGAAGGTGTCCAATCTGCTCAACCATTACCAGCCGCGCGATGTTCAGCAATACCTGGGTTCGCCGAATTACGGCACGTTCTACAATTCCGTGGGACGGCTGTGGCGCATCGACGGAGACTTCGATTTCTGATCTGGTCTAGCTTTGGTGGAAGTCGGGCTTAACTCTGTCCAGACCGCTTGTGCTCAAAACTGAACGAATAGCCCATGTAGATCAATATTCCGTCAAACCCGGGATTGTTCTTTACGGTGTGCATATTCGAAAAATGGAAAAAGGTGATCCCTGTCCTCAGCGAACTTCTCCCCCGCAGCGGGAACTCCAATCCCGGGCCGAATTGCAGTGAGAAGTTCGTTCTTCGCGTGTCCACTGGCGGTTGGGTCGTAAATCCCAGCAGGCCAAAGTTCACGTCGATAAACGGCTGCGCTCCGCGCCATTTTCTGCGTGGCTCGAAATCCAAACCCACCCCCCGCCTCCACCGTAGTGATAAGTCCGTCCGTTTGCGCCGGGGAACGACGGCATGCACACCGGTATGACCTCGAAGTTCCAACGCACCATCGTATGCCGAAAGTTGAACAGGTGGCGCCGCAAGCCAATGCCCGCCGCGAACATCTCCTGTCCCGGATACGTACTCATGACGTTGACTGATCCGACCGTCTGGGCGGTCCAAATCGTTACGTCGCTGAAAAATGGCTTTCGTTCCGATTGGGCATGATTCAGCGGCGGATCAGGTGATTCTTGTCCGAAAGAGATCCCGGGAAAGAAAAGCAGCAATAGAAGCAACAGCTCGGAGGCAGTTAGTTCTAGCAGCGGGCGTGCGATTGTACGGAACCGTACCGTTCTCCCTACGGCGGGAACTGGCTCGTCACCCTGTTCCAGAACATCGTTCCTCACCAAGCCGGTGATGCTAGTCCGGGAGGCGCGTATTTTAGGGCTGGCCGGACCTAATTGTCCATCAGGTGATTAAGCGAGAAGCTATCAAGTCCGTTCAGGGTGCTGAGCTGCCTGTCTGAAATTCCGTTAATCCACATTGTACGCAACCGCGGTAATCTATTTGGACCATGTCCACCAAGCAGGGCCTAACTTTGTTTGCTTTGCTATTCACGGGAGTGGCTGGACTCTCCTGGTGGGGAATCCACAAGGAAGAAAAACCCGCCACGCCCACGCATCATGTGGCGTTGGAACTGAAGGTCCCAACGGAATTTCGGTTCGTCGCTTTCGGGGATACTCGCTTCCACGACCCGTCGGACACGCAACCGGCCAACCCTGCAGTGCGGAGAGCTCTGGTGGCCGCAATCGATCAGGAGCATCCCGCGTTCGTGTCGATTGGAGGAGACATTGTCTACTCTGGGGACAACGCCAATGATTGGGCGGTATGGGACACCGAAACGAAGACCTGGCGTGACCACAGCATTGCAGTTTACCCGGCACTTGGAAACCACGACCTGAAGGGCGATCTGAATACCGCTCTCGGGAACTATTTCACTCGATTTCCACAGCTGGAGAATAGCCGCTTCTATTCCGTGCGCATGGGCCATAGCTTGATGTTGATTCTGGATAGCTCACTGGACGAAACCACGGGCTCGCAGGGAGATTGGCTGCGTGATCAACTCGGCGCGCTTCCAGCCGGCATGGACTTCGTTTTTCTGGTCTTCCACCATCCGCCTTACACCAGTTCGTCTGACGAAAAGACCTATGGCGGCGGCCACTCAGCCCGCGCGCCCGAGCGAGCTCTTGCCAAAATGTTGGAAGAGAAGCAGCAACATTTGCGCGCGCGCCTGATTGTCTTCAGCGGCCACGTCCACAATTACGAGCGGCACGAGCACAAGGGTGTCACGTACTTCGTCACCGGCGGTGGTGGCGCTCGTCCTTATATTATTCCGCGCGCGCCAGACGATCTCTATAAAGATGCGGGTGTCAATTACCACTACCTGCTCGTCCAGGTGCGCGCGAACAGCGTTGAGATCACCATGAACAAGCTTGAACTCAGGGATGGCAAGGAAGTCTGGACGCGGCCAGACTCGGTCACGCTGACTCCTCCCGCTCGGGTGCCTGCCGGCGCGCAGGCACACTGATTCTGTAACATGGCATTAACCGGGCGTTGATGTGGCGCAAACTAGGATGAATGGCCAGAGGTCCCCGACGTGCGCATCCTGATTGTGGAAGACGAACCGCAAATGGCGGGCTTGTTGGCCCGTGGCCTGGAGGAAGAGCTTTACGAAGTGAGTGTGGCCAAAGACGGTAAGGCGGCACTCGATCTTTCTGCCTCTAACGAGTTCGACGTGATCCTACTCGACGTCATGCTGCCCAAAATCGGCGGCCTGGAAGTGGCCCGCCAGCTTCGCCGGCGCGAGTTGTCAACTCCCTTGCTAATGTTGACCGCCCGCGATGCGCTTCAGGACATTGTGAAAGGGCTCGATGCGGGCGCCGATGACTATCTCACCAAGCCATTCTCGTTTCAGGAACTCCTCGCGCGGATTCGCGCTCTGGTACGGCGGCACGAGTTCCGCAGGAAAACGGTTGTGGAGACCGGCGATTTGGTGCTCGACACCACTTCGTTTCGCGCTTTTCGGGCCGGCCGCGAGATTTATTTGTCCCTGACCGAGTTCCGCCTCCTCGAATTGTTGGTGCGCAATTCCGGCCGAATCGTTTCTCGTTCGGAAATTCTTACCACCGTGTGGGGTGCGGGGCGAATAGTGACAGAGAATACGCTCGATGCCTTTGTGCGGTTGCTGCGCAGGAAGGTCGATCTGGAATCCGAGCCCAAAATGATTCAGACCCATCGCGGGTTCGGCTACTCCGTGGGAACGGAGAAAAGTTCGTGCAATTGACCATCCGCGCACGGCTCACCATCCTCTATTTCGTCGTTCTCGCAGCTTCTTTTTTGGCATTTTTCTGGATTTGCGATTTTGGATTTCAGCGTAGCATCGACACTACTGTCAACGACGCTTCGCGCGGCAACCTTGAGAGTGTCCGCAAGGTGATTGAGACTTCTTTGCCCGAGGGTTTGCCCAAGGTGCAGCAAGAACTGACCCAACTCTCCAGCCTCTGGGCCAATGGCGCGATCTTCGAGGTTGCCGACGCGGATGGGGAATGGCTGTTTCGCTCCCCTCATTTCCTTTCGCTGCAGTTCGCGCTGCCCGAAATTCCGACCAACGGCGTTTCGTTCCAGACCAATAACCTGGAACTGCGCCAATACCGCATTGCCCGGGAACGTGTTCTGATCGCTGGAAAGACATTTCTGATTGACGCCGCGGTGCCCACGGAACCATTCGACCAGGCACTCGACGATTTTCGCCTGATCGAAAAGGAGTTTCTGCCCCTACTTGTAGTTCTCGCGTCGCTGCTCGGCTACTGGCTCGGCGGCCGCGCCCTCGCGCCTGTTAACCGCATCATCCAATCGGCTAAAGAGGTTGGGGTGCAGAGTCTTTCTCGACGCCTGGAATTGCCGCATGCCAAAGACGAATTGCGACGGCTGACGGAAACTTTGAACGCCATGCTCGATCGCATCGAATCTTCCGTCAAACGCATCACGCAATTTACGGCCGACGCTTCGCATGACTTGCGCACGCCGCTCTCGCTGATTCGCACCAACGCGGAGCTAGCCTTGCGTCGCCCGCGCACCGAAAACGAATATCGCGCCACACTCGCACGGATTCTGGCCGCTTCCGAAGAAAGCGCGCAGCTGATTGACCACCTTCTTACCCTCGCGCGCGCTGATGCTGGCGCCACGCAGCTAAATTTGGAACTCGTGTCGCTAGTTCCCGTTCTGCGGGACACTTGCCAACAAGCCCGGCTCTGGGCGCAAGCGAAAGGTCTCGATTTTCAAGACTCGCTCCCGACCGAAGGGCCTGTCCTTCATATGGACGCCCCTGCGATGGAGCGTCTCTTGCTCACTCTGCTGGATAACGCCGTGAAGTACACTTCCGCCGGAGGCACGGTGAGGCTTCGCGCGTATTCCGACGAGCGCCACGCCATTGTCGAAATCGCCGATTCTGGCATCGGCATCGCCGACTCCGACTTGCCGCATATCTTCGATCGCTTCTATCGCGCCGACCAGGCGCGCTCGCGCGAAGTCCCCGGCTCCGGCCTTGGGCTCGCTATCGCCCGTTGGATTGCAAATGGGCACAACGCGACGATCGAGGTAGAAAGCTCGTTGGGCAACGGTACGCTTTTTCGAGTCCGCGTGCCTCTTGCAGACCAAGCCACATCGGCTGAAGCATTGCCGAAGATTTTGGAAACTGGCGTGGAATCCGCTGTCTGAAAGCTTAGTAATCTGAAAGTTCTTTCACCCCTTTTTTAACCTGTCGTTAACCTCTATTCATATTCACGCAAGCAGCCGCATGCCCTAATACCCCCAAGAAAGATTGCTCGGGGTTGTTATTCGAGGTCCGTGAATTCCGTAGCGCTCCTTAGGAAGCAGACGGAGAAGCCGAAAATTGGACGCGTCTGGATGGGTTCGCGCCTGCAAAAAGAAGGCGATAACGCCTTCAGCCAGGCTGTTGGCTGTGCCGCGCGCGCTGACCGCCCCTCACAGCGGCAGCGCGAAGCATCAGCGGAACAGGAATTGGTTTGGTCGGAAAGAATGTCCTTAAAGGGGAGTGTGAAATGATGAGAAGTAACCGCCTATTCGCGATTTCTCTTTTACTCGGAACGGCTCTTTTCCCACATTTACTTTGCGCACAAAACGACAAAGGTTCCATCACCGGTCATGTCACGGATTCGTCTGGCGCCTTTCTGCAGGCCGCAGAACTTGAGTTGCAACCCACCGGTAGAATCGTTGCTTCAAATCAACAGGGCGCCTACTTCATCAACAATCTCGCTCCGGGCACCTATACGATCACCGTCACATACGTTGGTTTCTCGTTGTTTACGAAGGTAGTGAACGTTACTGCCGGGCAGGTCGCCACTGTCGATGCGAAGATGGAGGTGAATTCGCAGAAGGACTCGATCGTGGTGACCGCGGAGCGCGCCTCCGGCGAAGCGGAAGCCATCAACCGCGAAAAGACCGCCGACAATATTTTGCAGGTTCTGCCCAATGAGGTGTTCACCTCGCTTCCGAACGCCAACGTCGCCGACGCGGTGGGCCGCTTGCCCAGCGTTACGCTTGAGCGAGACGAAGGGGAAGGGAAGTACATCCAGGTTCGCAGCCTGGAACCGCGACTGACCAACGCCACCATCGATGGAGTGAATGTACCTTCGCCAGAGCCCGGAGTGCGGCAGATCAAGTTCGATGCCATGCCCGCGGACCTGCTGGAGTCCGTTGAAGTGAACAAGACGTTGCAAGCGAACATGGATGGCGATGGCATCGGCGGTTCGGTGAACCTGGTCACGAAAACAGCCAGCGAACGGCCCACAATTGCGCTCAGTGGCGGCGGAGGAACGACCCCGATCCTGGGTGGACGCAGCCTCATGCAAGTATCGGGCACCGTCGGGATGCGCTTTGGCGAGAAGAAGAAATTTGGATTGCTGGGTGGCGGTTCCTACGATTGGAATGGCCGAGGCATTAATGACGTTGAACCGGTTCCCGACGTTGCCACATTCAGCGATGGCTCCACGGAGCGGTATTTCGACAGTCAGGACATGCGCGATTATCGTTACAAGCGCAGCCGCTGGGGTTTCACCGGATCAGCCGATTACGCCTTGGGAGAAGGATCGAATATTTACGCTAAGCTGCTGTATTCCGACTTTCACGACTTCGGCGACCGGTGGGATTATGCGCTGACTGACAACACTCCGAACATTTCGCTTTACAACCAAAACGGATGCAGTAGCGGGACCTGCGGAGCCGGCGTGCCGGTCTTCGGCGTTTCCAACCGCGTGCCCATTTTCACGATCGGCAGTCTGCTCGTTGGTGGCAGGCACGTCTTCTCGACAACCTGGATATCGTGGGATGTTTCCGTGTCCCAGTCTCAACAAATCCACTCGGGCGGCGACGAAGGCGCGAACTTCACGACGAACGCGACCTACAATAGCCTGTATCCGAATGGCAGTACGTGCCAATTCAGTCCAACACTTACTACTAAACTATACATTCCGCAGTGGACGTCGAGTTGTTTCGCGGAAGCGTATGCTCCCACGAATTATGACTTGCAGAGCATCAATACCTCAGTTGGGAAATCGCCGCAACTGAATCTGCAATTTGCGGGGGCCATCGGAAAGCGGTACCACATCGGTTCGCATCTCTCCACGATCGAAATTGGCGGGAAGTTCCGCAACGCCCACAAGTTCGATAATTCCTACGCTCCCGTTTACAATACCAATACCTCGGTTCCCTTGACCGGATTCCTGAGCCCGTTCGTCGACACTAACTACTACATGAACAACTACAAGTTTGGCCCCACGACAAACTGGGCCAAAATTATCGGCTATCTGAATTCCACTCCATCGTCGTTTACGCTGGACCCCACCACGGTGGGCGTAAATGGGGGGAATTTTGATCTCGTGGAACAGGTATCTGCAGGCTATGTGATGGATACCATTGATTTCAGCAAGGTTCGCATCGTAGGCGGTGTGCGCATCGAAGGCACGAACCTTAATACCACCAGCTTTGACATCCAGACCAACACGTTGAGCTTCAAGCAAAATGGTTCCTATATCGACATTTTGCCCAGCGCTTCCGTCCGCTTTGATCTTGGCCACGATACCAGTTTGCGCGCCGTGTATAGCCGCGCTCTTTCACGCCCCGACCCCCAAGACATCGCGCAGGCCTTCAGCGTCACGCTTAACCAGGTGCCACTGCAGGCCTCCCTTGGCAATCCTGCCTTGAAAGCGGAAACGGCAAACAACTATGACCTGCTCCTGGAGCATTACCTGAAGCCGTTCGGCATGATCCAGGGCGGGTTCTTCTATAAGCAGTTGTACGATCCCATCGTCACGGAAACCTCGTTCAAGCAGAATTACAGTCCGGACCCGGCCAACGGTTCGTACCCAGTGGGCACGTGGCAAGTGACCCAGCCGGTGAACGCCGGAAGTGGGTGGCTCTACGGCTTCGAGGTTGCCTATCTCCAGCACTTCAGTGCGTTGCCCGGATTTCTGGGCGGTCTAGGGCTTTCCGCCAACTATAGCTTCACGAATTCGCAAGCAAACGGTCTGCCTGGACGCTCAGATAGTCCCAGATTGCTCCGCCAGGCCCCAAACACATTCAACATCAGCCCGACGTTCGATCGCGGACGCCTCTCGATACGCGCCGGCATGAGCTACAATCAAACGAGCATTTTTGCTTACCAATATCTGGACGGAACTCCGGGCGGCCTCACCGGTCCGTTGGGCGATCAGTATCTCTACACCCATTTTCAAATCGACCTGCAGGGCAGCTACGTCTTGAAGTATGGATTCACGCTGATGGCTTACGGGCTCAATTTGAACAACGAAGTGTTTGGCTTCTACAACGGACAGAAACAGTACATGGTGCAACGCGAATACTACATGCCAACCTTCGCGATGGGTTTGCGCTGGTCGCCGACTCACGAGAAGTAAGCGCCTTAGCCGGGCTGGCAGCGGCAGGTCTGCTTGCTGTACTAGCCGGTCTGGGAAATGTTCCAACTCGACGGGCCGGGGCGGCCGGTGAAATCCCACCGCCGCTCCGGCCTTCGTCGTACAGAAATTGCCGAAGCCGTGCTTCCGCTGAATTTAGGCCCTGTTTAGAGTTTGCTTGCTATCGTTGCCTGGGTTTACACAAAAGCGAGTCTCGGAGGAATCATGAAATCCAAATGGTTGGCAGCCTGCTCGGTCGTTGCGCTTATTTCCGCGGCCGCGTTCGCCGCTGCCGTGAACTACCAGCTGCTGAAGAAAGTCGCTGTACCCGGCACCGGAGGCTGGGACTACGTCAGCGTGGATGACGCCGCGCGACGCATCTACATCTCGCACGCCACGCAGGTCGATGTGCTCGATGCGGATTCTCTGGCGCTCGTCGGGACTATCCCAAACACACCCGGCGTCCATGGCATCGCTGTTGCCTCCGACGCGGGCCGCGGGTACATCTCTGCGGGAAAATCAGATGCGGTTATTCCGTTTGAGCTCAAGACTATGAAGACTCTCCCTGAAATCAAAGTTGGCAAAAAACCCGATGCCATCATCTTCGAACCACTCACCAAACGCATCTACGTGATGAATGGCGACAGCGACAACATCACCGTTCTGAACGCCAACGACGGGTCGCTCGCCGGGACCATTGACTTGGAAGGCGGGCCGGAGTTCGCGGTGCCTGACGGCAAGGGCAATCTGTACGTCAACCTGGAAGAGAAGAACGAGACGCTTCACGTTGATGTGAACGCGATGAAGGTAAAGGATCGCTGGCCGCTGGCGCCCTGCGCCACTCCAACAAGCATTGCGATGGACGTCGAGAACCGTCGCTTGTTTGTCGGTTGCCGCAGCCATCACTTTGCGGTGCTCAACGCCGACAACGGCAAAATCGTGTTCACCGCGCCAATCGGCGAGCGCGTCGACGCTGGCGCTTTCGATGCAAAGACTCGTCTCGTGTATCTTTCCACCGGCGACGGCAAGGTGTTTGTCTTCCACCAGGATTCTCCGGATCAATATTCACTGTCGCAGGAAATCACCACGCTGAAGGGCGCGAAAACCATGGGCTACGATCCCAAAACGCGCAACGTTATCGTTCCGACCAGCGACAACGGCGCCATGTCGGTTCTCGTTTTCTCGCCGCAGCAGTAGTCAGTTTCGGCGGGATTCTTCGCGAGCAGTGCTATGCTATGCCGATTATGCAGGCGCTAACCGTATGCTCGCGCTTGCACGCGAGGAAACGCCATGCTTGAGAATCGCTCTGTGCCGCCAGACACGATTCTGCCGCATGTCGAATACCAAGATCTTGCCGCCGCCATTGATTGGCTCATCAAAACACTTGGCTTCATCGAACATTACCGTTACGGCGACCCAGTCAACGGGGCACAGCTGCACATCGGCAATGCCTGGATCATGGTGAATCAGGCCGACCCCGGCACTAGCAGCCCCGCGAAGCTCGGCTACGGCACGCAAAGCCTCACTGTCTTCGTCGATGATGTCGATGCCCACTTCGAAAGGACCAAGGTTGCCGGCGCCAAAATCGTTGAGGCTCTCCACGTCACCGAATACGGCGAACGCCAGTACGGAGTCGAGGACTTTGAAGGCCACCACTGGCTCTTCTCGCGGCACGCACGGGACATCAGCCCCGACGAATGGGGCGCCAAGATTGCGCAACCCGCGTCCCGGCAGGTGACGGTCAGGAACTGGGAATCGTCCGACCGCACTCGCCGCCTCGCAGGGTTATGTGGACTGGCTGGCGCACTGCTGTTCTTCGTCGGAGACATCCTCTTCTACGGACACTTGGGCTCAGGCGCGAACTTCCCCGAAGGAATGATTGCCACGGTGACGCGAGCCTCGCGACAACGCCTGTTTGCCGGTGGTTTGGTGGGACCGCTGGCAGGGTGCCTGTGCATCGTTGGTTTCTGGCATGTTTACCTCAACATCCGACCTGCGCATGTGCTTGTCGCACGCCTCGTACTGATCCTGTTTTCGGTTTTGATGGTGGCGGGAAGTGCCGTGCATACACTGTGGACCGCCAAGGGACTCGCGCTCAAATACTGCTACAGCCAAGGAGATCCCTGCTCAGATTTGCTCATGGCCAGCAAATCATATTGGGCGCTCGCCTATAATCTTGGCGCCATTCCCGGCTATCTCGGGGCGGCGCTGCTGTTCGGCCTCGTGCTTCTTGGTAAAACCTACTATCCTAGGTGGACGGTCATCGCGAATCCTGCCGTGCTCATGGTGCTCTCGCCTCTTGCCGATCGAGTGCCCGCACCGCTGGGTGCCATTCTCGTCGGCGGGTTCACGAACCTGTCGATCGCCATTTTCTTTCTCGTATCGGTCGCCACAGCGTGGAACCCCCGTCGGGCCGCCTGAGCCGGCGATCGATTTGTGGGTCCGGCGGGGTCCGCGGCGCCCCCTTGCGCTTCTACAGGACCAGTGGTAGTCTCTTGTCGAAGTGAAAGGGGAGCGAGCCGTGAGCTGGCCTGCGTCGATATCCTGTAAGCTTCACTCGACGACCCAGATCTTGAAGCTGTCTTAGGTGCTGCTTTATGTTCGATGACCCGCGATTCCGATTGCGCGCGCTTTTCCGTAGCGACGCCGTGGAAAATCAGTTGGATGAAGAGCTCCGCTTCCACTTCGATCGCGAAGTCGACAAACTCCTGAACTCCGGCCACCCACGGGAGGAGGCCCTCCGCCGCGCTCGCCTTGCCTTTGGCGGCGTCGAACAAATCAAGGAAGATTGCCGTGATGCTCGCGGCGTGCGCCTGGTCGACAACATGCGCCAAGATTTTCGGTTCGGTCTTCGTCAGCTTCGCAAAAGTCCGGGTTTTGCGATGGTGGCGATTCTCACGCTGGCCTTGGGGATTGGCGCCAATACCGCCATCTTCAGCATGGTCAACGCGCTGCTGCTGCGCCCATATGATTTTCGCGATCTCGATCAACTCGTACGCGTCTGGGAATATCGCGGCGTTGATGCCGGGATTGACGAACGCGTCCTCGCTCCCGCCGACGCTGCGCAATTTGCGGATTCCATCCAGGTCTTCAGCGCTTTCGCGACCTACCGTTGCCGCGACTTCAATTTGACCGCCTACGATGTCGCGCAACCGGCTCGTGGATGCAACGTCTCCGCAAATTTCTTTGATGTTCTGGGAGTGAATCCAGCGTTTGGCCGCAGCTTCAGTCCGGAAGACGATCAGCCCGGTGCGGGGCAGGTGATCATTCTGAGCCACGGATTTTGGCAGCGTCGCCTGGGTGCTGCTCTTTTGGTGCTTGGTTCCGCGATTCAGATCAATGGCCGACAGTACACGGTGATCGGGGTGATGCCGCCACGGTTCGATTATCCAGTGCCGATGGAATTCTGGATTCCCCTGGCTCTTACGCCGGCCGAAAAAGCCGATCGCTCCGATCTTTCGTTGGAGGCACTCGCGCGTTTGCGGCCCGGCGAGCCACTCTCACAAGCGCAAGCCACGCTGGAAGGTCTTGCCCGGCGTCTCGAGCAGGAATATCCCGTCACCAATGCAAACCGTGCCGTTTCTGTCCTACAATTGCGCCGGGAGTTGTACAGTTTCACGTTGCCGCTGTTTTTGTTGCTGCAAGCCGCAGCGCTCCTGGTCCTTCTGCTCGCTGTGGCCAATCTTGTGAATGTCTACTTTGCCCGCATGATCTCCCGGCAAAAAGAACTCGCTATGCGTCTGGCGCTTGGCGCGGGGCGCGGCCGCCTGGCACAACTTTTGATTTGCGAATCGTTGCTTCTTTCGGTCATCGCTGCACTGGTTGCCGTCGGCGCGTCCTTTTGGAGCGGGCGCGCGCTTCGCACCAGCATCTCTCCGGACTGGACTATGTGGGTTCCCGGCTGGGACGCGATTCGCGTGGATACCAGCGTGCTCGTTTTTACCGTGCTGATCGCCGTCGTCGCGGGAATCACTTTCGGACTGTGCAGCGTCTATCACGCCGGCAAAATGCAACTGAACCAAACACTGAAGGAGGGTGGGCCCGGCAACATGTCGCGCACCACGGGCCGCGTGCGCAGCGCCCTGGTGGTGGCGCAAGTCATGTTCGCGCTCACGCTGCTCGTCAGCGCCGGCTTGATGATTCAGGGCTTCACCCGCCTGGCCGACATCTACAAGGGCTTCGAACCCTCCGGCGTCCTCCGGGCCGAAATCGCGCTCCCGGATAAAAAGTACTCAACCGATTCACAGGTTGCGAATTTTCAGAAGAAATTGTTGCGACAAGTGGCCGCGCTTCCGGGCGTCTCTGTGGACGCGTTGAATTCCAATACTCCTGCTAGCAATGTGGACAATCCCTCCACACTCTTAACCGTCGAAGGTAGTGCCGTTCAAAAGGCCAGCGAAACTCCTTCCGCTGACGTAGAAATTACCAGCCCTAACTATTTTCAAGCCTTGCATATTGCTCTGTTGACGGGCCGATCATTCACCGATGCGGACGCCGCCTCCGCGCCGCCCGTCGCGGTCATCAGCGAACGCATGGCCAAGCGCTTTTGGCCAGCGGGCGCGGCACTTGGCCGCCGCTTCAAGCTCGGCGCTTCCGATTCCGACAAGCCCTGGCTCACCGTCATCGGCATCGTGCGCGATGTACGCCAAAATTGGTGGAATCCGCCGGCTCGCCCGGTCATTTACCAGTCATTTTTGCAAAGTCCCGAGCGCAACATGAAGCTTTTGTTGCGCGCCAATTCGAATCCGCAGAACTACACCGCTCCACTGCGCGAAATCGTGCGCAAACTCGATCCCGAAGTCGCCGTGAACGAACTGTCCACGCTGGAAAGGGAAGTGGCGGACTCGATTGCCATCGTCCGCATCATGGGGATTCTCATGGGCATCTTCGGGGCCTTCGCGCTGGCGCTTTCCGCCATTGGCGTCTATGGCGTACTCGCCGAAAGCGTGGCGCAGCGCAGGCGCGAGTTCGGCATTCGCCTCGCCCTCGGAGCTCGGCCCGCGGACATCCTGCGGCAAGTCGTCTGGCATTCCTTGAAGCTCACCAGCATCGGACTCACCATTGCTCTTCCGTTATCGCTCCTCATCAGCCGTGCCGTGTCTCACTACGTCTTCGGCCTCGTTACGATGAATCTCGCCGTCCCGCTGCTTTTCGCGGTCATCCTCATGGCCGTCGGCGTCGTCGCTGCCTATCTGCCAGCCTCGCGTGCCATGCACGTCGATCCCATTGTCACCTTGCGCCACGAATAGTTGGATTCGCATCCTCGTGCGCGGTCAGACGTGCCACAATGAACTAACCGCTGCGGGAATGGGTAAAACCGCATGATTCAGCTTCCTCTGTATTTGCTCTGGATCGGCGCCACACTGTTGGCCGGATACGTCGCGGCTCTCGGTTGGAGATTGGGCGTCGCTCGTCGCTTTCCGTTCCTGACTGCCTATCTTGTCCTCAGCTTCTTCGCAGAACTCTCCCGCGTGGTCATACTCGCGCGATTGGGCCTTACGTCGGAACTGTGGATGAATTTTTACTACGGCTCAGACCTGCTTCTCGCCGTTGCTCTTTACTTCGTTATTCTTGAACTGCAGCGAAGACTTTTGCCCGCTCAACTCTGGAGACTCCTGCAGCGCTGCTCGCTGGCAATTGTCGGTTTTTGGACGGTGGTCTCGTACGCCGAAATTTGGAAATCAGACACACAACGACTGATGCTTTGTTCTTATGAACTTTCCTCAAGTTTGCAATTTGTGAGTCTTGGGCTGATTTTAATTCTATGGGTCATCATCCGCGTTCGGGACCTTCCGCGAGGGATCGCCGCTCAGATGGTGCAGGTTTGGGGGATCTACTTTCTCCTTATGGGTTCGACTTACGTTTTCTTGTACTTCTTCCATAATCTCCCGCCCTCCGCTCCTCGTCTCCATTTGAAAATACCTGTCATGGCCGAAGTCTGGCTTCCTCTCGGCCTCGGATTTGCTATCCTCAACAAATCTCAGAACGATCGTTCCGCTGCCAATGTCGCTGATTGAGTGTGCCGACGGCGAGTCGGCCACTATTCCTTGTTCAGCGCGGCCACAGCCAACCGAACGTCCCTGCTGTCAGCAAGGCGTAGACAAGCCCGTCGATGACTTCCTTTATGGTCATCGACCAAGGCTGCCCTTTCCAGATGCTGTTGCTCAGGTTTCCTAGGCCATAGGCCATAAACGCCGTGGTGCCGGTTACACGAAAGACCGCCCGATACCTAGCTACCGGCGCGACGGTGTGCTGTCAGATACGCCACGAAAAAGCCGATGATCAGATCAGACAATAGACAAACCACAGCCCCAGAAATTGCCGCTCGCGAACACGGTCATCATGTCCACCGGTCCCTGCTTGTATTTTTCGACGATCGCGGGTGATTTCATGTCTTTGTGCGTACAATACGGAAAAACGTACAGCCTTCGTGTCAAACCCGCGCCGCGCAATACCGCGAGTAGCTTGTCTTCTTCGGGAAGTTGGCGATAGTCACTTTTGTGTTACGGAAGAACCATGTGCATGATGGAACTGGCCACGAATACGATAATTGCCGACAGCAGGACCGGAAGCCAGGTCAGTTCGCATACGCTTTTCCGGAGAGAGCGAATCGGTCACCATGACCATCAACGATCCTGATATCGTGCTGATCGCGTGCCGTAAGCAGGCGCCGCAGTGACTGTGGCTCCCAAAATCAAAAGTCAAAACTGATAACTCAAACTCTTTCAACCTATTCGTACCTCAGCGCCACCAGCGGTTCTACCCGTGACGCTCTCCTGGCTGGGATCCAGCACGCCAAGACGCCTGTCGCCAGCAGTAACGCCACAGCCCCGCCTAGCGTTACTGGATCGTATGCGGACACGCCCCACAATTGCGTTTCGATCACTCGACCCACCGCCAAACTGGCCATCAACCCGATCGCCACTCCCGCCACTACCAGCCGCAACCCCGTCTTGACCACCAATCCAAGAACGTCAGCGCCCCTGGCGCCCAAAGCCATGCGTATACCAATCTCGTGGGTTCTTCGCGCGGTGGTGTACGTTAGCACGCTGTAAACGCCAATCGTCGCCAAAATCAGCCCAATGCTTCCAAAAATCGTCATGAGCAAAAATCCAAACCGAGGACCGGCGTAGATGTACTGGCTCATCATTCCTTCCATCGATCCGCTGTGCGACAAGGCTACGCCCGGGTCGGTGGCCCAGATTTCGTGCCGCACCGCATTCATCATTGACATCGGCTCTTGCGCCGTGCGCACCAGAATCCCGCTGCCCGCCGAAGCTGTCACCGTATACGGCACCCATACCTCCGGTTCGATCGGCTGCTGCAGCCCGCGATTCTTCACGTCCGCCACCACTCCAACAATTTCAAACCAGGGTTCCTTCACCGGGGCAGGAAAGCTCTCGAGTTCCGCGACGCGAACGCGCTGCCCGATCGGATTCTCATTCCCAAAATATTTCCGCACGAACGTCTGGTTCACCACCGCGACCTTCCGTGCGTCATTCACCTCCGCCTCGTTAAAGGCTCTGCCATTTTTGAACTCGAATCCCAGCACCGGGAAATACCCTTCGCTGCACAGTTGAAACAATGCGGTCGTTCTTTCCTCGTGAATATTTCCGCGCACTTCGATCTCCGTGTCCCTTCCATCATGCGGTGGCGCTGTAAACGCTTCCGCCACATCCACAACGCCCGGCAAAGCCTTCAGCCTTCCGAGCAGCGGCCGGAAAAACCCCGCAAGCTGTTCCGACGTTTTGTAACGGTCTTGCGGCAAGGGCATCCTCGTGAACAGCACATGATCCGGGTGGAATCCCAGGTGCTCCTCTCGCAGCGCGACAAAACTTCGCATCAAGAGACCCGCGCCGACCAATAGCGTCAACGACAACCCTACCTCCAGCACCACAACCGCGTCGCGCAACCGCCTGTGCTTCGTTCCGCCGCTCAGTCCCTTACCACTATCACGCAGCGGCTCATTCAGGTCGCGCCTGCCCACTTGCAGTGCAGGAACCAATCCAAAGATCAGCGCCGTCAACACGGTCACGCACAGCGTGAACGCTAGCACCGTTCCATTCAGCTCAATTACGGCCTCAGTTGGTATCGTGTCCCCAGGCATGGCGGCCACAATCGATTTCAGCCCGCCCCACGCGAGGAGTGTCCCCAGCGCCGCTCCACCCATCGCCAGGATTAAGCTCTCCACCAATAATTGCCGCACCAATCGCAGCCGTCCCGCTCCCAATACCGCACGTACCGCGAATTCTTTTTCTCTTCCTGTTGCGCGCGCCAGCATCAGATTCGCCACGTTGCCACAACCAATCAGCAACAGCAATGCGACCGCCGCCATCACTGTCAACAGCGTCGACCGGAATTCTCCCGTCACTTCATCCAGCAACGACGCCAGTTGCACGCTGAAGTGTTTGGGATAGTCCTTCGGATACTCTTTTGCCAAGCGATCGGCAATCACCGTCAAGTCCGCCTGTGCCTCTTGCGGTGTAACTCCCGGCTTCAGGTGTGCCAGCAGAAACCAATAGCCCACCTGAAATCCGGGACCTACCGACCTCGCACCTCGCACCGGTTTGTCCGGTATCATCACGTCCGCTTCATACCAGCCGAATCGCGGCGGCATGATTCCGATTAACGTTCGCGAGGTTCCGTTCAGTGCAAATGTTTTGTTCAGTACCCCCAGGTCGCCGTTGAACTGGTTCATCCATGTTTTGTAACGCATCACAAATACCGGTGGCGCGTACGGCTCGTAATCGGCCGGCTCCGGCACGCGCCCGTACAGCGCTGGCATTCCCAAAAACTCAAACGTTCCGGGCGTCACGTGCGCACCGTATAATCGCTCGGTGCCCTCGCCCTGCTTGTACAGCACTTGCTCCTCGGCAGCGGCAATCACACGGTCGAATACGTGGTTCTGCTCCGCATAGTCCAGATATTCCGACGAGCTATATCCCGCGCGGCCGCCCGGCTCATTGCCTTGTGTGTCGTGAATCGACATGTAGACCAAGCGTCCCGCGTCCTTGTAGGGAAACGGCGCCAGCAGCACATTTTCGATCACGCTGAAGATAGCGGTCGATGCGCCAATCCCCAGTGCCAGCGTCAAAATCGCCACAGCCGCAAACCCTTTGCTCTTCCACAGCGTGCGCAAAGCGTATCGAACGTCCTGCATCACGTTCTCCAGCCACGTCACTAATCGAGCGTCGCGGCTTTCCTGGCGATGGCGCAATGGTGATCCCAGCGCCCTCCGAGCCTCTTCCGCATCACGCCCATCCGCCATCGCTTCGTCCAGATGTGCTTCGAGTTCTTCGTCGATCTCGCGATTTACGCGCTCCCCTCGAAACACATTCGCTATCCGCGTCAACAGTGACATTCCTGCCCCCTCCGTCAGAATCTGCCGACTTCCTTACTTCATTAGCTCCTTGCATCATTACGTCTTGTTTCCTATTCCCGCCTCAGCGCGCTCATCGGATCGATCCTGCTCGCTCGTCGCGCCGGCAGATAACTTGCGAACAGCGCCGCCAGCACCAGCGCCGGTATGGTGACGGCAAAGGTCGACGCCTCCGTGGGCTGCGTTCCTTCCACCAGGTGCAGCAACACGCGTCCTGCTGCCAACGCTGCGGCGGCGCCAACTACCACGCCCCCGAAAATCATTCCCAGACTGTGCCTCAACACCAGCCACATCACCTCCGACGCGCCCGCTCCCAGCGTCATGCGCACGCCGATTTCCGGCACCCGCTGTGTCGTCAAGTGCGCCAGCACGCCATAGATCCCGATGCATGCCAGCAGCAAGGCCAGGCCCGCGAACACGCTGAACAGAAGCAGCAGGAATCGTTGTCGCGCGAGCGAGTCACTCACCAACTGCTCCATCGTGTGCGCCTGGTACAGCACTTGATCCCCAGTCGCCCCGCGCACTTCTCGTCGCAGTGGTCCCAATACATTCATCGGGCTGATGGTGGTCCGCACCGCAATGGACATCAGTTCAGACCACCGCCGCAGCAGCGGATCCGGCACCTGCGCAAATGGGTAATAAAACTGCGCGCGCACTTGTGCTTGGTCATCTCCCGCCAGTCCCCAGTGCCGCACGTGTCCCACCACCCCCACCACCCGCACAGCATCCGTTCCGCCTGCTCCCGTGGAGAATGGGCTTTCCGAATCCGGGAGCCACAGGCGCTGCCCCACCGCCTCCTTGTCGCCAAACGTTCTTTTTGCCAGCGCGTCATCAATCACTACCACCGACTCGCTATCCCTGCGATCGTGCTCATCGAAGAATCGGCCCTTCAGCAGCGGGATTTGCATCACCTCCAGATAGTCTGGCGTCACGCTGGTCGCGAGCGCCATCGGCTGCTCGCCCTCTGGAGGAAGCGATGCGCTTGGCCAGTAGCCCACTTCGTTGTATCCCTCGCGCATCGGCACGGTGTCCACAATCGCCGCCGACTCCACTCCAGGTACGCGCCGCGCCCGAGCCAGCACGTCTTGCCACGCTGCCCGGATCTGCCCCGGGTTCGTGACGATCCCAGGAGCAAGGGCCATGCGCGTTACCAGCACGTTCCGCACACTCAGTCCCGGATCCAACGACGACAGCCTGAGCATGGTCTGTCCAAGCATTCCCGCTGCAACCAACAGCACCACCGCCAGCGCAATCTCCGCGATCACAAATCCGCAGTGCAGACTCCGCGAACTGCCCACCAGGCTTCGCGCTCCCGCTCGCAGGATCTGTTCGACATTTTTCGTTGGAGCGCGCAACGCCGGCGTCAGTCCGAACAGCAATCCACTCAATAGCGAAATTCCCACCGCAAAGGTCAGCACTCGCCAGTCAAGCTGAATTTCCTCGGCCCTCGGAAGGCTCCCTGGCCAAAACGCCACAAACGGCCGGACACCAAGCGCTGCTATTAAGACTCCAAGCGTTCCTCCAGAGACGCCCAGCACCGCGCTCTCCGTCAGGCCTTGGCGCACCAGCCGGATCCGCCCCGCTCCCAACGCCACGCGCATTGCAAGTTCTCGTTCCCGCGAAATCGCGCGCGCCAGCAGCAGGCTCGCCACATTCGCGCACGCAATCAACAGCACCAGGCTCACCGCGCCCAGCAGCAACCACAGCGTCGGCCCTACATTTCCCACCTCGGGACGCAGTGGGTCCGCTACGAAGCTGCGGCCTGCATTCGAGTCCGGGTATTGTTCGGCTAGCTGATGCGCAATCAATCCCAGTTCCGCGCGCGCCCCCTTCAGCGTTGCGCCGGGTCGCAGCCTTGCCACCGCGCTGATTCCCGGATGCCCGTCGCGTCTCCGCAAGCTCGGGGAATTGTCCTGACCCAACGGTGTGAATTCATCCGGCTCCTCACCGTCCAGGCGGAAATTCGCGGGAGCGATTGCGACAACGGTGAAGGACTTTCCATCCAGAATTACCGGCTTCCCGATCGCTGCGGGATTGCCTCCGAATCGCCGCTGCCAGAAACTGTGGCCCAGAATTATCACCGGTTCCGCGCCGAGCCGGTCTTCCTCCGGCAAAAAATCGCGTCCTTGCGCAAGCGGCACGCCCAGTACCGAAAACAGGTCCGCCGAAATCTGCCGCCCGGAAGCATATTCAGCTTCACCGTTTACGCTGGCGGTTCCTACGTTGTATCGCCACGCTGCCAGATCCAGAGTTTTGCTCTCGCGTTTGCAATCCTGAAAATTCGGGTATGCAAACGCCCGCAGATTTCCATAGTGCGTGGCTTGCTCCGTCTTTTCCTGCAAACTCACAAGTCGACCGGGGTGAGCGTACGGCAGCGGTCTCAACAGCACGCCGTTGATGACCGTGAACATTACCGTCGTTGCTCCACTCCCCAGCGCCAGCGTCAACAGCGCAACGGCCGCAAATCCTGGTCGCCGCCCCAGCGTGCGCAGGGCATAGCGTACGTCTTGCGTGAAGTCTGCCATCCACGCTAGCAGTCTTGCGTCGCGGCTTTCTTCGCGATGCCTCAGCGGCGAACCCAGCGCCCTCCGCGCTTCCTCTCCGTCGCGTCCTGATGCCATCGCCTCTGCGACATGGGCCTCGAGTTCTTCATCGATCTCTCGATTTACCTGCGCCTCGCGAAACACATTCGCCATTCGCGTCCATAGCGACATCTCAGGCCTCCCTCAGCACGCGATTGATGGCTGCCGCCACCGATTGCCAACGCGACTCTTCCTCGCCGAGTTGTTTTCGCCCCGCCGCCGTCAATTCATAGATGCGTGTCCGCCGCCCGTTCTCCTTCGTGATCCATTCGGCGCGGATCCAGCCCGCTTCCTCCATCCGGTGCAGCGCCGGGTATAGCGACCCCTCCTCCACGCGCAGCACCTCGCCGGAAATGTTCTGAATCGCCGACATAATGGCGTAGCCGTGCAGCCGCGAGCGCCTCGACAGGATTGTCAGCACCAGTAGATCGATCGAGCCTTGCAGTGACTCCGCCTTCGCCATACTCAGACCTCTTAGTACATAGACGTCTGATGATACGGAAAGTTAGGTGCGCTTGCCAGATCAATTTGGCTTGCGGCTCACCTCAGTTGGGCGATTTCGGGTTGGTAGCAGAGGATTGAGGACTGCCTATGAATCGAAGGGGCTGGGATAAAACCCAGCGGTACATTTAAGGAAGAGCTCGGCCGCTCAGACTGTGGTTATTCTGTAGTGCTGACGTTTATGTCAGCTCCTACACGCGGGTCGCAATTGGTAGAGCCGCTGTCAAGCAGTTGGGGGAGCGTTTTTATTCGGCCCGGCTTTCCAGATATCGCGCTGGCGTTTTGCCAAGTTGTTTGCGGAACATGGCGATGAACGCGCTGGTGCTGTTGTATCCCGCATCGAGGGCCGCGGCGGTGACTTTCTCGCCCGAAGCGAGGCGTTGCATGGCATGAAGGAGGCGAAGCTGTTGGCGCCATCGGCTGAAAGTCATTTTTGTTTCTTCTCGGAAGAGTCGTTGAATGGTTCTTTTGCTTGCGCCGCACTCCCGGCACAATTTTTCCAGCTTTCTGTGTTCGCCCGGGCTGGCGACTAATCTTGCCACCACTTTCTGCGCTCGCGGGTCCACGGGGCGCGGCAATTGAAGCGGGACAGATTCGACTGCCTTCAAGTGCTCGATAATCATTTCGATGAGCCGTCTTTCGGCCGCCGCTCGCCTGTGCAGTCTCCCGATCCGGCATGCATGAAGTACGAGTTCCCTCAGTAGCGACGTCACGTTCATCACAAAGCACTTTTGCGGCAGCGCACGGCCCAGTTTTGGCTGCAGGTACAACGTCCTCATGGACACGCGCCCTGACGTTGCCACGGAGTGAAATGTTTCGGCGGGAATCCACACGGCGCGCATCGGCGGCACTACCCATACGCCTTGTGTGGTGCTTAACGTCATTACCCCTTCGGAGGCGAAGAGCAATTGGTCCTCCGGATGGGAATGCTCCGGAATGACGCGGCCGTCTTCAAGGTCTGCTGACACAGTTGCCATTTCTGCTCGGCGGCGGCCGTTCTGGCCGGATAATATGCTTTGGCACCTGTGCGACATTTCTTGGCACAATAGCGAGAGAAATCCCGTCCTGCAAGTGATATCTCTAGTCCCCGCAACACGACACTCGAGGAGGGCGCCATGTTGGCTTCCGCGAAATTAGTTGGTTTCGTTCCCACGAAGGACTACGAGCAGGCCCGCGCCTTCTACGAGGGCAAGCTTGGCTTCGATTTTGTGAGCCTAGATCAGTATGCGCTGGTGATGAGGGTGGGCGGGCACATGATTCGCATTGCAAAAGTACCGAATTTTACCCCGCTGCAAGGCACGATCCTTGGATGGGAAGTGAACGATATCAGCGCCGCCGCAACCTGGCTCAAAGAGCGCGGCGTCCCACCCGAAAAGTTTCCTTTCGCTCAAGATCGCGAACTCGGGATTTGGACCGCGCCGAACGGTGACAAAGTGGCGTGGTTCAAGGATCCGGATGGCAATATTCTTTCCGTCAGCCAGCACAAGTAGGGGGGCGATTCCTATTCGTATCGCAGGGCGATCATGGGATCGACGCGCATGGCGCGGCGCGCCGGAAGGTAGCTGGCGGCCATCGCCACCATCATCAGCAAGATTGTCACGCCGCAAAAGATCAGTGGGTCGATTGGTTTCACGCCATACAGCAAATTCTTCATCAGTCTCGACAAACCCAGCGCTCCAAGAATTCCCACCGCCGATCCGATCAACGCTAGCACCGTTCCCTGACGTATTACCAGCAGCACCACGTCGGCGCGGCTGGCTCCCAGCGAAACGCGAATCCCGATCTCGTGGGTGCGCTGCGACACGGCATAGCTCATCACGCCGTAGATTCCCACCGCGGCCAGCAACAGCGCCACAGCTGCAAATATGCCCAGGAGCAGCATCTCAAAGCGCGGCTGCGCATTGGCGTCAGCCACCACAGCATCCATCGTGAGCACCTGCGAAATCGGCAAATTGCGATCGAACGACCACACCGTATCTTTCAGTGCCTGCGCAAGCGCCGCCGGATCCCCTGTCGTCCGCACGACCAGCGTAATGTAGGAGCTGTGCGATTCGGGGCCGCCCAGGAACTGGCGGTCCTGGAACGCGGCGAGATAGACCTCCTCGTCGGGCTTGGCGGCCCAATCTCCCTCCTTCGCATCTTTCACAATTCCGACAATCGTCAGCCACGTCGGCATACCACTCGCGTGCGCGTCAAACGATATGCGCTTGCCTATGGGATCTTCCCCGGGCCAAAAGCTATGGGCCGCTTTCTCATTGATCACTACCACTCCCGGAGTGCTTCCCGTGTCCGCCTCAGCAATGTCTCGTCCTCGCAGCAGCGGTATTTTCATGGTCCGGAAATATCCCGGCGTCGCGATTCGGTACACGCCACCGGGCTCATCCCCGGGTCGCGGTTTCGGTCGCCCCTCAATCGTGAAAGGCCATCCCCACAGATCCCCGGCTAACGGAAGGTGATTAATCCCCGCGGCCGACTGCACTCCGGGAATCGCGCGAACGCGCTCGAGCAATTGCCGGTAGAAGACTTCCCGGTTGCCTACCGCCGCTTCTTTCGATCCGGCCACTGACACAACTATTGACAGCACATTGTGAGGATTAAATCCGGGGTCCACCGATTGCAGCGCGAAAAAGCTGCGCACCATCAATCCGGCTCCGATCAATAGCATCAGGGCGAGCGCGAATTCCGATGCCACCAGAAAACTGCGAAGACGGTTGCGATGCATTCCGTCGCTGCTGCCGCGGCCCGTTTCTTTCAGCGTGTCGCTCAAATTCACCGCCGAAGCCTGGAGGGCGGGAGCCAGTCCGAAGCCGATGCCGGTCAGCATCGTAATGGCGAAGAGAAACAGCACCACCAAGCCGTCAAGGGTGACCGTTTCCACGCGAGGAATGCTCGCCGGGCTGAGCGCCACCAATGCGCGCGTCCCCCATAACGCAAGCAACAGTCCAAGCGCGCCACCCAGTCCCGCGAGCAGCAGGTTCTCGGTGAGGAATTGCCGGACCACCCGCGATCGTCCCGCTCCCAGAGCAGCGCGCACGGCACTCTCTTTCTGCCGAGAAGCGGCGCGCGCCAGGAGCATGTGGGCCACGTTCGCGCACGCCATCAGGAGCACGAATCCCACCGCGCCCAGCAAAACCAAGAGTGGCGCCTCCACCTTGCCGACAACTTTCTCTTTTAGGGGAGTTACCACGACGTTTTGATTGGTGCCGGGGTACTGCTGTTCGAGGCGCGCGGTGATGGTGGTGATTTCGGCGCGCGCCAGCTCGAGTGTCGCGCCCGGCTTGAGCCTGCCGAACACGCGAAGACTGTTTCCGGCGCGATTGTGAACGCGATCGCCGAACGCGATGGGTACCCATAGTTCTGCGTTCGTTGCCCAGAAGGGCGCAAATTGAAAATCTCGCGGCATCACGCCGACTACCGAGTACGCTTCGCCGTTGAGGCGGATCACTTTTCCAATTACGTTGCGATCCGCGGAGAATCGCCGCTGCCACAGGCGGTAGCTGAGGATGACTTCGTGCTCCGAACCCGCGCGGTCGTCAGCTTCGGTGAATAGCCGGCCGAGGAGCGGCTGCGCACCGAGCAACGGGAAAAGGTCATAGGTAATTTTGTGGCCGCGAATGTTTTCGGGTTGATCCACGCCGGTGAGATTGGGCGACCAGTATTCCGCTGCGCCCATGGCCTCAAATGTATGGCTCTGTTCTCGCCAGTCAATGTAGTTCGCCACAGAAATCGGTCCATTCCCGTCGTTGAGAATTGTTGCTAAGCGTTCCGCGTCTTTGTAGGCCAGGGGATGCAGGAGAATTGCGTTCACTACACTAAAGATCGCCGTGTTTGCGCCAATTCCGAGCGCCAGCGTAAGCACCGCGATGGCTGTGAAGCCCGGGCTCTTTCGCAATGCTCGCGCCCCGTATCGCAAATCCTGTAGCAATGTCTCGGTGAAACTCACGCCGCGCGCGTCACGACATTCTTCCTTGGCGCGCTCCACTCCTCCAAACGCAATGCGGGCGCGCCGCATGGCCTCTTCGCGCAGCACTCCCTTGCGGTGTAGATCCTCTGCATACGCTTCCATATGAAAGCGCAGTTCCGCGTCCATTTCCCTCTCCATCCGCGTACGGCCCAACATCGCGCGCATCCACGAACGAACCTGGCTTTCCAGCGTCATGCTCCCTCCCACTTTCATGCCGTAAATTCGAGAACCTTGCCGCCATCATTCGTATCGCAGCGCCACTAGCGGTTCCACCCGCGTCGCACGGCGCGCCGGCACATAACAGGCGAGCAGGCCCACGAGCAGCAGCAACGCCGTTACGGCGATCAGCATTGAAGGATCGCTGGCGCTGATGCCGAACAATTGGCCCTGCATCAACGACGCTAGCGTCAAAGCCACAGGCACACCGATCGCCACGCCGATGAGCGCCAGTCTCGTGCCGTGCCCCAGGACGAGTTGCAGGATGTCGCGCCCCTGTGCTCCCAGAGCCATGCGAATGCCGATTTCGTGTTTGCGGCGGGCTGTGGCGTAGGCAATCACGCTGTAGACGCCGATCGTCACCAGAACCAGCCCCGCACCGGCGAACACGCTCATCACCACGAATCCAAAGCGCGGGCCCGCATACGAACGCATGTTGATAAGGGATTCCAGCGAACCTGTGAACGTAAGCGCCACGCTGCGGTTCGTGGCCCACACCTCGCGGCGAACTTCATTCATCAAGCCCATTGGGTCGTTGCTGGTGCGTACCAGGATGCCGCGCAGACCGGAGCCCGTCACTGTGGCCGGGATCCAGACTTCCGGATCGACCGGTTGCTGCATTCCCTGGTTCAAGACGTCACCGACCACTCCAACAATTTCGAAGGATGGGTCCGCGACTCTGTCAGGGTAATGCTGCAGGTCGGACAGCTGCACGTGTTGGCCGACGGGATCTACACCCGGGAAATATTTGCGAACAAACGTTTCGTTGACGACCGCG
>Ga0210406_10000988_pt1 | contig 36631 bp, 32 predicted proteins | sample IncBWC30MmetaG_FD_155454 | JGI IMG/M metagenome (GOLD analysis project Ga0210406, IMG submission 155454) | Forest soil microbial communities from Barre Woods Harvard Forest LTER site, Petersham, Massachusetts, United States - Inc-BW-C-30-M | ecosystem: Environmental > Terrestrial > Soil >... | reverse complement strand
ATTGGGCCATTATTTTCGGATGAATTGAGATTCTTCCAAGGAATCTGGTTTTTGAATTAGGTACAAGGACCGCTTTCGCGAATATGGCTTGGCAAGGGCTCAAACTCAACTTAAAGGTGGCGCAGAAGCAGATCCTGACGCCTGGCCTGGTGCAGATGGTCAGCGTGCTCGCGCTGAATCGTCTGGAGTTGAAGGAGATGATCAACACCGAGATGGTGGCCAATCCCGTGCTGGAAGAACTGAGCGAAGAGGCGACCACTACCGACAACTACAGCGACGAAAATTTTCTTAAGAATGAGACGGAAAAGGTTCCGGAAAAACCGGAAGCTAATCCTTTCGACGAATTCGATGTGGGAAGCTTTTTCAACCAGTATCTCGACACGGGCGGTGACGGCGGGCAGTCTCAGGAACGAGAAATTTCCGAGCGACCGTCGTTTGAGAAGTTTTTGTCCTCGCCTGCAGGGCTTTCCGAACATTTGAATTGGCAATTGAGCGTAACGATATGCTCGGACACGGTGCGCGAAATTGCCGACAACATCATCGGCAATTTGGATGAAAACGGGTACCTGACCGCTTCAAACGAAGAATTGCTGCAGGACGGCAAATATACGCAGGATGATCTGGATGATGCGCTGGCGGTGGTGCAGGATTTCGATCCCATCGGCGTCGGTGCGCGGGATTTGCGCGAATGCCTGCTGCTGCAATTGCATGCCTTTGACCCGACCAATACGTTGGCGTACCAGGTGGTTTCCGAACATTTGAAGCAAGTGCAGGCCAATCAGTTGAAAGAGATTGCGCGTGCGTTGAACCGTCCGATCGAAGTCATCAAACGGACTTTGGACGTGATCAAGAAGCTCGATCCGCGCCCGGGACTTCGCTACAACAAAACCGAACCGCGCCTGGTTGAGCCGGATGTATATTTCCGAAAGGTGGATGGCGTTTGGGAGGTTTTCTTGAATGAAGACGACATGCCGCAATTGCGGCTGAGTCCGACCTACCGCAGATTGCTGGCGCGCGATGCGGCCGATCGTGAAGTCCGCAACTACGTGAAAGAACGGTTCACCGCGGCGATTCAACTCCTGAAAAATATTGAACAGAGAAAACACACCATTTTGCGGGTTTGCCAATCCATCATTGCGCGGCAGGGAGAATTCCTGGACCACGGCCCGGACGCGCTGAAACCGATGATGATCAAGGAAGTTGCGGAAGAAGTGGGCGTACATCCTTCGACGGTCAGCCGAGCGGTTGCCAGCAAGTACGCGCATACATCGCAGGGCGTGCTGGAATTGCGGTCGTTCTTCAGCGAATCGGTGAACGGGCCGGAGGGCGGCGGAATGTCCCTGCTGACGCTGAAACGGCTGGTTAAGAAAATGATTGAAGAGGAAGATTCCAGCAAACCCCTGACCGACGAGCACATCGCACAGAAACTGGAAGACGCGGGCATCCACGTGACTCGTCGCACTGTGGCCAAGTATCGCGAAGACATGCGCATTCCCAGCACTCACCAGCGGCGAGTAAAAAGCTGAGCCCTGCCTTGAAAGTGAAAACCCGAGCAAAACAGGATTCGAAACAACTGGTAATCCTGACTGGGCTCTCCGGCTCCGGCAAAAGCACGGTACTGAAAGCATTTGAGGATATGGGGTTCTACTGCGTGGACAACATGCCGGTAGAGCTGATCCCGATTTTTGCTGAACTGCATGCAGCAGGCGAAGGCGATTTTGGCCGCGCAGCTTTGTTGGTGGACGCGCGCGAAGGCTCGCAGCTGCAAAAATTGCCCGGGCTTCTGACGCACCTGCGCAAAGATCATCCAATTTCTCTGGTGTTCATCGAGGCCAACGACGAAGCCCTGCTGCGTCGCTACAGCGAAACGCGCCGCCCGCACCCGCTGGGACAAGATTATTCGGTGCGCGAAAGCCTGCTGCATGAACGCGAACTGATGGCGCCGATTCGCAAGCTGGCGGACGTGGTGATCGATTCGACGCAATTCAACGTGCACGAGTTGCGAAGTTTTATCACGCGGCGATTCAAGAACCCTGACCGCCATCCGACGCTGATCTCTGTGGTCAGTTTCGGCTACAAATACGGAGTGCCGGTCGACGCGGACCTGATTTTCGACGTGAGATTTCTGCCGAATCCCCACTTTGTGCCGGCGCTCAGAAAATTCAGCGGGCGCGACGCAAAAGTGCGCCGATTTATTCGCTCCTTTCCGCAAACCGGAGAATTCCTTCGTCGCATGGAAAGCCTGCTTGCGTACCTCATGCCGCACTACATCGAGGAAGGCAAAAGCTACCTGACGATTGCTTTCGGATGCACCGGTGGAAAACACCGCTCGGTGATGTTGGCCGAAGAGATCAAAAAGGCTCTGGAAAAACGCAAGTACGCAACCAAGGTGTTTCATCGCGATATTGACAAGTAGTGCGAGCCAAACAGTTAGCCCGGCAAACTTGACACTTCGCTCTGCGGGCGAATAGCGTACAAATGTCTTTAGACAGGGGCGGAGTGCGGTTCGAACCATTTCAGCGGGAGCAAAAAGCTTGGCGTCAGTGATCTCACCCCAAATGAAGCGGCTGCTGGCATACGTGCGGCCTTACCGGATTTCCATGGTTCTGGGTGTAATCTTCTTGGCTGCCTCGGGTATTTGCGAAGCCATCATTGCCCTGATGATCCGGCCGATCATTGATCGGGTGTTGACTCCGTCCGCGCCGGATTCTAACGTTCTGTTGTTTACTTTTCCTTATCACGGTCCCGCGGTCTACCTGAACCGCTTCTTCCCGCACAGCATTCACAACGTCTGGGCCGTCGTCTCCATCTCCATGCTGGTCGTGTTCTTCGCCAAGTCGGTCGCCGAGTTTGGCGGCGGGACGCTGATTCAGTACGTCGGTCACCGCGCGATCACCGATCTTCGCAACGCCCTTTACCGCAAAATTATCCGCCAGCCTATTGGATTTTTTCAGCATGAGCCGACCGGGCGCGTGATGTCCGCGGTGATTAACGACGTCGAGCGCGCGCGCCCGGCGCTTTCGGAATACCTCGCGGACGTTTTTCGACAAACATTTTTGTTCGTGGCCTTCGTTGCCGTGCTGCTCAGTTCGGACTGGAGAATGACCCTGGGCTGTGCCGTTTTTCTCCCGCTGGTGCTCTGGCCCGTGGGCAAGCTGGGCCGCAGCATCCGCCATTCCGTTCAGAGCAGTCAGACCAAGCTGGGTGAACTGAACCAGATTCTGCAGGAAACGGTTGGCGGCAATCGCATTGTCAAAGCCTTTGGCATGGAGGATTTCGAAGTCAGAAAATTCCGCAGCGCGGCCACGCGCCTGCTACGCGAGACCATGCGCTGGGTGCGCGCACAGATCGTGACATCGCCGCTTATGGACTTGCTGCAGCCTGTGGTTATCTCGCTTTTGCTGTTGTACGCGCGCGATAAGATCCGTTTACAGCAAATGACTGTCGGCTTGTTCTTTACTTTTGTGTACGCGCTTTTCAAGTCATACGAACCGGTTAAACGCATGGGCTCGGTTTACCAACAATTCCAGCAAGCACAGGGAGCCACCACGCAGGTATTTGCCTATCTCGATCTCGCGGAAGAAGAGCGCGACGCGGCTGGCGCGGTACCTCTGCCGGAATTTTCCCGTGAAGTTGAATTCGATAACGTAAGTTTCTCCTATGATTCAACTCCCGTGCTTCGCGGCATCAGTTTTCAAGCCGGTAAGGGTGAAATCGTAGCGTTCGTTGGTTCCAGCGGAGCGGGTAAGACCACTCTAGTGAATTTGATCCCGCGTTTTTACGAGCCCACCGCAGGCGCCATTCGCATCGACGGTACCGACATACGCACTGTAGCGCTGCGTTCTCTGCGCGAACAGATCGCCATGGTCACGCAGGAAAATATTCTGTTCCACGATACCGTGTGGAACAACATCTCCTATGGCCTGGGCAGTGTGCAGCGCGACCGAGTGATCGCCGCGGCGCAAGCGGCGCTGGCCCACGATTTCATTCAGGAACTCCCTTTAGGTTACGATACTGTTATCGGCGAGCGAGGGACGCGGCTCAGCGGAGGGCAGCGGCAACGCATTGCCATCGCGCGAGCCATCCTGAAAGATTCGCCCATCCTCATTCTGGATGAAGCTACTTCCGAGCTCGACGCCGAATCCGAAATGTTTGTACAAAAAGCCCTGGCGAACCTGATGGTTGGAAGAACGACATTCGTAATCGCACATCGCCTGGCCACGATTCGGCGCGCCGTCAAAATTCTGGTGCTGGAAGAAGGCCAGATCCGCGAAATGGGAACGCACGCCGAGCTGTTGAACAGAGCCGGCACCTACGCTCGGCTGTACGATTTGCAGTTCGCCGGCGAAGAAATGGCCGCTCCGGTCCAAACGAGTTTACCCCCACTGCCCTCTACGTCCGCGACAAGGAACCCAAGATGAGCGAAAAGAGCGCAGCGCAAACCAAAAAAGTCGAATGTCTTTCCATGACCGGCTACGCGCAGTCCAAGGGCAGCGCGCTGGGCTGGGATCTTCGTGTCAGCGTGAAGAGCGTCAATCACCGCTTCTTGGATCTGAAAGTGCGTTTGCCGGAAGGTTTTGACCTGTACGAATTGCGGCTGCGGCAGCTCGTCCGTGAACGAATCCATCGCGGACACATTGAGGTTCACGTCAGTGTCGAGCCCGGTGTTGCCACTCCGATCCAGGTGAACAAGGATCTGGTAACGAATTATTTGCGAGCCGCGGACGAGTTGCGCTTTCAGACTTCGGTTTCCGCTGCCTTGGATGTCGTAGCGCTGCTGCGCCTCCCGGGGGTAATCGGCGGACTGGCTCCGGCGGTGCCGGAGTCCGAAGAAGAACAGGAAAAACTCGGCCGCGAACTGGAGCGCTGCCTGCTCGATGCTTTGGGAAAGTTGGACGAGATGCGCCGGGCGGAAGGCCGTCAGCTGGCGCAGGACCTTCGCGCACGGTTGGCACGAATCAGCGAACAGACCGAGCAAGTGCGCGCGCTGGTCACTCAGTTGCGCCCCGCATTCGCGCGTCGGCTGGAGTCGCGCCTGAAAGATTTGCTCAGCGCCACGGCCATTGATCCCGCGCGCGTTGCGCAGGAAGCAGCGATGCTTGCCGAGCGCAGCGATATCAGCGAAGAGCTGGACCGCTTGCGCAGTCATCTACTGCAATTCGGGAAATTGTTGGATGGTGCCGGCGAACTCGGGAAAAAACTCGATTTTCTGCTCCAGGAAATGCACCGCGAAGCCAACACCATGCTTTCGAAAACGCCGGGTGTCGAGAGCGAAGCGCTGAAAATCACCGGCATCGGCCTCGAAGTGAAAGCCGAAATTGAAAAATTGCGGGAACAGGTACAGAACATCGAATGAGCGATGACAAGGTTCTCGCGCCGCTGGTGTTGATTGTCTCTGGCCCCTCGGGATCGGGGAAATCTACGCTGGTGCAGCGGTTATTGCAGATGCCCGGGACCATGGCCTCCCGATCGTGTACTACGCGGATGCGTAGGACGACTGAAGCCAGCGGGAAGTGCTATGATTTCGTCACCGACGAAGAGTTTGAAGCAATGGTTTCGCGCGGAGAATTTCTCGAATACGCGCGAGTCTTCGGCAGACATTCCTATGGCACTCCGAAGAAATGGCTCGAAGAGTCGCGCGCCAAAGGTTTGGACCTGGTCCTGGAAATTGACGTACAGGGAGCCGCGCAGGTAAAAGAGAAGCTGCCGGAATCGGTGGCTATCTTCATACTGCCGCCTTCGCGCGCGGAACTGGAACGCAGGCTGCGCAGTCGCGGGCAAGATTCCGACGAAGAAATTGCGCGGCGGCTGGCCAGAGCGCGCGCTGAGATTGAAGCCTTCGGCAAGTATTACGATTTTTGCGTCATGAACCGCGACGTGGAACAAGCGGGGCGCGAAGTGGAATCGATTCTGGCTGCGGTGCGCTGCAGCAGGCCGCGCCAGCGTCGCCGGGTGGAAGAACTTCTGGCATCATTTGGAGGGAAAGACTGAAATGACCGTGCAGACGAAAGCTCCGGAGAGCCAGTTCGCATACGTGGTTTTAGCGGCCCGCCGTGCGCGCCAGATTATGGCGGGGGCGCCGCCGATGCTGGAAAATCCGCGAACACTGAAACCCACGCGCGTGGCCTGCGAAGAAGTGAACAGTGGTCTGATCGAATACGAATTCAGTCCCGGCAAATCCGTGGATGAGGATAAGGACGGCGTCAAGCGGCGCAAGTAACGCCGCGCGAGAATTCCATGCGCATCACTCTTGGCGTTACGGGCGGAGTGGCGGCCTACAAAGCGGCCGAGCTGGTGCGCCGCCTGCAACAGGAAGGTTTTTCGGTCGAAGTGGTCATGACCCGCGCGGCGTGCCAGTTCGTCACGCCTCTTACTTTTGCCGCGCTTACCGGAAAAAAAGTCATCACCGGGCTATTCGCGGAATCTGGCGGCGAAGCCAATCTTGAAAGCGCCATCGAACATATTGCCGTCGCGCAGCGCACAGATTTGTTGCTGGTTGCCCCCGCCACCGCCGACATCATTGCCAAATTCAGCCGCGGGATCAGCGACGATTTTCTCACCACTCTTTATCTTGCAACCACTGCGCCCGTGGTTGTCGCTCCTGCCATGAACGTCAACATGTGGAATCATCCAGCTACTCAGGAAAATCTGGACTGTCTGCGCGTTCGCGGCGTTCAAGTTGTAAATCCTGACGAAGGCTATCTCGCCTGCGGCATGACCGGAGCGGGACGCCTGGCCGGTCAGGAGGCGATTGTTGCCGCCGTGCGCGAAGTTTTGCAGATACGCCGTGACCTGGAAGGGCAAACAATTCTTTTGACCGCCGGCCCCACGCAGGAAGATCTCGATCCGGTACGATTCCTGACCAATCGCTCCTCTGGACGAATGGGGTACGCGGTTGCCGAGGCCGCTGCGCAGCGTGGAGCGAAAGTAATTGTGATCAGCGGGCCGACCACGCTTGAAACTCCCGCGGGTGTAACACGCGTAGATGTGCGCACCGCTGCGGAAATGCTGCGTGCCGTCGAAGATCACTTTGCGCAAGCCACCACTGCCGTTTTCGCGGCGGCCGTCGCCGACTACCGTCCCGTGGTGGTCGCCGCACAAAAAATAAAGAAAACCGCCGAAGAGATGACGCTGCGGCTGGAACCGAATCCCGATATCCTCGCCACTATCGCGCGCAAAAAAGGAAATCGCTTGGTCGTTGGGTTTGCCGCCGAAACTGGCAAGGTCGCCGAGAATGCGCGCAAAAAACTCGCCGAGAAAAACGCCGACCTGATCGTCGCCAACGATGTCACCGCTGAAGGTGCGGGTTTCGATGTGGGCACCAACATCGTCACCTTGTTCGCGCGCGATGGCCGCGATCTGCCGCTCCCGAAAATGACCAAGCGCGAAGTCGCGCACCGCATCCTCGACGAAGTCCTGCGGCTCAGCGCGAGCGTAAAACATCAGCCTGCGGACTGAACATCCGATGCCCGAGCGAACCGAAATCACAATTCAGGAAAAACTGAACGCGCGGCTGAGGTTCTACGAGGATCTGGGCCTGGGCCCGTTTTATCGCGATCGCCGATCTCCTCAGCAACAACTGTCAGCAGTCGAATCGTCATTCGCATCCACCGAGGAACTTATCTTGCCAAAAACCGCGCCGAAGGTTACCGCCACGCCAAACTTCGCTTCAAGACCCGTTGTCCCCGTGCTGCCTGTCGCGACTGGTCCACTGCTGTTTGAGGGCTCCGGTAAAGTCACCGGTGAAACGCTTCTGAGCGTCCGCGAGAATCTCGGCGAGTGCACGCGCTGTAAGCTGCACAAGACCCGCAACAAAATTGTTTTTGGCGACGGAAGCGCCAAAGCGCAACTCGTTTTTGTCGGCGAAGGCCCAGGCGCGGATGAAGATGCGCAAGGATTGCCGTTTGTGGGTCGCGCTGGAAAGCTGTTGACGCAAATGATTGAAGCCATGGGGCTGCGGCGGAGCGATGTCTACATCTGCAATGTCGTCAAGTGCCGTCCACCCGGAAATCGCCAGCCGGAACCAGACGAAGTACAGAAATGCTCGCCATTTTTGTTTCGCCAGCTGGATGTGCTGCAGCCGAAAGTGATTGTCTGTCTCGGCGCAACCGCGGCGCAGACGTTGCTGCAAATCAACCGCAGCATTTCTCATTTCCGCGGACAATGGATGGACTTTCGCGGTTACAAAATGCTGGCCACCTATCACCCCGCATATTTGCTACGTAATCCCGCCGCCAAAGGCGAAGTCTGGAAAGATCTTCAGAAAGTCATGGGCGAACTCGGCCTCGAAGTAAAAAAGAACAAGGCCAAGTAAGTGCCCGGCGGCGTAGTGCTCGGCGTCGCCACGGCGGTTTCGTGGGGTAGCGCTGATTTCCTGGCGCGCTTCGCAACCCGAAGCGTCGGCAGCGTGCGCGCTTTGTTCGGCATGCAGTTCTGGGGCGCCATCTTTGTCACTATTCTTTTATTTTTCGCGCGCGACTGGGGACATTTGTTCGACGGCTCCGGCTGGCAGCCGTGGGCTTGGGGAATTCTTGCCGGGTCCATCAACACGTTCGCCATGCTCGCTCTATATCGTGCCTTTGAGATTGGCAAGCTTTCGCTTGTCGGCCCAGTCTCCGCCAGTTATCCCGCCGTGACCGTCATTCTGTCACTGCTTTCCGGTGAGCGCCTGTCCGCCTATCGTGCGCTGGGAATTATTGCGGCCGTGCTCGGCGTGGTTTTTGTCGCTGCTGGAGAAAAATCCAGCGCTTCTGTCGCTCTTTCCAACGAATCCAGCGACGCAATTACCATCCCAGAAAAAACCAGCCAAGTTTCCGGCCCGCGAGTTTCAGGTCTGGGTTGGGCTCTGGCGGCCGCGATCAGCTTCGCCATTTTATTTTGGTTGCTCGGCATTCGCATGATCCCGCGCACTGGCGCGCTTGCAACGGTTTGGCTGATTCGCGTCAGTGGTGTGCTCATCACGCTGATTGTATTGCTCACAAAGAAAGTTCGTCTGCCCGTAAAGGACAAACGCACCCGCGCGCAACTCTACACGATGGGCTACCTGGACACCGCCGCCTTCGCTCTCAGCAATCTGGGAATGCGCATCGAGCAGGTTGCAGTGGTCAGTGTCCTCGGTTCGCTCTACGGTGCCGTAACGGTCGCTCTTGCCGCGATATTTCTGAAGGAACGCATCGCCCCCCTGCAATGGACCGGCATCGCCGCAATCTTCCTGGGCGTAGGCCTGATGAACGCCTAATCGCTCGCGACATTCTGGCTAGTCTGCACCTGCTACACTACTCGTCGTAAATGAACGAAAAACTTTGCAACGTGGCGGTCGCCGTCCCGCTACGCACCACATTCACCTACAAAGTTCCGGCTCGCCTCGCCGCGGAAATCCAGCCAGGCTCGCGCGTCGTGGTTCCTTTTCGCAAAAAATCACTGGTTGGCGTAGTTACCGAATGGGCAGAACAAGCCCCACCGGGCAGCAAGATCCGCGAAATACAGAAATCTCTCGATCCTTTTCCGGCACTGACTTCCAACCTCCTCAAACTCGGCCAGTGGATCGCTTCCTACTACGTCGCACCCGTCGGTGAGGTCTATCGCGCCATGCTCCCGCCGCTGATCGAACTACGCGCTCAACAAACCATCGTGTTGACCGAAGCGGGACGCGCCGCATCGTCGTCGCTCTTCGACGAAAGCGCGGCGACCACAAAACTATTTCAAAAAGTACGCGATGCTAAAGCCGCATTTCCGCTACAAGCCGCGACGCGCGCAGGCGTGCCTCTTGATGAACTGCTCAAGCTGCAGCGCCGCGGCTTGATCGAAATCCGGCATCAGATCGAGAGTCGCAAACGGCGAACGCAAAAAATAATTGCCTGGAAAAGCGCCAGCTTTGAAATTGTGCCGCCGGACGAAAGACAAGCGAGACTCAAACAATTACTAACCTCAGAACGCGGTCCGCTGCCGCTGCCAGTTTTAATGAAGCTAGCCGGCGTCTCGCGGGCAGTTCTCGAAAGAATGTTGCGCGACGGAAAACTCGAAAGCTGGGAGGAAGCCCTCGATCCCGCCGAAGATCCGTTCGACACCGGCTACACACCGCCCGCCCACGCGCTGAATCCAGAACAGGAGAGCGCATTCGGCGCCATCCGCGCGCGCTTCGAACTCGGCGAATTCGGCGTGCAGCTCTTGCACGGCGTCACCGGCAGCGGAAAAACAGAGATCTACATGCGAGCCGTGCAGGAAACATTGGCTCGCGGCAAGACCGCGATCGTGCTGGTGCCGGAAATCGCGCTGACCTTGTGGATTGGCCGGCAATGCCGCGCATGGTTCGGCGCGCGCTTTGAAGGTGTGGCGGTATTGCACTCCGCGCTCAGCGAAATCGAACGCGCGCGCGAGTGGTGGCGCGTGCGCAATGGCGAAGCCCGCGTGATTGTCGGAACGCGCTCGGCGATTTTTGCTCCCGTTGACAGCCTCGGCCTGGTCATCGTGGATGAAGAACAGGAATCCAGCTACAAGCAGGAAGAAACGCCGCGCTATCACGGCCGCGATGTCGCGATCGTGCGCGCCAAACTCGAAAGCGCGCTGGCGCTGCTTGGTTCAGCGACGCCGTCACTTGAAACCTTCCATCATGCGCGTAGCGGAAAATATGAATTGCTGACGCTGGCGCAGCGCGTCGCCGAGCGCTCGCTTCCGTCCGTCGAGATTCTGGATATGCGTGAAGAATTTAAGCGCACCCATCAGACCAGCCCAATCTCGTCCCGCCTTCGCGAAACACTTCAAGAATGCCTGAATTTCCAGACCCAGGCGCTCATCCTCATCAACCGCCGCGGTTATTCCTGGAGCGTGATCTGTCGAAGTTGCGGTGCGACGGTGCAATGCGCTAACTGCAGTATTTCCATGACTCATCACAAGAATCGCAATCGCCTCGAGTGTCATTATTGCGGTTCCGTACAGCCCATCCCCAAAAATTGCCCGAAGTGCGATTCGAAGTACGTTTATTTTTTTGGCGAAGGTTCAGAACAACTCGAAGAGCGCCTGCGCAAGGAATTTCCCAAAGCCCGTATCGCGCGTCTGGACCGCGACACCGCGCGCACCAAGCGCCAGTATCAGGAAACGCTCGGTGCATTCGCTGACGGCGCGCTCGATTTTCTCGTCGGCACGCAAATGCTCGCTAAAGGTCACGATTTTCATCGCGTTACACTTGTGGGAGTAATTAGCGCGGATAGTTCGCTCACCATGCCGACCTTTCGCGCTGCCGAACGCACTTTCCAATTATTGACGCAAGTCGCCGGCCGCGCCGGCCGCGGCGAGTTGCCCGGCCGTGTCCTCATTCAAACACTTTATCCCGAACATTACGCGATTCAGGACGCCATCAAGCAGGACTACACCGCATTTTACGAGCGCGAATTGCATTACCGGCAAATCATGGCTTACCCGCCTTTCACCTCGCTGGCCAACATCATTGTGCGCGATTCGAATCTGGAAAAAGCCATCACCTGGTCGCGCGAACTTTCGCAATTCCTCGCCCCGCACAACGGCGACGGCGTGCGAGTCCTCGGCCCAGCCAGCGCCCCGCTGGCAAAACTCAAAAGCGAATATCGTTTTCAATTCCTCCTGAAGTCAAAACGCAAAGCGCCACTCACAAGACTGCTAGCTGGCCTTCTAGCCTATTGCGACAAAAAGGAAATCCCTCAAACCGCTATCCTGGTCGACATGGATCCGCTGCAGCTGCTCTGACGGCGCAGCCTTGCCCTGAGCGCAGTCGAAGGAACGTTGCGCCCCAGCTTGCCGAGCATTCCAAATTTAACTCCCGTTTTGCGAAGTTCGCGTTGCGGCCGACTTTCAGGTCGGTTCTTTTCTCCGACCAGCTTGCCCCGCAGAAGCTTCCCGCTCATTCCACCATCGCCAAAAAAAGTAGGCCGGAACGCCCAGCACCAGCAGCACCAATCCGGCCAGCACATGGCGAAATTCCTTCGGATCCTGCTTAGCCAGAAAAATCGCATTCCCCACCACGGCCATAGCCGCCAGTAAAAACACAATCGGTGTCCACGGATATCCCGGCACCCGATAGGGAAGCGCCTTGGCTAAATCTCCCAACGCCGAGCGCAAAGGGAAAATCGCCGCAGCGCCCAGTCCGTAAAAAATCCATCCAACAAAAACCACCCCTTCCGCCAACTCCGAAAAGCGCCCCGCAAACGTCAACAACGCGGACCACACGCACAACGCAACAATGGCATTCGCCGGGGTATGAAATCGCGGATGCACTTCGGCCAGCGTCTTGAAAAACAGATTATCTTTGGACATCGCATAAAACACGCGTGGCGCGGTAAGCACTACGCTATTGGTCGCGCTGAATACCGAAATGAGAATAGTAAGCGCAACGAACTTGCCGGCCCACGGACCTAGCACAGCAGTCGCCGCCGTAGCCGCGATGGCGTTGCTAGCACCGGCTCCTGCCGGCCCGAGAGCAACCAGATACCCCAACACCGCAACCACGTACAGCCCGATCAAAATGATCGAGCCTAGCAAAAACGCGCGCGGAAAGACTTTTTGCGGTTCGATGACTTCGCCCGCGCTGTACGTGCCAAACTGCCAGCCTTCGTAGGCCCACAGCACCGCAATCATCGCGAAACTGAAATTCGAAAATAACTTCGTCCCGTGAAGTTGCGTGCTGGCTGCGGGAATAATTTCGCCGCCGTGTTTGCCTAGCGCCAGCAAAACCACGCTCAACACCACGACCAACCCTGCCTTTACCAGCGTCGTCCAGTTCTGCAGATCGGAGCTTTGTCGCGTGCCTCGCACGTTCACGACTGTCACCACCGCAATCATCAAGACCGCGGCAAGGTTCGCTTGTATCGCGCTCAGCGGTACCACTTCGGCAAGATATTGCGAAAATGCGCGTGCAAGTGCGGCAATCGTGGCCGCGGAAATCACCAGGAACAGGCACCAGCCATACAAAAACGCCGGCAGTCTGCCAAAGCCGTCCCGTATGTAGCAATAAAGTCCACCGGCCTCGGGATTGGCCGCAGCCAGTTCGGCGTATGTGAGCGCGCCCAGCAGCGACATTGCTCCGCCTGCGATCCACACCAGCATGGACAATGCGACCGAACCGTTTACCTGTCGAAGAATTAATCCCGGCGAAAGGAATATTCCCGATCCGATCACCGAGCCAATAAACAGAAACAGCAGATCGCGCAGGCGCAGTGTGCGGATGAGTGCGGGCATTTTTTGGTCGCGGGCGAGCTTGCGTTACAGAAAAATCTCGACGCGTACCAGCATCATATCTGTGGCCGGCAGGACGTCAATGAGAAGTTGCCGATTGCCATAGCGGCACCGGCATAAAACACAAAATCATCACCAGCAACGTAGCCAGGGCAAGCACCACGCGCGGCGAATCCAGCGGCCGCTGATCATAAATCGTCGGTATCTGTAGAAAACGCAGCGCCAGTAAAATTCCCGCCCACATCCACCATACTCGCCAGTGAAAATATCCGAGCGCCAGAAGAATTCCAGGCACCAGCCAGCCCACCCAGCGATGGATTCGCGGACTGACTGAACGAAGAATGTGTCCACCATCCAACTGACCCGCTGGCAGCAGATTCAGAGCCGTGGCAAAAAGCCCCACCCATGCAGCACGGCCTACAGGATGCAACAAAATCGTCACCGGATCAGCGCCCGGGAAAAATCTTTGCGCCAGCAGCCGCAGCACCAGCGGCACCCCAAAAACGAAATCCGCGTCGGCGGAATTAATTCCCGGCAGCACGCGCGAATGTACAACTCCGTAAATCAGAATTGGTATCGCCGCTGCGAAACCGATCAGCGGCCCCGACGCACCGACGTCGAAGAGCGCGCGGCGGCTGCGAATCGGCGAGCGCATCAGAATAAATGCGCCAAGAGTTCCGATCAGTGTCGGCGCGGGAATGAAATATGGATAGCTCGCTCGAATCCCGTGATGTTTGCACGCGAAATAATGCCCTAGTTCATGCGCCAGCAGAATTCCCATCAACGCAATCGCGAACGGAATGCCGGACGCCAGCGCCGTGGGATCTTTGTAAAGCAATTTCATGGATACCACGAATTCGTCCACCGATCCGGCTTGCCCGTTTGCAAACGAAATCGCAAACTGGCGTCCGGCTGCGAGGCAGGTCAAAAACGTAACCACGAAAAGCACAATCGCCAGCCACAGGCGTTTTGGTTGTTGCGAATAGGGGCCTTGCCGGCGAGGAAGCGAAATCGGGACTTCGGGCGCCGGAGTTTGCAAGTCAATCGTCGCCGAGGTCGGATTATCGCTGTTCACGATTATGTTTGGCGGGCTGCGCTAGATTGGATGCAGAGGAACGCGAGGACGTCAGATGCTGCGTTTGCGCGTGCGAACTTACTCCTTACAATCCTCCGAGGCCCTGCAGCTCTTTGCCGGGCTTGAAGCGTACCGCTTTGCCGGGCGGAATATTCACTTCTTCGCCGGTGCGCGGATTGCGCCCGATGCCGGTTTTTCTCGGCTTCACGGTAAAGACTCCGAAGCGGCGCAATTCAATTCGCTGGCTGCGGCCCATGCCGTTCTTCAACGATTCAAAAACCGTTTCCACGGCCTGTTCAGCCTTCACGCGGCTGACGCCTGCTCCCTCGAGCTTCGACAATACGGCGTTCACGATATCCAGTTTAATCAAATGCGTCCTCCGCTACGTACGCTGGCGCAACACGACAGGCGTTGTCGTACCACCGTGGGCAGATGCTAGAGGCTGCGCGGCGGGTTGTCAAGACGTGACGCCTCGTCTACACTGATGTTCTTCACCGATTGTTTTTTTGCCGTCACACAATTAGTTCGCCGCTTGCGGTCGCAGACACGACTGACTGCTTCGCGGCCGAATACTTTTCAGGAGGAGTCGCGATGTCTGTAAGGCCGGATAGCTGGATTCGTCGCATGTCGCTGGAACATAAAATGATCGAGCCATTCACCGACCGGCAAGTCCGGGACGGAGTCATCAGCTACGGCGTGTCGTCTTACGGGTACGACATTCGCGTCGCGGACGAGTTCCGCATTTTCACCAACGTGAACTCGACGATTGTCGATCCGAAAAAATTTGATGCGCGCTCGCTGGTGGACTACAAAGGCGAAGTCTGCATCATTCCGCCAAATTCCTTCGCGCTCGCGCGTTCTATCGAGTATTTTCGCATTCCGCGCAACGTGCTGACCATCTGCGTGGGCAAATCCACTTATGCGCGCTGCGGCATTATCGTCAACGTCACGCCGTTCGAGCCGGAATGGGAAGGCTTCGTCACCCTCGAAATCAGCAACACCACTCCGCTGCCCGCCAAAATTTACGCCAACGAAGGACTCTGCCAGGTAATTTTCTTCGAGTCCGACGACGACTGCGAAATCAGCTACAAGGACAAAAAGGGCAAATACCAATCGCAGGGTGGCATAGTTCTTCCCCGCCTATGACGTGCTCATCTTATTTGCTGTTTCCCGGGTCCGCCAAAGGAAACTTTGACCAACGACGTACGTACCAACTTGCATGCGCCACAGATTGACCGTCTTCGCGGCGTTCTTAGTCGCAAGCCTGGGGTTAGAGCGCCTACTGCCCCAGCCTGCAGAATCCTTTCTGATCCCTTGGCGGTGCCGAAGGTCCTTCGTTGCCACGGTCTTAGCGGGCGGCGTAGCCTGGCTTTGGTTCCGGGTTCGTTCCGCTACATAAGCCAGGCGCAGAGATACTCTGACCATGGTGCCCTTTGCCAAACAGCGCTCAAACTCGTGCTGACCTCAAGAATGTTTTTCAACGGCCGTCCCGGCTATTCCTGGTCCTTGCTCTCTCCGCGGTCCTGGCCGCAGTCTTTCTTGCCATTCCCCGCCAGAAACCTTGCACGGACTGCGTCGTCCTGATTGGCGATTCCATCACCTCCCGGTGGCCGAATCTAACGCCGACCAAACAAATGTCCGGACTGCAAATCATTAATCGCGGCGTTCCCGGCGACTCCACGGCCCATATGTTTTCACGATTCAATCGCGACGTAGTCCAGCGTCACCCGCGGGTCGTAGTTATTCTGGGTGGCATCAACGACATCGCGCAAATTCCGCTGCTGCTGATCGAACACAATCTTGCTTCCGCGGCGGAAACCGCCGAGCGTCACGGAATATGCGTTGTGCTCGCGACTCTTCCTCCAACCGGCCTTCCCACAGAAGAGCGCGAGCCGGAGAAGACATCCGCGGGAACGATTCCTCACGACGAAATCGTCGCCCAGGGTGGAATTACGCGGGGCCACGACGAAATCCAAACCTTGAACGATTGGATCAAAAGTTTCGCCAATCAAAAGCACTACACACTCGTCGACTACCACTCTGCGCTGGCCGATGACCACGGCAACTACCTAAAAGGACTCACCACCGACGGAGTCCATCCGAGCGTCCAGGGCTACGAACGCATGGAACCCTTGCTCCGCGAAGCGATTCGATCTGCAATTCGCGACCCCCGATAGGCTACAACGTCTCTCTGTCCCAAATCTTTCGATGTGCTACCATCGTCCCGCCCGCCGCGTAACTTCCTTTCAGCCCACGCATCACTTAGATGGTTATCAAACTATCGGATTGAAGGGAATTTCATTCCAGGGAGAACATTATGGGCAAGATCACGAATCAAGTCGCGGTGGTAACCGGCGCTTCAAAAGGAATCGGCGCCGCAATCGCCAAGGCCTTCGCCGCGGAGGGCGCCTCGGTCGTGGTGAATTACGCTTCCAGCAAAGAAGGCGCTGACCGCGTGGTAAAGGAGATCACGGCGAAGGGTGGCAAGGCTATTGCGGTACAAGGCGATGTCTCCAAGCAGGCGGACATCACGCGGCTGTTCGCGGAAACGAAGAAAGCCTACGGCAAGCTCAACATCCTGGTGAACAATGCCGGCGTCTATGACCTCCAGCCTCTGGAAGGCGTCACCGAGGAGCATTTCCACAGGCATTTCAATCTCAACGTGCTTGGACTGCTGCTTGCAACCAAGGAAGCGGTGAAACTAATTGGACCGGAAGGCGGCAGCATCATCAACGTAGGTTCGGGGGCCAGCACCATCACGCCTCCCAATTCCGCGGTCTACACCGCCACCAAAGGCGCTGTAGACGCCATCACCGGAGTGCTCGCCAAAGAACTGGGTCCGCGCAAGATCCGCGTGAACTCGCTTAATCCCGGCATGATCGAAACCGAAGGCGTACACGCCGCCGGCTTCATCGAAAGCGATTTCCGCAAATGGGTGGAATCGCAGTCGCCGCTCGGGCGCATAGGACAGACTGATGATATTTCTCCGACGGCCGTGTACCTTGCCTCTTCCGACTCCAAATACCTGACAGGAGAGATCATCCGGGTCACGGGCGGTATTGTCTAAAAACTTTCCGAGGCATACGGCCGAAGTAGCGGCCGTTCTTTGCGTAAACTTCCTCTACGGTCTTAGTCGGCCGTGGGCCATCAATCTGTTGGTATGGCGAGGTCTCAGCAATCCGTTTGCCGTCTGTCGCGCGCTCAATCGCATGGATGCGCCATACGGTTGCCGAGGCCATAAGTTTTGCCCGGCTTCGTACGAGCCGCATTTTGAACTCAAGAGGAACTTTTCAAAGGCCAGGCAATCTGACCGCCGCGTTGGTATGCCAGGTTCGCAATCTGCCCCGCGCGCGCCGCAGCGACTCCGGTTTCGACCGGCGCGTTGGGTTCTTTGCGGGTTTTGATGCAATCAAAGAAATTCTGCATGTGCGTGATGGTGCCGTCCTGAAAACTTTCTGCGCGAACCACCGGATTCTCTTTGCCCGCCACGCCTTCGTGATAAACGCCAAATCCGCTTCGGTTGATCTTTAAGGTGGCTTCCGTGCCGCGAAACTCCAGGCCGCCGTCATCAATCGATGAGCCCATCATGCCTTCGTAGACCACATCAAAACCCGGGTAGCGCAACGCTGCCTGCACCGTGTCGGGGCAGTCCCATTGCTCAAAAATATATTTGTCTCCCAACATCTGCACGTCCCGTGGCTGATCGCTCTTCATGGCCCAATGCACCACGTCGATCCAGTGCGTGAATAGATCGGTCATCGCGCCACCGCCAAAATTCCAAAACCAGCGCCAGCGGTAAAACTTTTCTTCGCTGAACGCCTGCTCCGAAGCTCCTCCCAGCCACCGCTTCCAATCGAGCGCCTGCGAGTCGACCGGCTTAGATCCCTTCCATGCCGCATAGTTCTGCCACCAGTACGTTCTCACCTGCGGTACTCGTCCCAGGCTGCCGCCCTGAATCAAATCCACCGCGTCGCGAAAGTGGCTCCAGCTGCGCTGCTGCATGCCGCACTGCAGAATCCGCTTGTTGGACCGTACCGCATGCACCAGCACCGCGCCTTCTTGCAACGTGTGCGTGACCGGCTTTTCCAGATACACGTCCTTACCCGCGGCCAACGCGTCTACCGCCATGCGCACATGCCAGTGATCCGGCGAAGCGATAAACACGGCGTCGACGTCCCGGTAAAGCACATCCTGGTAGTTCGCATGAGCGCTTGCGGCGTTGCCGTTCGCGCGTTGCTTGACGGCATCAAGCCGCGGCGCATATACGTCACTGACGGCGGCGATTTGGTAAGCCCCGGCCTTGTCCGCGGCATTCAGTAGGTCGCCCATCCGGCCGCCCGCGCCGATCACTCCGATGCGCAACGTGTCGTTGGCGCCCAGAACCCGGCTTGCGGACAGCGCGGTCAACCCACTGCCAATAATGAAACTGCGACGACTTGGTAGATTTTGCATAGCGCCTATCTTAGTCATTCATATGCCGACAGAAAAGTGGGGCGGGGGCGGCGGACAGACCGTATGTGTTTTCCGTTACTTTTTCGCTCCGTCGCTTTTGGAGCCCGGCAGCCCAGCTGCCGTTTTGCTGAAGTAGCACAGCTATTCTTGCCGCGGTACTGCCCCTGCCGGCAAAGCAGCCGGGCGCCAACACCTTCACCACAAAAAGCGAACTATCGTTACTGTCGACCACCCACGAGACGGCTACGCGGTAGGGATCAGGATCTGCGTGATTAGCTCGGATTCGGGAGTGGTTCTGGGATCGTTGACGTAGTTTTCGATGCAGAAGTCGTCGCGCATCTTGATTTTCTGGCCGGCGACGATTTGGAAAACGCGGCCGGAAGCTTCCGGCAGATTGGAGTACGGCCCAGTCAAGACAAAACGGCTGTACTTGCCGCCTTTGAACTTCAAATATTTCATGCCAGCCGGCAGATTTTTTGGCTCTGACTCGACAGAGACGCCGGCACGATAAATTCTTGGTTCTACTCTGTACAGGCTGGTGTAGCCAGTGATTTTGTTCTGCTCTGAAATAGCGGGAATCAGTGGATGTAGCTCCTGCCAGGCTTGCGGAGCGGTTTCCTGGAATGGTCCGATCTTTTCGATGTAAACGTAATGCGTTTCCGGCCAGGTGACCGTTTCAGGTTGCTGGCTGAGCTGGAGGGCGGTACCTTTTGCGGTGGACATAAAAATTCTCCCTTGCTTTGAACATTCGCGAAGAGGGCAAAATGCGACGGGCCAAATCAGTTTGCCACATGGGTTTTCGGATGCAAGACAAAGTGCTTGGGCTAAGAAATAGAAGGAGAAAATAGAAATTAGAAAAAAGATGAGCTCGACGGATTACTTTATGCCGGAGTTGAGGTTTCCGCTACGCCGTTTTCGACGGGGTAGCCTAGTTTGCGCCAGGCATCGAGTCCGCCTTGCAGCGGGCGGATGCGCCGGATGCCTTGTTTTCTGAGGAGCAGCGCCACACGGGCGCTGGTAGCTTCGTTTGGTCAAGTACAGTAGAGAATGACTTCGCGGTCGCGTGGTAAGCGATCGTTCTTTTCCTCCAGTTCCTTGGCATCGATGCGAAAAGCACCGGGAATGGTCTCCGGGTCGGCTTCAAAATCCATGGAGTGGCGCAAATCAACGATGACCAGTTCTACGCCAGAGTCGAGTTCCTGCTTCAATTCTTCGGGACTGATGCGGGCAATGCGCAAATCGCGCAGGAATTTTTGCCGCGCGAAAAACTTCCAGGCGATGTAGCCAGCCAGCGCCGCGATGATCAAGACAGCCAGTGAGCCGCCCAGCCTGGCGGCTCGCTCTGCAATGCGCTCGATTTCCGAACTGAAGATGTAGCCGGTGCCGAGGATCGAGCCTCCCCAGACGAGCGAGCCGAGACCGTCAAAGAGCAGGAACTTGCGCGCGCGCATGTGGAAGATTCCCGCAAGCGGCGGCGCCACGGTGCTAAGGCCGGGAATGAATTTTGCCAGCAGCAGTGAACGTGCGCCTTGCTTGGAAAAAATGCCTTCGGTGCGGCGAACGCAGGAGTCGGGTTCGAGAGAAATTTTGCAGAGGAATTGCAGGATGCGAATGCCTTTGATGCGACCGAGAGCGTACCAGAAAGAGTCCGCGGAAAGCGCCGCGATAGCTACGAAAAATAGTGAAGCCCAAAAGCTGAGGTGGCCGGTGCCGGCCAGCGCTCCCGCCGCCAACACTATCGGCAGCGACGGAATCGGCAGGCCGAGTTGTTCGGCGAAAACCCACGCCAGCAAGACAACATAGCCATGTTTGAAGAGAAATTCGAAAGTGCTGTGCATCGAGGGGGGTCTGGTCCTTGCAAAGGGTTAATGAATAGTAGAACTGATTTTGCCCGCGTTGTCATCTTTTGCGCCGGGACGCGATTGGGCAATGTTCTACTTGGCCACAAAATCGGCGGTGTGGCCCCATTGGCCGGACATTACAAATTCGCGGATGGGTTTGCGGATGCGAGGCGCGGTTTCACGGTCGCGATAGGGCTGCGGAAGGGATGCGGGATCGCCGGGGTAACCCATGGCGAAGGCGGCAATGGCGTCCCATCCGGCGGGAATTTCGAAGACGTCGCGCGCGGTATCCGGATCGAAGCCGGCCATCTGGTGAACTAGAATTCCGCGTGAGATCGCTTCGATCGAAAGAAGCGCTGTAGCCGCGCCAGTATCGTATTGTGCGTTGCGATTGGGAGTTTTGTTTTTCGCGAAGGACAATTCTGAAACGGCAAACCCGAGGACCGCTGCGTGCTTGGCCCAGTGGACGTTGAACTCGACAAGGGGCTGAAGCGCTTTTGTGAAATTGGCGTGGTCGTGCTTGGCAGCGACGATGAAAGCCCACGGCTGTTCGTTGCTGCTAGAGGGCGCCCAGCGAGCGGCTTCGAACAGGCTGCAAAGAACCGCGGGAGCGATTGCTTTGTCGGAGAAAGCGCGCGGGCTCCAGCGATTAAGGATCAGTTCGTGTATCGGATATTCGGTTGGCGCCGGGTTATGCATTATTTCTTCTCCCAGACTGTTATTTTTTTAGCCGCATGGAATTGAGCGTGTTACTTGGCTTCTTTTTTGATCATCTCGAGGTCGATGTTAATGTTCACGTCATCGCCAACCACTATGCCGCCGCCATCCATTTTGGCGTTCCATTTCACGCCATAACCCATGCGATTGACGGTAGTGGTTGCGTTGAGCGCGACGCGAGTGTTTCCGTAGGGATCTTTGATCGCCCCCGAGGGGCCTTCGACGTCCAGAACGACTGGTTTGGTGATGCCGTGAATCGTCAAATTGCCGGTGACTCTCATTTTGGCGGCGGAAATCCTTTCAATTTTCGTGGACTTGAAAGTGATGGTGGGGTACTGCGCGACGTCAAAAAAGTTCGCGCTCTTAAGATCGGCGTCGCGCTTGGGTTCGCCGGTATCGACAGTGTTGGCGTCGATGGTTACATCCACAACGGAGTTGCTGATGTCCTGGTCGTCCCAGTTCACACTTCCGGTGACGCCCTTAAATTGTCCACGCACGGTGGCGATCATCATATGCTTGACGGAAAATCCTGCGGCGGTATGCGCCGGATCGATTAGCCAGGTGGTGCTGGCCGCTGGAGATGAAACGGCCAGGATTGCTGCGATTGTTGCGGCGAGGGTAAGCTTTGCTAGCGAATGGCCCATTTTATTCTGCCTTTCCACTTCGAATTGATTCCCAAAGAGATATGCTTGGATGCGTGCTAGGTGCTGTCCGGTGTCTCCGGAATGATTTCTTCCAGCGCCGTCGCCAGATTTTTCAAGCGAGCCGCACCCAGACTGCGAAATTGTTTGCGGTGTAATTCCAGAACCGGAGCATCGAGCTTTTTCAGAATGTCCAGGCCGGCGGAGGTGATGCGGGTTTTTACCACGCGGCGATCGTTAGCCTGGCGTTCGCGAGATATCAATCCGCGCTTTTCCAGGCGGTCGAGCAAGCGGGTCATGTCCGGGTCGTGGGAAATCATGCGGTCGCTGATGCCTCTGCAGGGGAGGCCGGCAGGTTCGGCTCCGCGCAGAATGCGCAGGACGTTGTATTGGGTGCCGGTTAAGGAGTGCTCTTTCACTAATTGTTCGGCTTGTTGGGTGAGGCGGTCGGCGGCGATGAGCAGAGCGACGAAGCCCCTGGTTTCGAGGGATTGGTAGGAGCGTTTTTGGGGTTTGGCGGGCATCACCCAACTACCGTAGTCGTCATAACGACTATTGTCAAGAGGAAGTGTCAGGTGCACGGGCGGAGGGTTAGAGGCCCGGGGTGAGCGGCGTTTTCGGCGGCAAAAGCCGTGTTCCTCCCAAAGACAAGAGCGATTCGCTAGGTTTTCGCGCTGGCCGCGATTGGCGCGGCGGAGTGGCTACGCTTTGCAGACGGGGCGGAGGTGGACTTCGCTTAGGAAGCTTTGCGGGCCTTGGGTGGCGATCATGGCGACGGCGTGGGCGACGTCTTGCGCGGTCAGAACCTTGCTGGGGTCTTTAGGGCCGCGGCCGGAAAATTCCGTGGCTACGCTGCCGGGACAGACGGTGCTGACGCGAATTCCGTGAGCGCGCAAATCTTCCGCCATACAGCCGCTCAAACCTTGCACGGCCCATTTTGACGCGCAATAGATTCCGCCACCCGCGAAGGTGTTTTTCCCGGCGAGCGAACTGATGTTGATGATTTCGCCGCGCTTGCGCTGAATCATGCCGGGAATCACCCTGCGCGAAACAAGGAAAATGCTTTTCAAGTTGGTGTTCATCAAAGTGTCCCACTCCCGCTCGGACTTATCCTGGACGGGGCCGAACAGGCCCATGCCGGCATTGTTCACCAGGATAGAGATGGCACCGAGTGCCGCTTCCGTTTGCTGAACCAATTTGTCTACGTCAGAAGAACGTGTGACATCGGCGCGCTGCGAATGGATGCGAGCGCCGGCTGCGCGAAGCAGGTCCGCGGCAGCGTCGAGAGTTTGCCGATCGCGGCCACAAATGGCGACGGCGGCTCCCAGAGCGGCCAGCCGCGTGGCGATCGCGTTGCCAATGCCACGATTGCCGCCGGTAACCAGCGCTACCTGATCGGACAACGCGGCGCGCTGGTTGTCCGCTTCAGTCCCATGAATGCTGTTCATTTGAATTCTTCCTTTCTCAAGGCCACGTTTTCTATGCCATCCTCATCCTAATCTGCATACCGAGTCTGCGTAAGGTGCCGGAAAGCCGGGTCCGCGGTTCCGGCGACCGATCACTCGTTCGATGATGAGACAGCGCAAGTTGATCAATCGTCTTGGCAAGTACTCCCAGATGAAGTTGCCATTGCATCGGCAAACTTTTCTGGCAACATACCAGCTTTGCGGCAAGAGAATTCCTTGCGATACGGGTGAAGCTTTTCCTATAATCCGTAGGATTCACGGCGCGGCAGAATCTCCGCCCCGTGCCGCTTTCTGTAACATACCCGGAAACTGACAGTCCGGGGTGCACCGGAACAAAATCTCAGGAGTGTGAAGTTTCAGTGAGGAGAATGGGAATGAATCGAATCAGACGAGTTGCGGTGCTCGCGATTTCCGCGACAATGTGCATTGTGCTTGGAAGCAGCACGGTGCGCGCGCAGGCGCCGGCCGGGCAGGACCAAGCTGCCAGCAAGCAGCCGTACACCATGCCGGAGTACAACGCGGAGCAGGCTTGCGGCGCGGACAAGAATCCCACCTCGCAAGTGAAGTGTCTGGACGATTTTGTCGCGAAGTATCCCAATTCGAATCTGCTGATTTATGTGTATCCGATGTACTACGGGGCTTACTACCAATTGAAGAACTGGCCGAAGGTAATCGAGTATGCGGACAAGACCGCGGGCCTGGGCGACAAGATTGGACCGAACGAACGTTATAACGCGCTGTACGTGAGAGCGCTGGCGTACAACAGCCTGAGTGCCGCAGATCAGACCGCGCAGGCGAAAGGCACAATCGCCGCGGTTTCCGAGGCGTTGAAGCTGTTGCCGGCCCTGAAGAAACCGGATCAGATTGATGACAAGGCATTTGAAGAAGAAAAGAAAAAAGGCGCGATTTTGCTGAACGGGACGGCTGGACAGGCCGCGCTGTTGTCGAAGGACTATGCGACCGCCGCGACCTACTACAAAGCGATCCTGGTCCTGAATCCGGACGAGCCCATTGCCAACTACCGGTTAGGGCAATCGTACATGTCGGCGACCCCGCCGCAGCCGATAGACGGTTTCTGGTATATCGCGCGCGCAGTGACGTCAAAGGCGGCGACGCAGCAGCAGGTGACGCAATTGAAGCCGTACTTGCGCAAGTTGATCGTAAATTATCAGCAAGCCGCGTGCGACAACCTGGTGGATGCCGAACTGAACGAACTGCTGCAACTGGCAGGAAGCTCCGCCGACAAACCCGCAACTTATAAGATTCCGAGCGCGGCCGATCTGGACGCGGCGCGCAAAGACATGACCATTGCGTCGGTGATCACCGACCTCAAAGCCGGCGGAGACAAAGCAAAGGTTACCTGGCTGGCATCGTGCGGGCTGGAATTCCCGGACGTGCCGGGAAAACTGATTGAAGTTACGCCAGGCGCGGCGGCCACCGATCCGACCGTCCTGCGTGTGGCGTTTGTCACCAGCGACGCGGAATTCCAGGCAGCGACGACTCCCAACATGATTGTGAACGTGGTCGGGCAGCCGGAAGCGGCCAAACTGGAGAAGGACAATCCGGTTCGCTTCACAGGAACATTGACGTCGTATGACCCCGATCCCGCTTTCATGTTGCATTGGGATAAAGCCAAAGTGAACGCGGAAGATCTGCCCAAGGAAAAAGCCCCGGCGAAGAAGCCGCCAGTGAGAAAACCAGCGGCAAAGAAACCGGCCGCCTGATCGGTTTGGAAAGGTTAAGTAAGAACGGCTCTCCGGAAAATACGGAGGGCCGTTCTTATTTTGCGGGTATGTGAAGCTGTGCCATGCACTGCACGGCGAAGGGCAGCGCTAGGGCGGCTAGCGTTTGTGCCAACCGTTGCGGTCCAATTTATATTCGCCGATTTTGCGGCTCAGCGTATTGCGGTGAATGCCGAGCATTTTGGCGGCGCGGCATTGATTGCCCTGAGCGCGTTCCAGAGTGCGCTTGATGAATTTTTTCTCGAATTCTCCCAACGCTTCCTCGAACAGAATTCCCCGCTCCACCATCTGACTCACGAGCCCTTCCAATTGGTCCTTCATGATTCCACACTCCGCCTGAGATTGAATTAGCTTGAGGGCCTGGCTTGCTAGTTCAGTTCGTGGCCGACCAGAAGGCGATAGGCTTCCCGGTATTTGGCCCGAGTTGCCGCGACTACGTCGGGGGGCAGTTCCGGACCAGGTGGCGTTTTAGGCCACTGGATCCGTTCCAGATAGTCGCGAACAAACTGTTTGTCGAAAGAGGGCTGCGGGCCCCCGGGACTATATTGTGCGGCAGCCCAGAAGCGCGAGGAATCGGGCGTGAGCGCTTCATCAATCCAGATTAATTCATCGGCCGCATGGCGGCCGGGTCGGGAATGGTTCAGCAATCCAAATTCGAATTTGGTGTCCGCCAGCAGCACGCCACGAGGTTCGGCATAGGCTGCGGCGCGTTTGTAGATATCGAGGCTGATGGCGCGAACTCTTTCTGCCAGGGGCCGGCCGATCATTACGGCGGCGCGTTCAAACGGAATATTCTCGTCGTGTCCACTGGCGGCCTTTGTGGCCGGTGTGAAGATTGGCTCCGGCAGCTTGTCGGATTCGCGCAGCCCTGCGGGCAGAGGAATGCCACAGATTTTTCCTTCGGATTTATATTCCTTCCAGCCGGAGCCGCTCAGGTAGCCGCGCACGACGCACTCAATCAGCAACGGCTGGGTTTTTTGCACCAGCATGGTGCGGCCGGCCAACTGTTCGCGAAAGGCTTCAAACGGGGCGGGGAAATCGGTGGGGCTTAGAACATGGTTGGGAATGTCTTTCAGCAGGTCGAACCAGAAGAGCGAAAGCTGCGTGAGAACCTTTCCTTTGTCGGGAATTGCAGTAGGCATGACGACATCGAAGGCGGAGAGGCGGTCAGTGGCGACGATGAGAAGCTTGTCGCCGAGATCATAGATGTCGCGCACCTTGCCGCGGGCGGCGGGCGTGATTCCCGGGAAATTGGTTTCTCTTATGACGCTCATCACTGGTGCGGAAGACACAGAATGCTTCTCCAGAAGAATGAGGAGGATTCTAGCGCAGAGAATTGTGAACGCCAAGTCGGTGGACGGTGGATTTCGGTGCAAAACTTTTTGAAATGATGCGTGAGGCGCCCGCGGAAACAATTCGCGATACGACCGTAGCGACGGATCGTTCGTTGCTTTAGCCAACGCTGCGGCGAAGAGATTCCTCGCTTCGCTTGGAATGACGGCTAGCGAGGTTGGAGAGCGTGTAATCCAAGCCGCAGTTCTAAACTGTAGATCTATGCGGCGGTGGCGGCAGCGGTGTGTTTCTTTGGTCCTGGGGCTTCTTCGCCTTCCCAGCGGACGCTTACGATTTTGGACACGCCGGGTTCCTGCATGGTGACGCCATAGAGGACGCTGCCGGTTTCCATGGTTTTGCGATTGTGGGTGACTACAATGAATTGTGTTTGCGCGCTCATGTCGCCGATGAGGCGCGTGAAGCGGCCGACGTTGGCTTCGTCGAGCGGCGCGTCCACTTCGTCGAGAATACAGAATGGGCTCGGCTGATAGCGGAAGATGGCGATGAGCAGTGCAAGTGCGGTCATGGCTTTCTCGCCGCCGGAGAGCAGCAGCACGTTTTGCAGACGCTTGCCTGGAGGGGAGGCGACAACATCAATGCCCGCGTCGCCGGAGCTGTCCGGCTCGGTCAAACGCATCTCCGCCATACCGCCGCCGAAGATGGTGTGAAACGCCGTGGAAAAATTGGCGTTGATGGCGTTGAAAGCTTGTTCGAATTTTTCCTTGGAGATCAAGTCCAGTTCGGCGATGGCTTGCTGGGTGTCAGCGATAGACTGCAGCAGGTCATCGCGTTCGCGCGTCAGGAATGTGAAACGCTGATCGCATTCGTTGAATTCTTCGAGAGCCATCATGTTGACCGCGCCCATGGAATCGATACGCTGCTTCATTTCGCGATAGTTGGCTTCAGCGGCGGCCAGTTCTTCGCCGCTCATGAAGACGGCTTCGCTGGCGATCAGGTCTTCGGGCTGGGCGTTTACTTCGCTCATGCAGGTCTCGCGAAGGTGCTGGCGGTCGCTTTCATTCTTGGCACGCTCGACTTCGGCGTGGCTGCGATTTTCGCGGAGTTCCATTAGGGACTGGCGGCCCAAGCGCAGGTGATCTTCCATTTGCGTCAGACGTGTGCGACCGGCGTCCCACTCTTGTTCAAGTTCCTGCTGCCGGGCGTCGAGACGTAACTTTTCCGCGCGCAATGCTTCCAGATGACAGGCGAGTTCTTCGCTTTGTATCGTCAGTGACGCGGTTTCTTCTTTTATCGCGACTTCCTGGTAGCGCAATGCGCTTTCGCGACGATCGAGTTCGGCGCGCTCTTCGGCGAGGCGCGTGGCGATGGCTTCTGCGGCCGTGAGGCGCTCCTGGCGGGCCGCCATTTCGGCGCGGCCTGCGGCAAGTTCGTCCTGTTCAGCTTGCACGGAGCTGCGCAGGTCGATCAGAGTTTCCGCGAGGCGCACGCGTTCGGCTTCGGCTTGCGCGCGACTCATTGCCGCGGTTTCGTGCTCGGCAGTGGCGCGCTCCGCCCGTTTGCGGGCGTCGGCAACATCCAGCCGTAGCCGTGCGAGATCGCTCTGGCAAACGGTCAATTCCAGGCCGAGGCGGGCCAATTCGGCTTGCGTGTGCTGGTGATGGTGTGACGCGCTGATTACTTCGCGCTCGGCTTCGTGATGCTTGGCAATCACGGTTTCGAGGGCCGTTTCCGTTTCGCGAATTTCCGCCGCGGTGCGTTCCAGTTCGTCTTGCATGTCGTTCATGCGAGCCTCTAGCGCCATCACTTCGGCATCGAGCGCGCGCAGTTCGCGCTTCATGCCAAGCGGGCCGGCTTCGTCGGGGCGTCCGCCAGTGACCATGCGGCCCTGGTAGGTGGTCCCATCGGGCGTGACGAAAGCGTATTGCGGATTTTCGCGCGCCAACCTTTCGGCGCCGGCGGCGCTGTCTGTCAGATATGCGCCACGCAATCTTGGCAGGAACTGTTTTGCCGCCGGGCCCAAGGGATCGCGGAATTCGACCAGCTTATCGAGCCGTGCGTAGACACCGTCTTCCGCACGGAAGGGAATGATGGGCTCGTAATCGTTGATCTGAAGATTTTTTGTGGAGTCCACAAAGAAAGTGGCGCGGCCGCCGACTTCTTCGCGCAGCAGGGAAACGCCGGCTCGTGCGTGATCGAAGGTTTCGACGACCACGTATTCAAGTTCGTCCCGAAGATATTGCTCGATGGCGCCTTCGTGGGCTTCTGGAACTTCGGCATAGTCGGCGAGGACGCCAACCGCATGAAAATCGTGACCGCCGCCCCGTTCGTTGGCGGCGAAGAGTTTCTGCACGGCGTCCGCGGTGTAGGATCGATCGTTCAGGATTTGCGTGAGGGTGGCGTGGCGGGCGCGAACTGCGGCCAGCGAGTCGCGCAAAGTCTCGGCTTGTTTGGAGCGTTCTTCGCGATCGTTACGAAGCGTGGCCAACTTTCCCTGCAGTTGCAAGACCTGCTGCTTTGCGGCGGACATCTCACCATTTGCCGCGTCCAGCGCGTATGCGGCTTCTTCCGCGTCACCGCGCACGCGGATCGAGAGTTCCAGCAATTCGTGTTCGTTGGTTTCGCGGCGACGCAACGATTCGCCCTGATGAACGAGCGCTTCTTCGGCCTGCTTTTGTTCGCCATGCAGGCGCAACAAGCTCTCGCCCGCTTCGGAAGCAGTTTTGCGCAAAACTTCGATGCGCGCTTCGGATTGTGAGATTTGCGCCAGGCGCGATTGCGCCTGGGTCTGCAGTTCCGCGACGCGTGCGGCAAGGCCGCCGGCTTCTTCGCGCAGCATGGTGACAGTTTGACGTTGCGAAGCGCTGTGCGTTTCCCATTCCGTAGTGTGGGCGTGGAGTTCGGCAAGTTCACTGCCGACTTGCGCTTGCCTGCCGGTTAGTTCGGCGGCGCGCTGAGTGTTGAAGGCAATTTTGTTTTCGGCTCGATCCACTTCGAGGGCAGTCAAGTTCAACTGATTCTGGTTCTGGCGAATTTCGGTGTCCAGTTCGTAGTTGCGTCGGCTCAGGCGATCCTGTTCGCCTTCCTGTTGCTGAATGGCCTGGGCGTGTTGCGTTTCCGCGACGGCGAATTCGGCAAGTTGCGCGGCAATGCGCTCGGCTTCGGCTTCCAGTTCGCGAGCCTTGCCGGCCAGCATCTGGCGCACGATGCCGCGCATTTGTTCGCGAATTTCAGAGTAGCGGCGCGCCTTTGCGGCCTGGCGTTTCAGAGAGCCTAGCTGCTTTTCGACTTCCACTACGATGTCGTTTACGCGGGAAAGATTTACCTTGGAAGATTCCAGCTTGGCTTCTGCCAGACGTTTTTTTGTTTTGAATTTTGTGACGCCTGCGGCTTCTTCGATGATGGCGCGACGCTCCATCGGTTTGGTCGAGAGAATTTGCCCGATACGGCCCTGCTCGATGATGGCGTAGGAATCGGGACCGAGGCCGACTCCCATGAACATGTCCTGAATATCGCGCAGCCGAGCCGCGCGACCGTTAATCAGGTATTCACTTTGCCCGCTGCGGTACAGCCTGCGGCTAACGACCACTTCGCCGGGCTTGGTGACGAGGAGAGGCTTCTCGGATTTTTTCTTGCGCTTGCTCTTCAGAAATTCGGGTTTGCCGCTTTCTGATGCGACGACAGCGGTTTGATCGGATAAGGCAGCGCCGGCTTGTGCCCTCTCGTCTTCTGCAGGCTGCGCGGGGTCATCCACGAGAAATTCGTTGTCGCCGGCGCTCTGGGTTTCTGGTGCGTCTTTTTCTGCAAACGCCTCGGCGTTCGCTTCCAGTACGAATCGCGCCGCTTCGGCCAGCTCCGGGTCTTCCATGGTGATGGTGACTTCGGCGAGGCCCATGGGCGGGCGTTTGACGGTGCCGTTGAAGATGCAGTCGCTCATGCGACCGGCGCGGAGAGATTTGTGGCTTTGTTCGCCGAGTACCCAACTGATGGCATCCACCACGTTGGACTTGCCGCATCCGTTCGGGCCGACGATGCAGGTGGTACCGGTGCCGCTGAACGTTACCACCGTGCGTTCGCTGAACGATTTGAATCCGGTGATTTCGACTTTTCGGAGTTTTAACAAGATGTCCCCTTTAACTCTGTCGTTTCAGGCGCGCACAATTTCTTTTCGCGCGAACAATCCCTTGCATTCCGCCTTCGCTCGTTCGCCTGGTTCAGGCACACGAAGCGCGAAGAGAGACGACTCATCGTTCCCCAATGGGAGGGATGTTTCTCGCGATACTCTCGTTGCCGAGCAACGAAAGCTGTTTGTCAACACGGCTAACTCGTTGACAAGACACACGTTTGGCAGGTTCTCAATCAGAGGCCCAGCCGCCTGGCGCAATGGATGGCGGTACGGGAGGAAAATGTAGCATGCGCGGTGGCAGGTGTAAAGGCCTACCCCACAGGTTGTGGCGAACTTCCTAACGCCACTACCCTATGACTTTCCACGCCGCGATGCGGAGCCTGCGGTAATCCAATTCCCAGTGGTCGCGCTGCCAGAGGGAAGGCCGCGCGGCTTCCTCTACGGCGCGTATAAAAGCGGTTCGTTGGTCCTCGGGCACACGCTCCAGGAAGGAATTTCCGAACATGACGATCCAGGTCGCGAGGCCGCGTTCGCCGTCTTCGAGCTTAGTCGGCCGTTCGAATAGCGAGGCTTCGCGTACTTCGAGAGCGTGCTTTTCAAGAAGCGCGGCGTACTGCGCCACACTGGGATAGAACCACGGATTCGCGCCACCGGAGGAAATGGCCAGTTGTGTTAGCGCGTTTTCGAGCGCCGCAACCACATTGCGAACATTTCCCTTTCCGCCAAACTCGGCGATGAATCTTCCGCCGCGCTTTAGCGAGCGCGATACACCTTCAACCACGCTCCCGGCTTCGGGGATCCAATGCAGCGCGGCGTTGGAGAATACGGCGTCGAACTCGGCAGAAAAAGGCAGCGCGCGCGCGTCGCAGACTGCAAACTGAATCGCGGGAAATTTCTTGCGGGCCGCTTCGATCATTTCGAGGGAGCGGTCTACACCAACCATCTGCGCGCCACAAGCGGCGATTTCGGCCGTCAGCGTTCCGGTGCCGCAGCCTAGATCCAAAATTCTCTCGCCGCCCTTTGCTGCGAGCAGCTCCACCACACCCTTCGCCTTCTCCCAGACGAATGCGTGTCTGGCATCGTAAAGCCCTGCGTCCCATTTTTCTGCCGGCATCGCCTGCACTTCTTCCTGAGGTTTTACTTCTTCTGATCGAGCTTTTCGCGCAGCTTCTGGGCCAGGTACTGCGAGCCGTACGGCTTCTGAAGGATCGTCGCGTTCTCTCGGGTACGGATGGGAATCAGATTGGATTCCGACGCGTAACCGGTGGTGAAAATTACGGAAACTGCCGGTTTCAGAGCCGCCATTTTCAGGTAAGCTTCCGGGCCATTCAGCTTGGGCAAAACGACATCAACGAACAGCAAATCAATTTCTTTCGCATGCGCTTCGAAGGCGCGCACGGCTTCTTCGCCATCACCTGCCGTGATCACCCGATATCCCAAACTCGCCAGAATTTCACGAGCGGCTTCGCGCAGATCCTCGTTATCTTCGGCAATCAGAATGCACTCCGTACCTGTGCGCAAGGATCCCACCGTTGGCTTTTCCGGCTGGACCGCCGGCCCGTTGCCCAGCGGCAGATACACGCGAAAGGCCGTGCCATTTCCCACAGAGCTTTCCACGTCGATAAAGCCTTTGTGCTGCTTCACGATGCCATAGACGGTTGCCAAACCAAGGCCCGTGCCGCGTCCCACTTCTTTTGTAGTGAAAAATGGCTCAAAAATGTGCGCCATTGTTTCGGCGTCCATGCCGCCACCCGAGTCCATCACTTTCAGCAACACGTATCTTCCGTGCGCCCCGAAGGAATGAACATGGTGAGAGTCCTCGCCGACAGTCACGTTTTGCGTTTCAATCAGCAGCCGCCCGCCATCGGGCATGGCGTCGCGCGCATTCAGGCACAGATTCATCACGACCTGTTCGACTTGGCTGGGGTCGGCCCAGATAATGTTCAAGTCCTCCGCCAGCTTCATCTCGATTTCGATGCGCTCTCCGATGACGTTGCGCAGCAAGCTGATTTCTTCTTTGGCCAGCTCATTCAAGTTGGTGTTGCACGGCTCCAACATTTGACGGCGCGCGAAGGCCAGCAATTGCCGGGTTAGCGCGGACGCACGATCAGCCTGCGAGCGAATCTTAAGGAACTTATCATGCAGGTCATGCAGGTCACCGCCGTGTTCCGCGGCTTGCGCGCCAATGTCGGCCCATCCCATGATGGCTCCGATTACGTTGTTGAAATCGTGGGCCACGCCGCCAGCCAGCCGGCCAATGGCCTCAAACCGTTGCAATTGATGTACCCGCTGCTCGAGGTGGCGTCTTTGCCTGCGCTCTTCCGACTCGCGTAGCTCGCGCTGCACGGACGGAATGAGCCGGCTCAGATTCGATTTCATCAGATAGTCTTGCGCGCCGACTTTCAAGGCCGCCACCGCCGCATCTTCACCAATGGTTCCGGAAACGAAGATGAACGGAGCGTCCAGCCCCTTCTGACGAACAAGTTTCAAGGCGTCGCTTCCGCGGAAGTTGGGCATCGAGTGGTCGGAGATGATGATGTCCCAGGGCTTTTCCAGCGCCAGTTCGAGGCCGTTCGGGGAGTCCACACGTTCATGCAAGACGTCATAGCCCGCCTGACGCAGCAAACGAACTTGCAACGCGGCGTCGTCTTCGGAGTCTTCGATGAACAAGACGCGGAGCGGTGTGGGCACCTAAGGTCTCCTGGGCACGGGCGCAGTTTCGTTCAGAATCAGCCAGTACAACCCCAACTGGCGAACCGCTTCGATGAACTTGTCGAACTCAACCGGCTTGCGCACAAAACTATTGGCACCGAGCCCGTAGCCGCGAATCCGGTCCTGGTCTTCATTCGAAGTAGTGAGAATCACAACCGGAAGAAACTTGGTCGCTTCGCTGGAGCGCACGCGGCCCAGGACTTCGAAGCCATCGACTTTTGGCAACTTCAAGTCGAGGAGGATGATCTGCGGCATTACCGTTAAATCCCTGCCAGCATGTACGCCGGTGCCAAAGAGATAGTCCAGCGCCTCGCTGCCGTCGCGCGCAACCACCACTTCGTTGCGAATATTGTTTTTTTTCAGCGCACGAAGGGTGAGCAGCTCATCGTCGGCATTGTCCTCCACCAGCAAAATAACCTTGTCGTCCATTGCGCCCCCGGATTAGAAATTTGGCCGTCGCAAAGTGAAATAAATTGTTGCACCTCGATTCACGAAACCCTCGGCCCACACGGCCCCGCCGTGGCGGTGAACAATTCTTTGCACGGTGGCCAGGCCAATGCCGGTGCCGGGAAATTCAGTGGCGGCGTGAAGACGTTGAAAGGCGCCGAAGAGGCGGGAAGAATAGGAAGGATCGAAACCGGCGCCGTTGTCGCGCACAAAATAGGCACGATCTCCGTTGGCGGTTTTTTCACCAAACTCGATTTCCGCTCGCTCGCACTTTGACGTGAACTTCCAGGCATTGCCAATCAGATTCTGCAATGCCACGCGAACTAGCCTGGTGTCGCCGTCCGCTTGCAATCCTTCCGCGATTTTCAGCGCAACCATGCGTTGCGGCTCGCTCGACCGGATCTCCTGGGCGACGTCGTTCGCCAGCCTGCTCAAGTCGATGGATTCGCGATGGATTTCGGCGCGGGTCACGCGTGCCAGGTTCAGCAGGTCGTCGATCAATTCTCCCATGCGATGCGTCGCAGCGCAGATTCGGCGCAAATAATCCCGTGCGGTGTTGTCAAGTTGCTGCTCGTAATCCTCTTGCAGGGCCTGGCTAAATCCTTCGATTCCACGCAACGGGGCGCGCAAGTCATGCGAAACGGAATAAGAAAACGTTTCCAGTTCTTTGTTTGCCGTTTCCAGTTCCATGCTGCGGCGCAAAATCTCCTCCGCGGCCCGCTTTCGCTCCGTTATGTCCCGGGTAATCTTCACGAAACCGCGCAGCCGGCCGGTGTCATCGGTTAGCGGTGTTACCACCACGTTTGCCCAGAAGCGTGTGCCATCCTTGCGTACCCGCCAGCTCTCATCCTCAAAGCGTCCCAGTTCTCTTGCGGACTTGAGCTCGATATCGGGCTTCCCCTTGGCGAGCTCTTCGGGCGGATAAAATACGGAAAAGTGCTGCCCCACGATCTCCTCTGTTGTATAGCCCTTGATGCGTTGCGCGCCCCCGTTCCAACTGATCACTTGCCCTTCCGGATCGAGTACGACGATCGCGTAGTCCTTGACGTTGGAAACGATCAGGCGAAACATTTCCTCGCTTTGTTTGAGAGCGTCCGTCGCCCTTTTCTGTTCGGTGACGTCGGTCGCTACAACCAGCTGCGCGCTCTTTCCTTGAAAGGTCAAAGGATAGGACGTGATCTGGACATCGATCAGCTCTCCCCCTTTCTTTCGGTGTCTCCACGGTCCCGAGTTCGATACTTGGCTCTTGCGGTTGCGAAGCTCGGCCAAGAGAGCCGGTACGTCTTCCTGCGGCCGAATCTCCGTGATCCTTGCGCGCAGAAATTCCTCTCTGCTGTATCCGTAATGCCCGACCGCGGTGGCGTTGACGTCGAGAATGGAGAGAGTTTCCGTATCGAACACCCATACCGGAATTGGGTTACTGTCGAACAGCAGCCGGTACTGCTCCTGAGCTCGCAGCAACCGCTCTTCGGTACTCTTGCGCTTCTTAATTTCTCGAAAGATGGAGTACACCGTACCTGCGAACAAGAGTAGGGAAATTGCGTAGCCCACGCCCAGAATGGCTTGCATCTGGCGCGCCCTGCCAGTGGCTTGTTGCAATCTCACACGCAAAAGGCGTTCTTCTTCTGTGCGCATTTCGAGGAACACGTTTCTGATCTGAGTCATCAATTGACGCCGCGTTTCCTCAGTCGTTGCCGGGTTGCTCTGCGGCTCGAGCGTCGCAGAGAGTGCGATTCTGGCTTTGGACAACTCTGCCAATCGTGCCTGAGATGCTTGCTGCTTGGGATTGTCGGCCGTCAGTGTCTTGATCTCGGCAACGCGCCACTGAAGTTCGTTTGCGGCGCTCCGGGCGGACTCAGGGTAAATGCGACTGCTGTTGAGCAGAAAGGTGTGTTCGTCATCATTTAATTGAATCGATGCAGCGAGAGCCGCGTCTAGCATTTCCAGAACTTCCTGGGTATGTGCGACCCACTTTTGATCGGAGTCCTCCTGGAGAAATCTCTGAAACGACAGCCCTCCAATCATCAGGACGATGCAGAGGGCAGCACCGAATCCCCCGATCAGCTTGTTTCGAAAAGTCATGCGGTGCTGGCCTGTCCCTTGTCCACGGAGGTAGAGTGTTTGAGATTAAGATAACCGAACGGGAATGGGCTTCCTGTAGAATTCCTGCTTGCAATCCCATTCTCATCTCTCAGAGCGCGTCAGAATCCCTAAATTGGCGGTTCCCGCTCCTAATGAGTAAATACGGAGTATCCCTTAGACCGCGGCTCGTTCTTAGTCCGTGGGATTGCGCGGAAATTTGAAATAGGGAAGCCGGACTCCGTTGATGGAAATCTGGTCGGCGCGGATGGCGGTTGGCGCTTCGAATCCTTTGGTTCCGGCGCTGGCTACAAAGTCGTCCTGATCGACGCCGTCGCCGCTGACGCCGAGGCCGCCTACCAGTACTCCGTTCTTATACAGACCGGCGCTGCCTGGGAAAAATACGATGCCGCTTTTTTTGTCGTTGGCTGCGCCGCTCTGGAAGCCTTGCGTGCAGGGATTTGCGGTATCCATTGTGTAGAGATTGAAGAAAGGCCCGTCGCCCGAGCCGTCAATGCCCGGGGGAAACAGCGGCATGGCGCCAAAGCTGATGGTGCGGTTGGTAACCGCGGTGCCCATCGGCACTTGGTTTAGATCTGAAGCAAGTCGCATATTACCGTTGAAATACACCATGTTGCGGGCTTTGCTCGCGGCTACGTCGATGCTGAACACGGTTGCATCTGGCATGCGGCGGAGGCCGATGATCGTGCCATCCATATCCGCAACAGCGATTACCATTCTGACGCGCGAACCAGCGGGCAGGCGAATTGCTGCACGGGTCAGATTGGCTTCGGCCTCGGCATGGTTGAGAATCGTGGTGACGTCCGCCGCGGACAAGCC
>Ga0210406_10000987_pt1 | contig 36651 bp, 36 predicted proteins | sample IncBWC30MmetaG_FD_155454 | JGI IMG/M metagenome (GOLD analysis project Ga0210406, IMG submission 155454) | Forest soil microbial communities from Barre Woods Harvard Forest LTER site, Petersham, Massachusetts, United States - Inc-BW-C-30-M | ecosystem: Environmental > Terrestrial > Soil >... | reverse complement strand
CCGCATCGCGCGCCTGCGCCTGCTGCTTCGCGCTCAGCTTGTTGGGCTTGATGCGAATGGAGTCGAAGAATTTCGATGAATCAATCGGCATGGCTGACTTTGACTACGCTACGCGAACCGCTTCAAGTCTTGACATTGCGAATACCTCACCTTCGATGCGCCATTGACGAAACGCGGTCATGGACGTATTGCCGCGGCCATGAGCGTCGAAAAAACCGTTAAGCATATCATCACAAACAAGTTGCGTGAAGCTTTCGCGCCGGAAAGCCTCGACGTCACCGACGAATCACATCTGCATGAGGGCCACGCCGGCCACAGGCCGGGCGGCGAGACGCATTTCAGGCTATATATTGTGTCGCAGGCCTTCCGGGGGAAGAGCCGGATCGAACGCCACCGCATGATTAACGCGACGCTGGCCGGGGAACTGGCAGGCACCGTGCATGCGCTCGCCATCCACGCGCAGGCGCCGGGCGAAGGCGGCAAAGGCTAAAACGACGTTCCCGCCCGCTTCGGCTTTTTCTCCTCCACGTCAGCCTCGCCGCGCGGCACCGGGACGATCCGCAGCGCCGTGATGCGGTTGCGCTCGCGGCGCAGGACGCGGAAGCGGAAGCCGTGAAAGGTAAAACTCTGGCCGCGCTCCGGGATCGAACGGGCCTCGTGAATCACGAGCCCCGCAACCGTCGTCGCCTCTTCATCCGGCAGGTGCCAATCCATCGCGCGATTGAGATCGCGGATCGGCACCGAACCGTCAACCACGACCGAGCCGTCGGGCTGGCCGCGGACACCGGCCACCACCACGTCGTGCTCGTCGGAAATATCGCCGACGATCTCTTCCAGAATGTCCTCCAGCGTCACCATGCCTTCGACTTCGCCATATTCGTCGACCACAAGCGCGAAATGCGTCTTGCGGCGGCGGAACGCCTTGAGCTGCTCGGACACCGGGCGCATCTCCGGCACGAACCATGGCGGCAGCGCGATGGTCGACACGTCGATTCTGGACGAATCGCCCTCAGCCGCGCGGATCGCGCGCAGCAAATCCTTGGCGTGCAAGACGCCGATGATGTTTTCCGGCTTGTCGCGCCACAGCGGAATGCGGGTGTATTCGGTCGCGAGCACCTCGCGCACCAGATCCTCGGGCGGCAGGTCGGCGTTGATCGTCACCATTTCGGTACGATGGACCATCACGTCGGAAACCTGCAGCTCGCGCAGATCCAATAATCCACCGAACATGTCGCGGTCCTGCTTCTCCACCTTGCCTTCGCTGTGAAGAAGATCGACCGCGCCGCGCAGACGTTCGAACGGCGACAGGATCGACTGGTTGGCGCCGCGCTTGATGCCGAGCGCTCGCATCAGCAGGCGAACGATCGCCTCGATAACCGTGAGCAGCGGTCCCAGCAGATACACCATCACCTTCATCGGACGCGCCACCAAAAGCGCGACCCGGTCGGGCGCGTTGATGGCGATGGTTTTCGGCAGCACTTCCGAAAAGATCACGACCATCGCCGTCATCACGCCGGTGGCATAGAGCACGCCGACTTCACCGAACCAGGCGGTAAAAATGCCGGTCGCCAATGCCGAGGCGCCGATATTGGCGATGTTGTTGCCGAGCAGGAGCGCGCCGATCAGCCGCTCGCGCATCGCGAGCAGGCTGGAGACGACGCCGGCCTCACGATTGCCCTGCTTCGACAGCCGCAACATGCTGGCGCGCGACGCACCAGTCAGCGCGGTCTCGCTTGCCGCGAAGAACGCCGAGGCCAGAAGAAAGGCAACCACGATGGAAAATTCGAACCAGTCCATGACCTGCTTATTTCTTCTGCGCCAGCTTTTCCTTCAGAAAATCGCGAACCGGCGCAGGCTCGACATTGGGCGCGATCACGGCGCGGCCAACCGCTTCCAGCAGGATGAAGGTGAGCTTGCCGCGCTTGACCTTCTTGTCCTGCGCCATCAGCGTCATCAACGCGTCCGCGTCAGCAAGCCCTTCCTGGGCAAAGCCGGCGATATCCTGCAAATGGGTCGGCAGGCCCGCCTCGGCAAGATGGCGCTGGACACGTGCGGCGTCCTGTCCGGAAATCATGCCTAGCTTTGCTGAGAACTCCGCCGCCAGTACCATGCCGATGGCGACGCCTTCGCCGTGAAACAGCCGATCGGAAAACCCGGTCGCAGCTTCCAGCGCGTGGCCAAAGGTGTGGCCGAGATTGAGCAGCGCGCGTTCGCCACTTTCGCGTTCGTCGCGCGACACGATCGCAGCCTTGGCCCGGCACGAGGTCGCGACCGCGTATTCGCGCGCGGCGCTGCCCTTGAAGAGGTCGGCGTGATTTTTTTCCAGCCAGGTGAAGAAGGCCTCGTCGCCGAGCACGCCGTATTTGGCGACCTCGGCATAGCCGGCGCGGAACTGGCGCGGCGAGAGGGTATCGAGCACCGCAGTATCGGCGATCACCAAAACCGGCTGGTGGAACGCACCGAGCAGATTTTTTCCCTGCGGCGAATTGATCCCGGTCTTGCCGCCGACCGATGAGTCAACCTGCGCCAAGAGCGAGGTCGGCACCTGCACGAAATCGACGCCGCGGCGCAGGATCGCAGCGGCAAAACCGGCGAGATCGCCGACCACGCCGCCGCCCAGCGCGATCACGAGATCGTTGCGCTCGATCCTGGCCGCGATCAACGCCTCAGAGACCCGTTCGAGGCCGGCATAGGTCTTCGAGCCCTCACCTTCGTCGACGACGATCCGCGCGGTCGCAATCCCAGCCGCCGCCAGCGAGGCCTCGGCCTTTTCGAGCCAGTGCTTTGCCACGGTGCGATCGGTGACGATGGCGGTGCGCGCGCCGGGCCGCAGCGCGGCGACCCGTGCGCCGAGCGAAGCCAGCACATCGCGGCCGATGACGATGTCATAGGCGCGATCGCCGAGCGCGACATCGACAGTGACGGCGTCAGAATGTTTCAGGGGCGCGGTCATCATGAAGCGCCCACGATGCCGGATGTCTGATCGGTAGCCGCCTCGGCGCTGCCGCACAAACGCGCGTGCAGGGCATCGACGCATTCATCAACGACTTTCTCGTGTGGCACCTCGCGCGACCAGATCGTCAGATCGGCATGCTGATAAATCGGCTCGCGCTCGCCGATCAGCCGCCCGACGGCGGCTTCGGGATCGGCGGTCTGCAACAACGGGCGATCGGCGCGCCTCCTCACCCTGCGCATGATGATATCGGCGTCCGCCTTGAGCCAGATCGAGACCGCCTTGGCGCCGACGCGGTTGCGGGTGTCCTCGCGCATGAACGCGCCGCCCCCGGTGGCGAGCACGGCCGGGCCGCCCTCGAGCAGCCGCGCGATCACCCGCGCCTCGCCATCCCTGAAATGCGGCTCGCCATGGACTTCGAAAATGTCCGAGATCGACATGCCGGCCGCCGCCTCGATCTCGGAATCCGCGTCGAGGAACGGCATTCCCAGCCGCGCCGCGAGGCGCCGTCCGATGGTGGATTTGCCGGCTCCCATCATGCCGACGAGCACAATGAGCCGTGTTCCCAGCGCGGCCAGAATTTCGGCCTCACGGGACGCGTTGACGTCGGCCGGCAGGGTTGTCCCAGGCATTTCGTTGCTCAGTTGCCGCACAATGCGGCGTTTCTCGCGCCACCTATACTACCGCCGCCAATCCCCATGCCAGAGACTCTTGCCACGGCGGGGCGAACATGTTGGATAATTTCATTGGTTAATGAGGCCTCGACATGCCCAGCCTGGTCCGCTTTCTAACGGTTATCGCCGTGATTGTCGGGGTAATGTATGGCGTGATTTTCGCACTGGCGAACTTCGTCAACCCGAAGCCGCGGGAGATGATCGTGACCATCCCGCCGGATAAATTCCTCAAGAAATAGGCGGTAATCCCGGAGGATGCGTTCCAAGACCTCAGACGCGAAACTCATCAACCTGTTCCTCGACATGCTCGCGGCGGAGCAGGGCGCTGGCCCCAATACGCTGGACGCCTATCGCCGCGATCTTATCGATTTCTCCGAATTCCTCGCCCGCAACGGTTTCAGCTTCGCCGGCGCGCAAACCCAGTCGCTGCGGGATTATCTCGCCGATCTCGACACCCGCGGCTTCAAATCGTCCAGCGTCGCACGACGGCTGTCGGCGATGCGACATCTGTTCCGCTTCCTTTTGAACGAACGGATTCGCAGCGACGACCCCGCGGCGATCCTGTCCGGGCCAAAGCGCGGACGGGGCTTGCCGAAAGTATTGTCGATCGCGGACGTCGATCGCATGCTGACGCGAGCGAAGGAACTCGCGCAAGCAAGCGAAGCCTCCGGGTCGCAGCGGCTTCGCGCGATGCGGCTCTATTGCCTGCTGGAAGTGCTCTACGCCACCGGCCTTCGTGTGTCGGAACTGGTGGCGCTGCCGCGCTCGGCGGCACGGAACGACTCCCGCATGATCGTGGTGCGCGGCAAGGGCGATAAGGAGCGGCTGGTGCCGCTGAACGACGCTTCGCGGCAGGCAATGGCCGACTACCTCGCGGCAACGCAGGCGCTCGAGACGGACAGGAAGAAAAAAGCGAGCGGCTCGAAATGGCTGTTTCCCTCTTTCGGCGAGAGCGGACATCTGACGCGGCAGCATTTTGCCCGCGACTTGAAAGAGCTTGCGGCCGCATCCGGCCTTGCGCCACGGCTGGTCTCGCCGCACGTGCTGCGCCACGCCTTTGCCAGTCACCTCCTGCACAATGGCGCCGACTTGCGCATCGTGCAGACGCTGCTCGGCCACACCGACATTTCGACCACGCAGATCTACACCCATGTGGTGGAAGAGCGGCTCAAGAGCCTGGTGCGCGACCTGCATCCGCTTGCGGAAAAATAACCGCAGAGAACCTCGCGCCTTGACTTCGGCGGCGATCTCCCGTGAAAGAGCCGCGTCCCGCCCGCGAGGCCTCAAGCGCGCCCCTCGCCTTGAGATACGCACTAAGCCATTGAACATGCCCGCTTTCCGCAAGCAGACCGAAACCGTTTCGCCTCACACCACGTTCTTATCTATATTGCCTTGATGCCGGACCAGATGCGCTCTTATCTCGATTTCGAAAAGCCCGTTGCCGAACTCGACTCCAAGGTCGACGAGTTGCGCGCGCTGGCGGCTTCCGGCAGCGACATCGGCGAGGAGATTTTGCGGCTCGAGGACAAGGCGGGTCAGGCGCTTGCCGAGCTCTACACCAATCTCACGCCGTGGCAGAAGACGCTGGTCGCGCGGCACCCGCAACGGCCGCATTTCACCGATTTCGTCAGCGCGCTGATATCGGAATTCACCCCGCTCGCCGGCGACCGCAAGTTCGGCGAGGACGAAGCACTGTTAGGCGGATTCGGCCGCTTCCGCGGCGAGAGCATCTGCGTGATGGGCCAGGAAAAGGGCGCCTCCACGGATTCCCGCATCAAGCATAATTTCGGGATGGCGCGCCCGGAAGGCTATCGCAAGGCGGTCCGGTTGATGGAAATGGCTGAACGATTCGGCATTCCCGTGCTGTCGATCGTCGATTCCGCCGGCGCCTATCCCGGCATCGGCGCCGAAGAGCGCGGCCAGGCCGAAGCGATCGCCCGCTCCACCGATGCCTGCCTGTCGCTCGGGGTGCCCAATGTCGCGATCGTCACCGGCGAAGGCATGTCGGGCGGCGCGATTGCGATCACGACCGCCAACCGCGTGCTGATGTTCGAACACGCGATCTACAGCGTGATTTCGCCGGAGGCGGCTTCCTCGATCCTGTGGCGCGACGGCACCAAGGCCCAGGAAGCCGCCACCAGTATGAAGATCACGGCGCAGGACATGCTGCGCTTCGGCGTGATCGATGCGATCCTGAAAGAGCCGGTGGGCGGCGCGCACCGCGACTCAGCCGCCATGATCGCGACGACAGGCGAAGCGATCGCGCAGGCCTTCATCGAATTGCGCAACCTCGACGCCGACATGATTCGCCAGCAGCGCCGGCAGAAATTCCTCGATATCGGCCGAAAACTGAGCTGAATCCGTCAATCCTTTGCAAAAAAGGATCCCTCGCGCAGTGCATTGGCACTCTTTTTTGCCCGAATCGGCTATTTCGGCCGCAATTAGGCCCAGACCGCGCTATTTAACCTCTATTGACCATGGCCTTAGGGAACCCGGCGCTACCCCCTGTTCGGGTTGCGGGCAAGGCGGCCCTAAGTGTAGTATTTTAATCAAAGGCTTCAGGGCATGAACGCTGGAGCATGATCCGGATAAGCATGCCCCGTACGTGATGCGGGGTGGGTAGTTTTTTCCGACCAGATCATGCTTGAACAAGAGTTGGGGTTGCGAAAATTGCCCGGTGGGTGTGGAGCTTCGCATTGAACTATCGCACGCTTGTACGCGCGCTCATCGCATCCGCCGCGCTTGCGGCCGGAGCGGTATTGGCCGGCTGCGATAGCGACGAGATTTCGCTCGCCGCCAACGCCAAGGCCAACCAGCCGGTCCCGCCGAAGCTGATCGCGGCGATGGTCGAAAAGGACATGGATCTGCAATCGCCGATCCTGGTTCGGCTGTTCAAGCAGGAAGCCGAGCTTGAGGTCTGGAAGCAGGATCGCTCCGGCCGCTTCGCGTTGCTCAAGACCTATCCGATCTGCCGCTGGTCGGGTGACCTCGGACCCAAGGTGCGTGAAGGCGATCGTCAGGCGCCGGAAGGTTTCTATTCGATCTCGCCGGGACAGATGAACCCGCAGTCGGCGTATTATCTGTCGTTCAACACCGGCTACCCCAATGCCTACGACCAGGCGCTGGGACATACCGGCTCGCAGCTGATGGTGCATGGCGATTGCTCCTCGCGCGGCTGCTACGCGATGACCGACGAGCAGATCATGGAAATCTACGCACTGGGCCGCGAATCCTTCTTCGGCGGCCAGAAGGCGTTTCAGTTCCAGGCCTATCCGTTCCGGATGACGCCGCTGAACATGGCCAAGCATCGCAACAATCCGAACATGGCGTTCTGGAAAATGATCAAGGAAGGCTACGATCATTTCGAGGTCACGCGGCAGGAGCCGAGGGTCAATTTCTGCGAGAAGAAATACGTGTTCGATGCCGTCAAGCCGCCGGATGCCAAGCAGGACCCGGTTTTCCAGGCGTCGGCCAAATGCCCGGCCTACGTGATCCCCGATGAGGTCGCCGACGCGGTGCGCGAGAAACAGCAGGAAGAGCAGGCCGAGACCGCCAAGCTGATCGCGCGCGGCACACCGGTGGCCAAGCTCAATACCGGCATCGATGGCGGCATGAACCAGGTGTTCGCCGCCCGCCTGCCCGGCGGCAATACCGGACTGTCGGAAGGCGGCGAGGGCCAGAGCTTGTCGCTGCTGGCGCTCTCCCGTGCGCCCGGCACGATACCCTCCACCGTCAATCCGCCGCACGCGCCCGGCGCGGATGAACCGGTCGTCGCGGCTGCAGCGCCAGCATCGGCGCCGCCGCCGACACGGGTGGCCTCCGCGGCGCCGGCGCCGACGGCGCAGTCCGACGGTTTCTTCAGTAACCTTGCGCGCAAGATCGGCCTCGGCGGCACGGCCGATACCACCGCGACAGCGCCGCCGCCGCCGGCCAAGCCGAAGGCGGAGGCCAAGCGTGGCGAACAACCGCATCCGGAAGCCGCGGGCCCGAAGGCCGCGGCATCGAAGCCGGCCGAGACCAAGCAAGCCGCCACTCGCCCACAGCTGAAGCCGTCGGTAACGGATAGCGCGCCGGCCGCTGAAGCACCTGCCCCCAAGGACACGCTGGTCGCCGGTTCGCGGCCGATCATGCAGTCCAACTCGTTCGACAGCCGCTTCGGGGCGATCAAATAGGTCAGTCCCGGCGAACGCCGGGACCTAACCATCGATATCAATGTTGCGTCAGGTAGGGGCCACCGCCCTATCCGCAACCAGGATCAGCGGCTATGGGTCCCCGCTTTCGCGGGGGACAACCTTGACCGGTTGTGACAGCGGCTCAGCGTAGGTTGGCGTCAGCCGCTCACGCATACTTGCCGTGGCAATGCTTGAACTTCTTGCCGGAGCCGCACGGGCAATCCTCGTTGCGCCCGACCTTGCCCCAACTCGCGGGATTTTTCGGGTCGCGATCGGCCGAGGCCTGCGGCACCAGCGACGCACTGGCGAACGCCATCTCGTCCTCGCCCGTGTTCGGGTCGAATTTATGCGCTTCCATCTGCGGCAGGGCCGGCTGCTGCTCTTCCGGCGGCACGATCTCGACGCGCATCAATTGCGCCGTCACCGCCTCGCGCAAGTGAGCGATCATCGCCTCGAACAGGCTGAAGGCTTCCGATTTGTATTCCTGCAATGGATCGCGCTGGCCGTAACCGCGCAGGCCGATCACCTGGCGCAGATGATCGAGCATGATCAGGTGCTCGCGCCACAGATGATCCAGCGTCTGCAAGAGGATCGTCTTCTCGACGTACCGCATCACGTCGGGACCCCATTGCGCGACCTTCGCGGCCATGTGCTCGTCGACGCGTTGCTCGATGCGTGAGAGCAATTCCTCGTCGGCGATGCCCTCTTCCTTGGCCCATGCATCGACTGGCAGATCGATGTCGAGCACGCGCTTCAACTCTTCCTTCAGGCCCGCGACGTCCCACTGCTCGGCATAGACATGCTCGGGCACGTGCTTGGCGACGACGTCCTCGACGAAGGCATGGCGCATGTCGGCCACCGTCTCGGCGACACTTTCGTCCTTCATCAGGTCGATGCGCTGGTCGAAGATCACCTTGCGCTGGTCGTTCTGGACGTTGTCGAATTTCAGCAGATTCTTGCGGATGTCGAAGTTGCGGGCTTCGACCTTCTGCTGCGCCTTTTCCAGCGCCTTATTGATCCAGGGATGGATGATGGCCTCGCCCTCTTTCAGGCCGAGCCGCGTCAGCATGGAGTCGAGCCGATCGGACCCGAAGATCCGCATCAGGTCGTCTTCCAGCGACAGGAAGAATTTCGAACGCCCCGGGTCGCCCTGGCGGCCGGAGCGGCCGCGCAGCTGATTGTCGATGCGCCGCGATTCATGGCGTTCGGAGCCGATGATGTAGAGCCCGCCCGGCCGGCTCGCGGTCTTCGCCGGCTTGTTGCCCTTGCCGGGTTCGATCTCGATCTCGTCTTCCGCCTTCAGCACGATGTCGCGGAACCGCTCGACGTCAGCCTTGATGCGCTCGATCTTCGCGGCCTTCTCGGCCTCGTCGGTCATCGCGCCGGTTTCCTGCGCAATCCGCATCTCCAGCGAGCCGCCGAGCTTGATGTCGGTGCCGCGGCCCGCCATGTTGGTCGCGATCGTGATCGCGCCGGGCACGCCGGCCTCCGCCACGATATAGGCTTCCTGTTCGTGGAAGCGCGCGTTCAGCACCGCGAACAATTTGGCCGGCCTGCCCGCGCGCGCGGCGGCATAAAGCTTCTCCATCGCGTTTTCGTTGCCGAAATCGATCTGCTTGTAGCCGTGCTTCTTCAGGTACTCGGCAAGCACCTCGGACTTTTCGATCGAGGCGGTGCCGACCAGGACCGGCTGCAACCGCGCATTGGCGCGCTCGATCTCGGTCAGGATCGCGGCGTATTTCTCGTTCTGGGTACGGTAGACCTCATCGTCCTCGTCAAGCCGCGCCACCTGCACGTTGGTCGGGATTTCCACCACCTCGAGCTTGTAGATGTCGAACAATTCGTCGGCTTCGGTCGCCGCCGTGCCGGTCATGCCGGCGAGCTTTTCATACATCCGGAAATAGTTCTGGAAGGTGATCGAGGCGAGCGTCTGGTTTTCCGGCTGCACCGGCTGATGCTCTTTTGCCTCCAGCGCCTGATGCAGACCTTCCGAATAGCGCCGGCCCGGCATCATGCGACCGGTGAACTCGTCGATGATGACGACTTCGCCATCGCGGACGATGTAATCCTTGTCGCGCGCGAACAGCGTATGCGCGCGCAGCGCCTGGTTGATGTGATGCACGACGGAGACGTTCTCTACGTCGTAGAGCGAATCGCCCTTGAGCTGGCCGGCGTCGCGCAGCAAGGTCTCGATCTTTTCCATGCCGGCTTCGGTCAGCGTCACCGTGCGTTGCTTCTCGTCGACGTCGTAGTCCGTCTTGTCGAGCTTGGGAAAGAAGGTGTCGATGGTATTGTAGAAATCCGAGCGGTCGTCGAGCGGACCGGAAATGATCAGCGGCGTGCGCGCCTCGTCGATCAGGATCGAATCGACTTCGTCGACGATGGCGTAGAAGTGACCGCGCTGGACCATGTCCTCGAGGCGATACTTCATGTTGTCGCGCAGATAGTCGAAACCGTATTCGTTGTTGGTACCGTAGGTGATGTCGCGCGAATAGGCTTCCTTGCGCTCGGCGTCATCAAGCCCGTGCACGATCACGCCGGTGGTCATGCCGAGGAAGGAGTAGATCTGGCCCATCCACTCGGAGTCGCGGCGGGCGAGGTAGTCGTTGACGGTAACGACGTGAACGCCCTTGGCGGCGAGCGCGTTGAGATAGACCGCAAGGGTCGCCACCAGCGTCTTGCCTTCGCCGGTCTTCATCTCGGCGATGTCGCCCTCGTGCAGCACCATGCCGCCGATCAATTGTACGTCGAAATGCCGCTGCCCAAGCGTGCGTTTGGCGGCCTCGCGCACGGTGGCAAACGCCGGAACCAGGATGTCGTCAAGCGTCTTGCCTTCAGCGAGCTGCTTGCGGAACTCGGCGGTGCGGGCTTTCAGCGCCTCGTCGGATAGTGTGGCGACTTCCGCTTCGAGCGCATTGATGGCGTCGACGCGGGCCTGGTATCCCTTCACCCGCCGGTCGTTGGCGGAGCCGAAAAATTTGCGGGCGAGCGCGCCGATCATGCCGAATTCCTGTCCTCGCGGTTCACGCGTTGCAGCCCGTGACGTGGTCCACCGGACCGCCTATCAACTCACCGTGACGCGTCGCGGCAAAATCCCCGAACCTAAGGACCGTCCGCCAATCAGTGGGAATTAGGCAATCCAAGGTTCAAAGGCCAAAAACGCAGCAAAATAAGCGCTATCGCCATTGACACGATGAGGGCAGAGATATGGCCGGGTTGCATGCTTGTCAACGGCGCCACGGCCTTGGCGATGTCGCGAAGCTGTCAAGGAATTCATGATTTTGACAGACTTTTCGCGTTGCCAAGGTCCCATGATTGGGCGAGTGTCCCGCCTTCGAATTTACCCTTCTCCAAGATAAGGATTTTCCATGACCACTTCGTTTCCGGTAACGAAAACCGGCTTGCGCCTGGGCTTCGCCGCGGCAGTGGCGGGCTGTCTCGCCATCGCGCTCTACGCGGACCCGGCCAGCGCCGAAGACAAGGTGCTTGCCAAGGTCAATGGCGTTGAAATCCATCAGAGCGACGTCGCGCTCGCCGAGGAGGAACTCGGTCCCAGCCTCGCGCAGATGGACCCGGCGACCAAGGACGAAAACGTGCTGGCGTTTCTGATCGACATGAAGATTGTCTCCAAGGCGGCCGAGGACAAGAAGGTCCAGGACGGCGAAGATTTCAAGAAGCGGCTGGCGTTCACGCGCAGCCGTCTTCTGATGGACAGCCTGCTCGCGAACGAAGGCAAGGCCGCGACCACCGACGATGCCATGAAGAAGGTCTATGAGCAGGCGTCCAAGGAGATCGTGGGCGAGGACGAAGTGCACGCCCGGCACATCCTGGTCGAGACCGAGGATGAGGCCAAGGCGGTCGAGGAAGAGCTGAAAAAGGGCGCCGATTTCGCCGAGCTCGCCAAGAAGAAATCCAAGGATCCGGGCGCCTCTGACGGCGGCGATCTCGGCTTCTTCACCAAGGACCAGATGGTGCCGGAATTCTCCACTGTGGCTTTCGCGCTCGAGCCCGGCAAGATCTCCGATCCCGTGAAGTCGCAATTCGGCTGGCACGTCATCAAGGTCGAGGAAAAGCGCAAGCGCAAGGCGCCGGACTTCGCTCAGGTCAAGGGCCAGATCGAGACCTATGTGGCGCGCAAGGCGCAAGCCGATTACGTCGGCAAGCTGCGTGAGGCCGCCAAGATCGAACGCCTGGACAAGACGGCGGAGACCGCCAAGACCGACGCCAAGCCGGACGCGGCCAAGGACCCGGCCAAGCCCGTCGACTCCAAGATGGCGCCGGCGAAGAAGTAAAATCGCTTTTCTTCCCTTCTCCCCGCCAGCGGGGAGAAGGTGGCGAGCATCTTGCGAGCCGGATGAGGGGCTCTCTCCCCGAACTCGCGCAAGCGGCGAGTTCCCCTCGCCCGACGTTCGCGCTTCGCGCGAAAGTCGACCTCTCCCCGCATCCGCCTTCGCCCGAAGGCGGGCTTCGGCGGACAAGAGCGGGGCGAGGTGATACAGAGCGCTTCCTTTGCTCTTGTTGCCGGAAGCCCTCATGTCATCCGCCGTCTCCCCTAACGCCCCGACCGAAAATCCCGACATCCCCGCGATCGCGGGCGTGAAGCTCGCCACCGCTGCCGCGGGCATCCGCTATAAGGGCCGCACCGACGTGCTGCTCGCGATCCTGGACAAGGGCACTTCGGTTGCCGGCGTGTTCACCCAATCGAAATGCCCGTCGGCGCCGGTGGAATGGTGCCGCGCCAAGCTCAAAAGCGGTAAAGCCCGCGCGCTGGTGGTCAATTCCGGCAACGCCAATGCCTTCACCGGCAAGACCGGGCGGCAAGCCACCGCGCTGACCGCCGCACTTGCCGCCAAGGCCGCCGGCTGCAGCCCGAATGAAGTGTTCCTGGCTTCCACCGGCGTGATCGGCGAGCCGCTCGACGCCACCAAGTTCGACGGCGTGCTCGCCACACTGGCGGAGTCTGCTGCGCCCGGCGACTGGATGAACGCCGCCAAGGCGATCATGACCACCGACACCTTTCCGAAGCTCGCGACCGCGACCGTCAAGCTCGGCAGGGCCAACGTCACCATCAACGGCATGGCCAAGGGCGCCGGCATGATCATGCCCGACATGGCGACCATGCTGTCGTTCGTGTTCACCGATGCGCCGATTTCGGCAAGCGCACTGCAATCGCTGCTGAGAGGCGGCGTCGAGGACACCTTCAATGCCGTGACCATCGATGGCGACACCTCGACCTCGGACACGCTGCTGGCGTTTGCGACCGGCACGGCTGCCGCGAACGGTGCGCCGAAAATCAGCCGCGCCAGCGATCCGCGGCTGAAGGCTTTTGCAAAGGCCTTCTACGCCGTGCTGGCCGATCTGTCGGAACAGGTGGCGCGCGACGGCGAAGGCGCGCGCAAGCTGGTCGAAATCATCGTCGAGGGCGCGGTGTCGAAAAAATCGGCGCGAAAGATCGCGATGTCGGTGGCGAATTCACCGCTGGTAAAGACCGCGATCGCCGGCGAGGACGCCAACTGGGGCCGCGTGGTGATGGCAGTCGGCAAGGCCGGCGAACCCGCCAACCGCGACAAGCTTTCGATCTCCTTCAACGGCATTCGCGTCGCCAAAAGCGGCGTGCGCGATCCATCCTACAACGAGCAGGAAGTCTCGGTCGCGATGAAGAATCCAAAGATTCAGATCAGGATCGGATTGGGCCTGGGCAAAGGCCGCGATCGGGTGCTGACCTGCGACCTCACCAAGGAATATATCGCGATCAACGCCGATTACCGCTCCTGAAGCAGCGACGCATGGCCGACGTCAAACTCACTCTGGTGGTTGCCTGCGCGCTGGTCGATACCGACAAGCGGGTGCTGATCGCGCAGCGGCCTCAAGGCAAGACGCTCGCCGGCCTGTGGGAATTTCCCGGCGGCAAGGTCGAGCCCGGCGAGCGGCCGGAGGCGACCTTGATCCGCGAGCTGCATGAAGAGATCGGCATCACCGTCGCAGAGGCGTGCCTCGCGCCGCTCACCTTCGCAAGCCACGCCTACGACAGTTTTCATCTCCTGATGCCGCTTTACATCTGCCGGCGCTGGGAAGGCAGCGTGACCCCGCGCGAGGGCCAGAATCTGGCCTGGGTCCGCGCCAACAAGTTGCGCGACTATCCGATGCCGCCGGCGGATATTCCGCTGATTTCGCATTTGATTGATTTGTTGATGTGAGCTTGCGTTCCCCGAATGCTGCGCAGCGCGCCGCGCTTGCGGCGTGATGCGCTGCTGATCCGGGGTCCGTGTGGCGGCATCGAGGTGGGTCCCGGCTCTGCGGCGCACCGCTGAAGAAGCGCTCCACTGCGTCCGGGACGCGATCAATCCCGTTTCGGCGCCTTCTTCACCGCCTCTTCGAGGCTCGCCGTCGCCGACCCCCTCCGCAGCGGCTTTGGCTGACTTTCATGCGGCGCCCAGCCCGACAGCCAGATCACGTCGAAGGTCGCACGGATACGGCCGTCGGCATCGGCAAAGCGTTTTGCGTAAATCTGCGCCATCCGCAGCATGGTGGCGCGGCGGGTAGGTAGCCGCCGCCGCTCGAGGAGAACATTGCTCGCGCCCATGCGCCGCAAATCGGCCATCAGCGCGAACGCGCTGGCATAGCGCACCACGACGCGATCGACGTCGGTGACGGGCAGCGCTAGCCCCGCGCGCTGCAGGAGACTACCGACATCGCGCAAGTCCGCAAACGGTGCCACGCGCGGCGACACCCCGCCCTCCAACTCGGCTTCCGCCGCGGCAAAGCATTGCCGTAGCTCGTTAAGCGTATCGCCGCCGATCATCGCCGCCAGCAACAGCCCGTCGGGCTTTAGCGTGCGGCGAATCTGCGCGAGCACGCCGGGCAGATCGTTGACGAACTGAAAGGCGAGCGCGGAGATCGCAAGGTCGAGCTGCTCGGGCCGAAACGGCAAAACCTCCTGCGCCGCGCCCTGCAGATCGATGTGGGTGAAGGACTTGAATCGATCGCCCAGCGGTTTTCGCAAGGCATCGCCGGGCGTCCAGATATCGGCAACATCGGCAAAATCCCGCTTCACCGCGGCGAGCCGCTCTTCCATGTCTTCCGCCACGCGGTCGAGCAGGAATGTCGCCGGCCCCTGTATCAGCGCACGCCGCTGCCGCGCCTGCAACAATGCGCGGTCGAACAGATTTGGCGCAGCGGTCGGGTTCGCGGTCATGCTGGTTGGTTACGCCGATCCCGCCACATCTGGCAATCCGGTGCTTGAGCATCGCGCGCCCGGCCGCTAGCCTCACTAACATGGAAGCCGAAATCGCCCCATCCCGCTCCATTTCCCACCATTTGCGCGGCGCGCTGAATTCGTGCCGCGGTGCGTGGAGCCAGGCCGCGCGGCTCGTGCTCGACATCGCGTTGCCGACGCTGTGCGTCGCCTGCCGCGAGCCGGTCGATGGCGAAGGCGTGTGCGCAAATTGCTGGGCAAAGCTTTCGTTCATCGCAAGGCCGTTTTGCCCAAAACTCGGGATTCCCTTTGTCTACGATCCCGGGCCCGAACTGTTGTCGATGGAGGCGATCGCCAATCCGCCGGCCTACGCTCGCGCCCGTGCCGCCGTGCGCTATGACGACGTCGCGCGCACGCTGGTGCATGCGTTGAAATACCAGGACCGCACCGATTTGGCGCCGGCGACGGGCCGCTGGACGGCCCGCGCCGGCAAGGAATTACTTGCCGAGGCCGACTGGCTTATTCCCGTTCCCCTGCATTGGCGGCGGGCGTGGCACCGCCGTTACAACCAGTCCGGCGCGCTGGCGCGAATCATCGAACGCCAAAGCGGCGTCAAGGTGAGAGGAGACCTGCTTCGGCGCGTCCGGGCGACCGAGCAGCAGGTCGGGCTGTCGCGGCCGCAGCGCGCCAGCAATGTACAGGGCGCATTCAAGGTATCCGCCGACCGCAGGTCCGAGCTTGCCGGCCGCCGCGTGATCCTGATCGACGATGTCCTGACCTCCGGGGCCACCGTCGATGCCTGCGCGCGGGCTTTGTTGCGTGCCAAAGCCGCTACTGTCGACGTGCTGGTGTTCGCGCGGGTTGTGGATACCCACCGCCCTCCCATATAATCAAGTACTTTTTCCAATAGAGCGCAACATGACCGCTGCCATCGAAATCTACACTCGCCCGGGCTGCGGCTATTGCAGCGCGGCCAAATCGCTGTTGAACCGCAAGAAGGCCGCGTTCACCGAATTCGACGTCGGCAAGGATCCGACGGTCCGTCAACAGATGTACCATCGCGCCGGGGCCGGCACGACATTTCCGCAAATCTTCATCGGCGCAACCTATGTCGGCGGCTGCGACGAGCTTTATGCGCTCGACCGCGAGGGCAAGCTCGACGCAATGCTAGCGGGTGAAAAGGCCTCGCTATGAGCGATAATCAGACCTTCACGGCCGCCATGGTGCAGATGCGCACCTCGCTCCTTCCCGAGCCGAGCCTAGAGCAGGGCACCAGGCTGATCCGGGAGGCGGCCGCGCAGGGCGCGGATTACGTGCTCACCCCCGAGGTGAGCAACATGATGCAATTAAACCGCAAGGCGCTGTTCGAGCATCTCGCCACCGAAGAGGATGATGGTTCGCTCAAGGCCTATCGCGCGCTCGCCACCGAGCTGAAGATCCATCTTCATGTCGGCTCGCTGGCGCTGCGTTTCTCGCCGGAGAAGGCCGTCAACCGCTCGTTCCTGATCGGGCCCGACGGCAACGTGCTCGCAAGCTACGACAAGATCCACATGTTCGATATCGACCTTCCGGGCGGGGAGAGCTATCGCGAATCCGCCAATTACCAGCCGGGCGAGACCGCCGTCATCTCCGACCTGCCGTGGGGCCGGATCGGGCTGACGATCTGTTACGACGTGCGCTTTCCAGCGCTCTATCGCGCGCTGGCCGAAAGCGGCGCCTCGTTCCTCACGGTCCCCTCCGCGTTCACGCGAAAGACCGGGGAGGCGCATTGGCATACGCTGCTCCGTGCGCGGGCCATCGAGACCGGCTGCTTCGTTTTCGCGGCAGCCCAGGCTGGATTGCATGAGAACAAGCGCGAGACCTATGGCCACTCGCTGATCGTCGACCCCTGGGGCGAAGTGCTGGCCGAAGGCGGCGTCGAGCCGGGCGTGTTCCTGGCGAAGATCGACCCCGGCAAGGTCGAAACCGCGCGGAAAACCGTGCCATCGTTGCAGCACGGCCGCCGCTTTGGCATCGCCGACCCCAAGGCGGGTCCGGAGCATTTGCACCTGGTGCGGGGATCGGCATGATCCGATACTCGCTGCGCTGCGAAAAAGATCACTCGTTCGAAAGCTGGTTCCAAAGCTCTGCCGCCTATGATGCGCAAGTTCGCCGCAAGCTCGTGGCTTGCCCTGTCTGCGGCTCGGCCAAGGTGGAGAAGGCGATCATGGCGCCGCAGATCGTGAGCAAGAAGGGCCGCGAAATCGCCGCGCCCGCGCAGGAGCCCGCGGCATCCGCCACGGAGATCGCGGCACCCGCTTCGACGCCGCTCTTGATGGCGCAGGAACGCGAGCTGCGCGCGAAACTGAAGGAGCTGCGCGATCACATTGTCAAAAACGCCGACAATGTCGGCGAGCGCTTTCCGAACGAAGCGCGCAAGATGCATTACGGCGATATGGAGCACCGCCCGATCTATGGCGAGGCTTCGCCGGACGAAGCGCGGGCGCTGATCGACGAGGGCGTCGAGGTCTCGCCGCTGCCGGTGCTGCCGGAGGATCGGAATTGACGCGCGGCGTCATTCCGGGGCGATACCAACGGGTCGCGCGAATGCGCGCCCGATGACAGGCTGCGCATCGAATTACGATGCGCAATTGCGCATCGGAGAATCTCGAGATTCTCAGATGTGCAATTGCACATCATAGTTCGCTCGCTCTGCTCGCGCTCCGGAATGACTGTGAGCCGGCGCCTAGAGCATGATCCGGAAAAGTGGACACCGGTTTTCCGAAAAGATCATGCTCAAACAAAAGGATAGAGCGGGATGACGATTCGAAGAAAAGTCATCCCGCTCTAGGACGACGGCCGCATATACGGCACTCTGGGCAGCGCCGGGTCGAGATGGTCCCAATCGTGGCCGCGCGACGCGAACATCACCACCTGCGGCTTGAATCCCGAGGGATCATCGAGCGTGCCGACATAAACGCCGATCATGTCGGGCACGTTCTGCGGCTTGTTGTAGAGCGGCGAGCCGCACTTGCCGCAAAATCCCTTTCGCTTCTCGGCCCCGCTGTCCGCGGTTCTCAGATTTTCGACGACATCGCCGGTGACCCGCATGGCGGCACGAGGAAACACCGCAACCGACGCATGTCCCGCGCCGGTATCCCTCTGACAGTCACGGCACTGACATTGAAAACCTCGAACAGGTTCTGCCGCGATCTCGTAGCGAACCGCGCCGCAGGTACAGCGGCCGCAGTATGAGACCATGCCAACCCCCCGATCTCCGATGGAATTTGGTTAACCAATTGGTAAAAGCGCAGCCGATGTCAAGAGCACGGCACTACCAGACTAAGCCGCGACCAGCAGCGCGACCCCGATCACGATCAGCACGATGCCGGATAGTTCCCGTGCCGATAGCGGCTGCTTGAACGAGTAATACGCAACTCCTTGCGCGAACAGTACCTCGATCAGCGCCAGCGTGCGCACATTGGCGGCTGCCGTCAGCGCAAATGACAGGAACCAGAACTGCGAGGCGAACGCGCCCATGAAGCCCGCCAGCATCGAAGGTTTCCACAGCGAGAGTATTTTCTTGAGCACGTCGGGCGCGCGGACCAGGAGATAAACCGTCAGCACCAGCGTCTGCACGAACAGCCCGAACACCAGCGTGTACGACGCCGCGGTCACGAAGGAGACGCCGGGCACTACGATCACGGCGCCGCGAAAGCCTACCGCCGACAGCGCAAACGATGCGGCGGCGCCAAGGCCCATCAGCGTCGGTTTCAAATCCGTAAAACCTTTCTCGGCACCCGGTCGCAGCGCAGCGATGACGACGCCGGCCGTCGCGATCAGGATCGCGACCACCTTCAACAGCGTCAGGTGATCGCCGAGAAACACGAAGCCGAAGATCGCGGTCTGGATCGCCTCGGTCTTGAGGTACGCCGTGGTCACCACGAACGAGCGGTCGTTCATGGCGACCAGCATCATGCCGGTGCCAGTGATCTGGGTAAGCGCGCCGAGCAAAAGCCAGGGCCAAAACGAAGCCGTCGGGACCGGCAAATGATCGCCCGAGACGGCGAGCACGACCACAAAGAACAGGATCGAAAACGGAAAGCCGAACAGGAAGCGGATATTGGTGGCGCCCCAGGTGCCGAGTGGTCCGGTCAATTGCCGCTGCATCGCGTTGCGCGCGACCTGGCCGAGCGCGGCCGTGATGGTGAAGGGAATCCAGAGCGTGGCGATGGAGAACATGTGAGGGAATGGTTGACCGGCGGGAAGTCGCCGTACCGTGCCGGGCGCGGCTCAAGCGGTCAACCGGACCGGCGTCATGACAGGATTGCGGCTCGCTACACCATCTCCTCGGCCACCACCATGTAGTTGACGTCCATATCGGAGGAGAGGCTCCATCTGTCGGCGAAGGGACTATAGATCACGCCGGTCTCCTCGGTGATGACGAGCCTGTTGTCGAGCAGGTGCTTTGCGAGCTCGTCCGGGGTGACGAACTTGTCCCATTGATGGGTGCCGCGCGGTAGCCAGCGCAGGATATATTCGGCGCCGACGATCGCGAGCGCAAAGCTCTTCCAGTTGCGGTTCAGGGTCGAGACCACCATCAGCCCGCCGGGCTTCAGCATCGCGGCACAGCGCCCCAAGAACAGGCCGATATCGCTGACATGCTCGACCACTTCCATGGCGAGCACGATGTCGAAGCGTTCGCGCACGTCCATTTCCTCGACCGTGGTGCAGCGATAATCGATCGACAGGTGCCCCTTGTCCGCATGCAGCTTGGCGGCGGCGATATTGCTGGCGGAAGGATCGACGCCGATCACCTGCGCGCCGAGACGGGTGAATGGCTCGCACAGCAGCCCCGCGCCGCAGCCGATATCGAGGATGCGCAGGCCGGAGAGGCAATTCAGGCTTTTGACGTTGCGCTGGAACTTGCGGCAGGCGGCATCGCGGATATAGGTCAGCCGCAGCGGATTGATCTTGTGCAGCGGTGCCATCTTGCCACGGGGATCCCACCACTCTTCCGACAGCTTGGAAAACTTGGCGATCTCGGCGGGATCGACCGTCGAGCCCGCGCCGGAGGGACTGTTTGCGCGAGAGTTCGGTGGCATGACCATGGTTGGCGTGCCGTTCTATCGCGTGGTGATGTGGCTGCGGAAAGCCAGCGGCGAGGCGATGGTCGAGATGGTCTCCTTGCCTTCGCCGACGCCGAGGATGGTCACATCGCCGTAATTTAGGATGCGGCCGAGGATGCTCTGGTTGACGTCGACGCTCTCGACCTTGTCGAGCGCCATCTCGAAGGTCCGCCGCTTGACGAACCCGGTCTTGTGCACGACGCGCATATTGGTGACGTCGGTCTCGGTGGTCCAACGGTGGAACCAGGCTCTTGCCGTCCAGTACAGCGCGGCAAGTGCTACCACGGCTGCGGCCGACAGGCACAACAGGGTGAGACCCGGGATCGTGGTCGACCGCGACAGGATCAGCAGGACCAGTGCCACGATCCAGGCCCCGATCGCCGGGAGATAGAACACCCAATGCGCGTTGGTGGAATACAGCACCTTCTCGCCGGGCTGCAGGATATCATCGATATAACGCCCCATAGTACTCGCCTCAATTATCTACCGCACATGCCCCGGGTTGGAAGCAACCGGCTTGCCCCCGGCCCCGTCGCTATGTATACGCGCGTTTTGGCCCGGGCGCCTCCGGTTTCCGCCCGGGTCATCAACTTATCCTCTTTAAGGAATGCGCGCGTCTTCATGGGCCGCCTCGTGATGAAATTCGGCGGCACCTCCGTCGCCAATATTGAACGCATCCGCAATGTCGCGCGCCATGTGAAGCGCGAGGTCGACGCCGGCCATGACGTCGCGGTGGTGGTGTCGGCGATGGCCGGCAGGACCAATGAGCTCGTGGACTGGTGCCGCGAGGCCTCGCCGATGCATGACGCGCGCGAATATGACGCGGTGGTCGCCTCCGGCGAACAGGTCACCTCGGGGCTGCTTGCGATCGCATTGCAGGCGATCGGCATCCAGGCGCGTTCCTGGCAGGGCTGGCAGATCCCGGTCCGGACCAGCGACGCCCACGCCTCGGCGCGCATTCTCGACATTGACGGCACCGAGATCATCACCCGCTTCAAGGACCGCAAGGAGGTTGCCGTCATCGCCGGCTTCCAGGGCATCAACCCGCAGACCGGACGGATCACGACGCTCGGGCGCGGCGGTTCCGACACCTCGGCGGTCGCGCTCGCCGCCGCCATCCATGCCGACCGCTGCGATATCTACACCGACGTCGATGGCGTTTATACGACAGATCCGCGCGTGGTTCCGAAAGCGCGCCGGCTCGACAAGATCGCCTTCGAAGACATGCTGGAACTGGCCTCGCAAGGCGCCAAGGTGCTGCAGGTGCGCTCGGTGGAGCTCGGCATGGTGTACAGTATGCCGATCTTCGTCCGCTCCAGCTTCGACAAGCCTGAGGATGTCAACCCGCATGCCAACCAGCCGCCGGGCACGCTGATCTGCAGCGAGGAGGAGATCATGGAAAACCACGTCGTCACCGGCATCGCCTTTTCCAAGGACGAGGCCCAGATTTCCGTGCGCCAGATCGAGGACAAGCCGGGCGTCGCCGCCTCCATTTTCGGGCCGTTGGCGGAAGCCAATATTAATGTCGACATGATCGTCCAGAACGTCTCGGAGGACGGCAAGACCACCGACCTGACTTTCACGGTTCCGGCCTCCGATCATGGCCGTGCCCGCGACACCATTACTTCGGCGAAGAGCAAAATAGGCTACGCGCGGCTCGACAGCGCCACCGATGTCGCCAAGGTCTCGGTGATCGGCAGCGGCATGCGCAGCCATGCCGGCGTCGCAGCCACGGCCTTTGCGGCGCTCGCCGCGCGCAACATCAACATCCGCGCCATTACCACCTCCGAGATCAAGTTCTCGGTGCTGATCGATGCCGCCTATACCGAGCTTGCGGTGCGTACGCTGCATACGCTTTATGGACTTGATCAAGGTTAGAAGAATTTCCTTTGTTCGGCGCGTGATCTGATCGCCAAATCGGTCACACTCTGGCGGGTCATGCTTAGCAGTCGCAGCATTGGGTCAACTAAGCCGTGATCGCCGCTGGCAGGCGTTTTGCTTGGCAAAACAAGTCTCAATTCGCTATACGGCCTGTCGGGTGGGGTGCCGCAAACCGTGCCGCGGTTTTAGCTATCCTGATTCGGCCCGTATTAGAGGGCTTGCGACTTCGCCGAATGAATAAAATTGTTGTTCTGGGTGAGTTTAGCGCCGGTTCCCGGCGAGACGGCGAATCGGCTTCACGGAGGGGATCACAGCACATGCGGAGCACGTCGGGAGGCCCCCGCGTCTTGCTGAGACGGCTCCGCGAAACCATGGCGGAGCAGGTCTCAGCGCAGGAACGATTGGACAAGATCGTGGTACTGATCGCGGCCAACATGGTGGCCGAAGTCTGCTCGACCTATGTGCTGCGCGTCGACAACACGCTCGAGCTCTACGCCACCGAAGGCCTCAACCGCGACGCCGTCCATCGCACGGTGCTGAGCGCGCATGAGGGACTGGTCGGCCTCGTCGCCAGCGAGGCGACGCCGCTCAATCTGAATCACGCACAGAGCCACCCCGCCTTCTCGTACCGTCCGGAAACCGGCGAAGAAATCTACCACTCCTTCCTCGGCGTGCCGATCCTGCGCGCCGGCAACACGCTCGGTGTGCTGGTGGTACAGAACCGCGCCAAGCGCACCTATGTCGAGGAAGAGGTCGAAGCGCTGCAGACCACCGCCATGGTGCTGGCGGAGATGATCGCTTCGGGCGAACTGACCGCGCTGGCGCAACCCGGCGCCGAGCCTGCCGCGCGGCATTCGCTGCACAAGACCGGCGCGATCCTGTCCGACGGCATCGCGCTCGGCCACGTCGTGCTGCACGAACCACGCGTCGTGATCAACAACTACATCGCCGAAGACCTGCCGAAGGAAATCAAGCGGCTCGACAGCGCGCTGACAAAGCTGCGCGCCGACCTCGACCGCATGCTGGAACGTGGCGACGTCGCCGAGGGCGGCGAGCACCGCGACGTGCTTGAAGCCTACCGCATGTTCGCCAACGATCAGGGGTGGTCGCACCGGCTGCACGAGGCGGTCGCCACCGGTCTTACCGCGGAGGCCGCGGTCGAACGCGTGCAGTCCGATACCCGCGCGCGCATGCTGCGTTCCACCGATCCCTACTTGCGCGATCGGCTGCACGATCTCGAGGACCTCGGCCATCGCCTGATGCGGCAATTGGTCGGGCAGGATCACGCGCCGTCGCGGGAGCAATTGCCTGACAACGCCATCCTGATCGCGCGTGCGATGGGGCCTGCGGCGCTGCTCGACTACGACCGCAAGCGCCTGCGCGGGCTGGTGCTGGAGGAAGGCACCGCGAATTCGCACGTCTCGATCGTGGCGCGCGCGCTCGGAATCCCCGCGGTCGGCGAAGTGCCGAACGCGCCCGGCATTGCCGATCCGGGCGACGCCATCATCGTCGACGGCACCTCCGGCGAAATCTATGTCCGCCCGTCGGCCGAAATCGAATCGGCCTATGCCGAGCGCGTGCGCTTCCGCGCACGACGCCAGGCGCAGTATCTGGCGCTGCGCGACAGGCCCTGCGTGACCAAGGACGGCCAGCGGGTCGAGCTCATGATCAATGCCGGCCTTGCCATCGACCTGCCGCATATCGACGACACCGGCAGCGCCGGCATCGGCCTGTTCCGCACCGAACTGCAATTCATGGTCGGCCAAAGCCTGCCGCGCACCAGCGACCAGTTGGCGCTGTATCGCGCGGTGCTGGATGCCGCCGGGCCCAAGCCCGTGACCTTCCGGACGCTCGACATCGGTGGCGACAAGGCGCTGCCCTATATGGAAACCGTGATCGAGGAAAATCCCGCGCTCGGCTGGCGCGCAATCCGGCTCGGGCTGGACCGGCCCGGCCTCTTGCGCGGTCAGATCCGCGCGCTGTTGCGCGCCGGCGGCGGCCGCGCGCTGCGCATCATGTTCCCGATGATCTCGGAAGTGGCCGAATTCGATTCGGCGAAAGCTATTGTCGAGCGCGAGCTGACTTACCTGCGCCAGCACGGCCATATGCTGCCAGAGCGCATCGATGTCGGCACCATGGTCGAGGTTCCGGCGCTGCTCTATCAGCTCGACGAACTCTTGAAGAAGGTCGATTTCGTCTCGGTCGGATCGAACGATCTGTTCCAGTTCCTGTTCGCGGTCGACCGCGGCAACGCCAAGGTCGCCGAGCGCTTCGATACGATGTCGGCGCCGATCTTGCGGGCGTTGCGCGACATCGTCCGCAAGGCGCAGGCGGCAAAGAAATCCGCATCGCTCTGCGGCGAGATGGCCTCAAGGCCGATCGGCGCGCTGGCGCTGATCGCACTCGGCTATCGCTCGCTGTCGCTGTCGGCGACCGCGCTCGGCCCGGTCAAGGCAATGATCCTCGACCTCGATGCCAAAAAGGCCGAGGCGATGATGACCCCGCTATTGGATGCCCCAGCCGGCACTGTGTCGATCCGGCAAAAGCTGACGCAATTTGCCGAAGCCGAGGGACTGGCGTTGTAGCGAGGCTGTTGTCGTACAGCGCTCCGCTCCCCATTTCTTAAGCCTTGGAAATACCGATGTCGATGCTCCCTGAAGCCAAACTGGATGTCCTGCTGGCGCACCACGCTTCGCTGGAAGCGCAGTTGCTCGGCCAGGTCAGTTCCGACAAATACGTGCAGATCACGCGCGAACTCGCCGAGCTCAATCCGCTGATCGACGCGGTCAAGGCTTATCGCGCCATCGTCAGGGAGCTTGGCGATACCGAAGCCCTGATCGCCGATCCCGTAACCGATTCCGAAATGCGCGGCATGGCGGAGGCCGAGCGCGAGAGCTTACAGGCGCGCCGGGCCGAGCTGGAGCAAGAGATTCGCGTCGCGCTGTTGCCCAAGGACGCCATGGACGACCGCAACGTCGTGCTGGAAATTCGCGCCGGCACCGGCGGCGACGAAGCCGCCTTGTTCGCCGGCGATTTGTTTCGGATGTACGAGCGTTTCGCCAATCTGCAGGGCTGGAAGGTCGACGTGATCTCCGCCAGCGACGGCACCATGGGCGGCTATAAGGAGATCATCGCCGAGGTGCAGGGCCGCGGGGCGTTCGCGAAACTGAAATTCGAATCCGGCGCGCACCGGGTGCAGCGCGTGCCCGATACCGAGACGCAGGGGCGCATCCATACCTCGGCCGCGACGGTGGCGGTGCTGCCCGAGGTCGAGGATGTCGATGTCGACATCAAGAACGAGGATTTGCGGATTGAGACCATGCGCGCGCAAGGTGCGGGCGGCCAGCATGTCAACAAGACCGAATCGGCAATCCGCATCACCCACATTCCGACCGGCATCGTCGTCAGCATGCAGGACAGCCGTTCGCAGCATAAGAACCGGGCGTCAGCCATGAACATCCTGCGTTCGCGTATCTACGACGCCGAACGCCAGCGGGTGGACGCGGCGCGCTCGGCGGATCGGCGCGAGAAAGTCGGCTCGGGGGACCGTTCCGAGCGCATCCGCACCTATAATTTTCCGCAGGGCCGTGTCACCGACCACCGCATCAACCTGACGCTCTACAAGTTGCCGCAGGTAGTGTCGGGCGAAGGCTTGAGCGAATTGATCGACGCGCTGACCACGGAGCATCAGGCGGCGCAGCTCGCCGCCCAGGGCGCAGCCGCGTGAGATCAGACAAATCCTTCGCCGGGCAAACCGTCGAAATCGCGCGGCGCAACCTGACTGCGCGCCTCGCATCCGCCGCGATCGATTCGGCCGAACTTGACGCGCGGCTGTTGATCGGCGCCGTGCTCGGCCTTGATCTTACCGGCATGATCACGGCCGCGAACCGGCTGCTGACGTCGGACGAATTGACACGTCTGGAAAATTTCGCTCGCCGTCGTCTCGCCGGCGAGCCGGTCGCGCGGATCTTGGGCAATAAGGAATTCTGGGGCCTCTCGCTCAAACTTTCGGAAACGCTGGTGCCGCGGCCGGATACCGAAACCGTGGTTGAGCTCGCGCTGGAAATGCTGCGCGCCGATCCTGTCGTGAACCGCCTGTACCGTATCGCCGACCTCGGTACCGGCTCGGGCGCAATTCTGCTGGCGCTGCTCCACGAATTGCCGGACGCCCGCGGCTACGGGACCGACATCAGCGCGGCGGCACTGCTCATGGCGCGAGCCAACGCCGTCGGTTTAGGTCTCGCCGACCGCGCCACTTTCATCGCCTGCAATTATGCGGCGGCGCTAAACGGCCCGTTCGATCTGATCGTGTCGAACCCACCCTATATCCGCTCGGCCGACATCGCAGGTCTTGCCGCGGAGGTTCGCGATCACGATCCGCACCTCGCGCTCGACGGCGGCACCGATGGGCTTGACGGCTATCGTGCCCTGATCCCGCAGGCGTCGCGCCTGCTTGGACCCCGCGGCGCGCTGGTCGTCGAGGCGGGACTGGGCCAAAGCGGCCAGATTGAAGGTTTGATGACGGCAGCGGGGCTAGCGCCCGAAAGCGCTCCCAAGGCTGATCTGGCGGGCGTCCCGCGGGCCGTGGCCGGCCGAAAAGGGCCTCTATAAAAGCTCGGTTGGGGCACAAAAAACTACTTGGAATATTCCCCCGGAGCGACTACGTTCCGGCCACAACGTCGGCGCAGGCCCCGTAGACCAGCGGGTGAAAGCCAGAGTTCTCAAAGCGAGAGCCGCGCCGGGTGAACGGTTCCAAAACGCGGGTCCGATTGAGCGCGATGGCCAACGGAGCTGCGCTGCTTGCGACCGCAAAGCGAACGAAAGCCTGATATTGCGCTTGAAGACCTACGCAAGAAAACCCGGGCTTGTTTTGGCAGGCTGAGTGATTGTTCGCCGGCGACGGAGGCCGGCGGGTGGGGAACGCGTCTTTGTTGAACGCGACGTTGACGAAATCGGCACGGGTCGGAACCGCATCATGATTCGACGCGCATAGGGCGCGTGCCCGGATGGATCGAGACGGCTATCAGAACGGCAATTCAACGCTGGTAACTTCAGGGCTGCAATAAAGGCAAGACATGAGAAACGGTCAAAATAACAAGCGGATGCGTAACCGGAACAATAATAACAACAACAATAACAACCGGCGTGGGCAAAACCCGATGACCCGGGTGTTTGAATCCAACGGGCCCGACATCAAGATCCGCGGCACCGCATCCCATGTGGCCGAAAAATACGTCCAGCTCGCGCGCGACGCACGCTCTTCGGGCGATCCCGTTGCGGCCGAGAACTACTACCAGCACGCCGAACACTATTTCCGCTTGATCGCGGCGGCCCAGGAGCAGTTCCGGCAGAACCAGCCGCAGCAGCCACGCCCCGACAGCGAGATGGTCGCAGAGGAGGGCGAGGACGAAGGCGACAATTTTTCGAGTTTCGGGCAGGAGCCCGGCTTCGTTCCGGTGCAGCAGCAACCCTATGTGCGCGACAACGGTCAGCGCGATCATCAACGCGAGGGCCAGCCCTATCAGCGCGAGCAGCAGCAGCCCCGCGAGCATCGTCCGCAACCGCAATATCAGCCACAGCCGCAACCGCAGCCGGTGATCGCCGACAATGGCAGCGTTGACCGCCTGCCCTCGTTCATCACCGGCCCGCAGCCGCAGATCAATGGCGGCCAGGGCGGTTTCGAGGGCAGCGGCGGCGGCGAGCGCTTCCCGCGCCGGCGGCGCCGGCCGCACGGCCCGCGGCCCGAAGGCGCGGCCACGCCAGGTCCGCCCAGCGACGATTTCAATCCGGGGAATGAGTAATAGCGGGGCCCCGCGAAAGCGGCGCGTTACCCTCCCCTCGCCGTTGACGACGGCACCAGCACCGGCTCTAACGCCGGAATTAGACGCGTGCGCTCGCGCTTGGCCGGGATCGCGCGATAGACCTGTTTGGTCGCCTCCACGATATGCACGCCGGCGAACGGCAGCGAGAGCGCCTCGCCAACCCGTTCCCACGCCAACGCCGAACGCAGGAACCAGCCGCCCGCGACCGGCGGCATGAACAGCGCCTCGCCCCATGCCGTCGGCGTGAACCAGGTCTGCCGCAGCAGTTGCGTGATCTGCGAGCGCGAGTAAGGCCGGCCGTGACCGAACGGGGTGGCGTCGGTGCGGGTCCACACCCCGCGCCGGTTCGGAATGATCCCGATCACCCGGCCCGACGGCGCCAGCACCCGCCACACTTCGCGCAGCAGCCCTTCCGGATCGTCGGACATTTCCAGCGCATGAACCAAGAGAATGCGATCGACCGCCGCATCCGACAGTGGTAGCGAGAACTCGTCGACCAGCGTTGCCAGCGCCGGCCGCGCGGTCGGCCATTTCAGCACGCCCTGCGCCGCCGGCATGAAGGCGATACAGCGCTCGCTGTCCTCGCGGAACAACCCGAGATAAGGTGTCGGATAGCCGATCCCGAGCACGCGCTGGTCTTTCGCGTCCGGCCATCGTTCGCGGATGCCGCGATTGATGAGCTGGCGCGCCACGATGCCGAGGCGCCGCGAATAGAAGTCGCGTAGGTCGATGACATCCATGGTACCAATCTAACACGGCGCTATGCCATCGAGCGTGCAGAATATTGCATTGCTCCGGAAGCGTTAACGCCATATCTCTGACCGGGGCTGGGTTGGCTCACCGCGCACAGATGATGGAGATATCATGGCCGCCGAAATCCGCCTCTTCACCTGCCTTACCGATAATTTCGGCGCCCTGATCCACGATCCCGCGACCAAAGCGACCGCCTCGATCGACGCGCCGGAGGCCGGCCCTATCGTGAAAGCGCTGGAACGCGAGGGCTGGCAGCTCACCGATATCCTGATCACGCACCACCACCATGACCACGTCGGCGGCGTCGCCGCGTTGAAGCAGAAATATGGCTGCCGCGTCGTCGCCCCGCACGACAGGTCGACCAAGATCGCCAATGTCGATTTGCGCGCCGGCCACGGCGATGTGGTGAAAGTCGGCGGCCTATTGGCGCGGGTGCTGGAGACGCCGGGCCATACCCTTGACCACATCGCTTACGTTTTCGACGGCGAGAAAACCGTGTTTGCCGCCGATACGCTGTTCTCGATCGGCTGCGGGCGGGTGATCGAGGGCACTCATCCCATGATGTGGGATTCGCTGCTCAAGCTGCGCGCGCTACCTGACGATTTCAAACTCTATTGCGGCCATGAATATACCGCCGCCAACGTCAAATTCGCGCTTACAATCGAACCCGACAATGCCGCGCTGAAGGCGCGCGCCGAGGAGGTGGCGCGGCTGCGCGCCGCGAACAAGCCGACAGTACCGACGATGATGGGCGAGGAGAAAAAGGCCAATGTGTTCCTGCGCGCCGACGATCCCTCGCTCGCGGCAAAACTGCATATGAAGGGCGCCAACGCCGCCGACGTGTTCGGCGAATTGCGCGAGCGCAAGAACAAGTTCTGATGGTCCCATGCCGACTGCTTCCGACATCATTACGCGACTTGAATTGAGACCACACCCGGAAGGCGGGCATTATCGCGAGACGTTTCGCGATTCCTGCACCGACGCCCAGGGCCGCGCGCGCTCGACCGCGATCTATTTCCTGCTGGCGCGCGGCGAGCGCTCGCTCTGGCATCGCATCGATGCGGTCGAGGTCTGGCATTATTATGCCGGCAGCTCGCTCATCTTGCAGATCGCCAATGAGGGCTGCGCGCGGCACGCGGTCAGGCTCGGACCCGACCTTGCCGCAGGCGAACGGCCGCAGGCGATCGTGCCGGCGCAAGCATGGCAGGCGGCCGAAACCACCGGCGACTGGACCCTGGTCGGATGCACGGTGTCGCCCGGGTTCGAATTTGCCAGCTTCGAATTGGCCGAGCCGTATTGGTCCTCCACCCGCTGAACCGGCGCGGTCGGGAATCGGGTGGGTTTCCTGCATCTGCGCAAATAGATTCCGCTTCCAGACGTCACAAGGAGCGGAAAATGCACGGCACCTTCGGCCCTTCGAATATCCAGATCGAACCGGCGATTCTTTATTTCGGGACGCCGGTCGTTCTCATCGGTTCGAACAACGACGACGGTTCGTACAACCTTGCGCCGATGTCGTCGGCATGGTGGGTCGGCTGGCGTTGCATGCTGGGGCTGGCGCGCAGTTCCAAGACCACCGAAAACATGATCCGCACAGGCGAATGCACGCTCAATCTGCCCTCGGCGGATCTCGTCGGCGCGGTCGATGGTCTGGCCCGTACCACGGATCCAATCCCGTGCCGGCCGGCAAGATCAGGCGCGGCTATCGGCATGAGAAGGACAAGTTTGCCCTGAGCGGCCTGACGGCCCTGCGGGGCGAAACGGTCGCAGCGCCACGCGCCGCGGAATGCCCGGTGCAGATTGAGGCCAAGGTCGCGCATGTGCACGAGATGGCGCAGGAGGACGAGATTTGGCGCGGCAATCTCGCGGCGATCGAGGTTCGCGTCACCCGCGTGCACGCGCATCCGGAAGTGATGATGGAGGGTGAGCCCAACCGCATCGACCCCGACAAATGGCGGCCGCTGATCATGAGCTTCCAACAGTTCTATGGTCTCACGCCGGAAAAGCTGCAGCGGTCCGAACTCGGTCAGATTCCGGAAACCGCCTATAAACCGCCGGGCTGGCGGCCGGCGGCTTAGCGTCGGGTAATCATATCCTTTGCCGCAATCAGGCCGCCGCCGGCGATCAGGACCGCGGCGACAGCAATGTTTGCACTCGCCTTCGCAAAGCCCGCCATGACGAGGAACGCCGTCGAGAGCAGGGGCGCGGCATAGGAGGCCGCTCCCAGCACGCGGATGTCACCGCGCTTCATGCCGATATCCCAGGCGTAGAACGCCGCTCCCACCGGGCCGATGCCGAGCGCAATCACGGCAAGCCATTGCAACATCGTATCGGGCCAGACCGTGGCCTCGACCAGCCCATGCACGAGCGCCGCGAGCAGCGCGGTTGCCGCGCAAAACCCGGCCACCGCATCGGTCGGCACCGATTTGAGCCTGCGCGAGGCGACCGAATAGGTCGCCCACACGAAGGCCGCGACGAACGCCGCGATCAGGCCGGGCACCTGGCCCGGGGTGACGCTTCCGGTGTTGCCCGCGAACAGAAGCACCGTGCCGGCAAGTCCAAGCACGGCGCCGATGATGTGATGCGGCGCCAGCCGCTCGCCCGGCAGCAACGACGAGAACAGCACGATCAGAAGCGGCCAGAGATAGTTCAACAGGCCGGCTTCGGCGGGCGGCGCAAAGCGCAGCGCCAGGAAATACAGCGCGTGATAGCCGAACAGGCCGCCGACACCGACTGCCCACGCGGCCAGCGGCTGGCGCAGCGCGCCCACCGCCTTGCCCCGTCCGATCCATGTCAGGGAGCCCACCAGCGCGCCGATCGCAAAGGTCATCGCCGCGAGCTGGAATGCCGGAATGCTGCCGGTCGCGACCGTCATGACCGATAGCAGCGACCACATCAGGATCGCGGTCAACCCGATCAACGTCGCGGTGCGGGGTGTCATCAGAGCTGTCATTCCGGGGCGCGAGGGAACCGAGCGAACCCGGAATCTCGAGATTCCGGGTCCACGCGAACCCGGAATGACAAAGTCAAATCATACCTGATACTGCCCACCATTCACGGACAGCGTCGATCCGGTGATGAAGCCGGCGTCGTCGGCGGCCAGGAACACCACCGCGCGCGCGATTTCTTCCGGCTCGCCGAGCCGATTGACCGGGATCAGCGGCAGGATGCTTTTCTCCAGCACCTCCTTCGGCACCGCCTGCACCATTTCGGTGTTGATATAGCCGGGGCAGATCGCATTCACCGTAATGCCGCCCTTGGCATTCTCCAGCGCCAAGGCCTTGGTGAAGCCGATGTCGCCGGCCTTGGCCGCGGAATAGTTGACCTGGCCGAACTGGCCCTTCTGGCCGTTGACCGAGGAGATGTTGATGACGCGGCCGAATTTGCGCGCGCGCATGCCCTCGATCACCTGCCGCGTCATGTTGAACAGCGAGCCGAGATTGGTGTTGATCACGGCAGTCCACTGTTCCAGCGTCATCTTGTGGAAAGCGGTATCCTTGGTGATGCCCGCATTGTTGACGAGCACGTCGACCGGCCCGAGGTCGGCCTCGACCTTCTTGACGCCGGCGGCGCAGGCCTCGAACGAGGCGACGTCCCATTTGTAGACGGGGATGCCGGTCTCGGCCTTGAATTTCTCGGCCGCGGCGTCATTGCCGGCGTAGCTCGCCGCGACATTGTAGCCGGCGGCCTTCAGCGCCTTGCTGATCGCCGCACCAATCCCTCGTGTGCCTCCCGTCACCAATGCAACGCGTGCCATGTCGATCTCCTCCTTGGTTATTTTTTTATAAGCTGGAATTGCCCGGTCTTTTTGACGAACCTCAAATCCAGTATCCCGATACGCCCTTTTGCGCCGGCGCCTCGTCGCCGCAAGACCCGATCAAGATGAAAATGCCCGGCACGAGACCGGGCATTTTTATCAGCTTGAGCTGCGGTTGACAGATGATCTTTTCATCATTCAACCCATCCCGCTGCCTTTTGTTCAGTCGCGCGCAACGCACATGGCAATCCCCATGCCGCCGCCGATGCACAGCGTAGCGAGGCCCTTCTTGGCGTCACGCTTCGCCATCTCGTGCAACAGCGTCACCAGCACGCGGGCGCCGGAGGCGCCGATCGGATGGCCGATCGCGATCGCGCCGCCATTGACGTTGACCTTGGACGTATCCCAGCCGAGGTCCTTGTTGACGGCGCAGGCCTGCGCCGCGAACGCCTCATTGGCTTCGATCAGGTCAAGGTCGCCGATGCTCCAGCCGGCCTTCTTCAGCGCGGCGCGGGAAGCCGGGATCGGCCCGGTGCCCATGATCTTGGGATCGACGCCGGCCTGAGCCCAGGACACGATGCGGGCGATCGGCTTCTTGCCTTCCTTGGCCGCCTGCTTGGCGGTCATCAGCACCACGGCGGCGGCGCCGTCATTGATGCCGGACGCGCTGCCGGCGGTCACGGTACCGTCCTTCTCGAAGGCCGGCTTGAGCTTGGCCATCGCATCCAGCGTCGCGCCGTGACGCGGATACTCGTCATCGCTGACAACAATGTCGCCCTTGCGGGTCTTGATCGTGACCGGGATGATCTCGTCCTTGAACCTGCCTGCCTTCTGCGCCGCCTCGGCCTTGTTCTGCGAAGCGACCGCGAACTCATCCTGCTGCGGACGGGTGATCTGATATTGCCGCGCGACGTTCTCGGCGGTGTTGCCCATGTGGTAGCCGTTGAAGGCGTCCCACAGGCCGTCCTTGATCATGGTGTCGACGAGCTCGAAGTCGCCCATCTTGATGCCGCCGCGCAAATGCTGGGCATGCGGGGCCATGCTCATGGATTCCTGGCCGCCGGCGACAACGATCTCGGAATCGCCATTGAGCAGTGCCTGGTAACCCAACGCCACCGTGCGCAGGCCGCTACCGCAGAGCTGGTTGACACCCCAGGCCGGACTTTCCACCGGGATACCGGCGGATATCGAGGCCTGACGGGCCGGGTTCTGGCCCTGCGCCGCGGTCAGGATCTGGCCCATGATGACTTCGGATACCCGCGCCGGCTCAACGCCGGCGCGCTCCAGGGCCGCTTTGATGGCGACGGCGCCAAGATCGTGGGCCGGCATGGTGGCGAACGCACCGTTGAAACTTCCGACCGGGGTGCGGGCGGCGCTGACGATGACAACATCGTCTGACATGGGCATCTCCTGGGCTTGAGGGTTGTTGGATGGCGTGCGTCAGATCGGCAGGCCTTTCTCTCACCTCATCCTGTTAACGGAGTTGAGGCATGTCAATCGCTCAGGGGCCGAAATTGAGCCGCGACGGACTGACCTCGTTGGGGCTCCTGAGCAGCCCTGTGCTTTGGAATTAACCGTCCCGCACAAAACGGTAGCCGAACCGCGTTGAAAATGCTTACCTTTGCGGCTACGCGTTGCTTGTACCCCGCGGCAATGCCGTCGGGTTCCTTGTCTCCGGCGAACAAGTGTGAGCCATGGCGAAATCAGACCAACCCACCACGATCAAGAAATATGCCAACCGGCGGCTCTATAATACCGGTACCAGCACCTACGTAACGCTTGAGGATCTCGCGGCCATGGTGAAGGAAGGCGAGGATTTCCTCGTCTATGACGCCAAGACCGGCGACGACATCACCCGTTCGGTGCTCGCGCAAATCATCTTTGAACAGGAAAACAAGGCCGGCCAGAATCTGTTGCCGACCACTTTCCTGCGGCAGCTGATTCGCTTCTACGGTGACAGCATGCAGATGGTGGTGCCGAAATATCTCGAACAATCGATCGACACGCTGACGCGCGAGCAGGAAAAGTTCCGCAAGCAATTGACCAACACATTCTCAGGCACGCCGTTTGCGCCGCTGGAGGAACATGTCCGCCGCAACATGGAATTGTTCCAGCAGACCTTCTCGATGTTCAAGCCGTTCGCGCCATCGCGCGGCGGCGCGTCGACGGAAGCGGAAATGGCGCCGGAGCCGTCGCCCGATGGCGGCAATATCGACGACCTTCGCCGTCAAATGAAGGAAATGCAGGAGCGCCTCGATCGCATGTCGAAGGAGCCGAAGAAGGAAGAGTGACTTTCCTTCCGGTCTAACCCGCTGCCGGCAGAACGGCTTCGGCGCCCGCACCCCACGGCCGCTGCGAGGACGCAAGCCCGATCAACCGGCCCTGGATATAGTCGCAGCCCCACTCGCGCAGCATCACGGCGGACTCCTCGTCCTGCACCCATTCGGCGACCGTCTTGATTTGCAGCCGGCGTGCAAGATCTATCAGCGTCTGCACGAAGGCGCGGTCGTCGGCCGATTGGGCGATATTCTGCACGAAGGCGCCGTCGATCTTCACGATATCGACACCGAGCTTGCGCAAGTTGCGGAACGAAGTGTAGCCGGCGCCGAAATCGTCGATCGCAATGCGGCTGCCGAAATTCTTCAGCCGCGTGACGAAGCCACGCACGTCGTCGAGATCCTGAATGGCGACGGTCTCGGTGATCTCGACGATCAGCCGCTCGCCGACACCGGGATGGGCGCGCATCAGGCATTCGATCGAGGTCCACCAGTCCGGATCCATCGTCGTGTCGGGCGAGATGTTGAGGCTGAGCCGCACCGCCGGCGAATTTGCAAGCTCCGCGATCACCAGTTCGAGCACGCGGTGATCGACCAGACGGATCAAGCCGAGCCGCTCGGCCACTGGCACGATATCGGGCGCCAGCAGCACCTGCCCGTCATATTGTTCCATCCGCACCAGGCACTCGTAGAATGCCGCCTCGCGCGAGCGCGCGGCCACCACGGGCTCGTAGGCCATTGCGATCCGCCGCTCGTTGAGGGCGGTGACGATCTCGTCGGTGACGCGGATATTGACGCGGCGCTGGGCGTCGCGCTCGACATTCGGCCGCCACACCGAAAACGATCCGGCGCGGCGTCGCTTTGCGCCATCGAGCGTTTCGTGGGCGCGGTTGATCGCCTCATCGGTGTTGCGCGCATAGCGGGGCACGCTGACCGCGCCGACCGACGCGGTGACGGAGACCGGGCCGGATTTGGTCGGCACCACCTCGTCGCGAATGATGGCTAGGAACCGCTCGGCGGCGACGTTCATATCGTCGACGGTGCTGTTCTTCAGGATCAGGCCGAACTTGTTGCCGGAGAAGCGGCCGAGCACGTCGCCAGCGCGCAACCGGGAGCGGATACGGCTGGCGACTTCCGCGATCACGGCATCCGCCACATCGAAGCCGAACGCGTCATTGATTCGCGCCAGATGGTCGATGCCGATCAGCATGAAGGCGCAGGACGTACGGAAGCGCGTAGTTTCCTCGATCGTTGCGGCGAGTGCGGCAATCAAATGGGTGCGGTTGAGCTCGCCGGTCAACGGATCATGCCGCGCCAGCTTCAGGAGCTGTTGGTCGCGGGCACGGCGTTCGTTGTTGATGCGGACGATGCCTTGCGCGCGCGCCGGCTTGCCATCGGCGCCGGCAAGCCAGGACCCGGATTCCTCGATCCAGAGCAGGGGCGCGGACGTGCTCGCCCGCACGCCATATTCAATGCGGTACGGCGTACCGTCGCCGCCATGCACCGGCGATTGGGAAAGCGCTTCGAGGCGGATCGCGCGCTCGGGCTCGATCAGTTTTGCGAATTCCGCCCCGCTCGACAGCGAGGCAGCCGGAATATCGGGGAACACCGCGCCGACATGGTCGCTCCAATGAAGCGCGTCGGTTGCGATGTCCCAGACAAAGGCGGCTTGGCCGAGCGACGCCAGGATAGTCGAGGTTTGCGGCAGAGCGGATGTCACGGTCGCCTCGTTTCGGGACACGGCCGGGTGATTCCCGGCCTTCAGAATAGGGCCTGTTGCGCCACTGAGCCTAAGCAAAGTTCATAAATAATCCGGAAACCACGTTTTACGCCGCTCGGGACAAATCGGCAGCAAACGGTATAGGATTTGCGAGGATCAAACCGTAACGGGGGCCAAGCGTCCCAAAATGTGACGGTTTGCAATGCCAGGCGTCAGCGATCAGGTAATAGAAGACGGCGTCTTCGAGGACGTAGAGCCCCCCTGTGCCGCGTTGGTGCCGGTCACGCCGTCGGCGCAATGGTTAGCCAAGCTGCCATTGCCGCGGCCTGACCCGACCTTC
>Ga0210406_10000986_pt1 | contig 36657 bp, 27 predicted proteins | sample IncBWC30MmetaG_FD_155454 | JGI IMG/M metagenome (GOLD analysis project Ga0210406, IMG submission 155454) | Forest soil microbial communities from Barre Woods Harvard Forest LTER site, Petersham, Massachusetts, United States - Inc-BW-C-30-M | ecosystem: Environmental > Terrestrial > Soil >... | reverse complement strand
ATCGATCATTTTCGATTGAATGATTGCTGCGCGGGAAACGGCGCAATGTTAATTCCTCAGCGTCTTTCCTGTTTTTAACGTGTACTGAATCCGCTCTTGGGTTTTCTTTTCCCCGCACAGGGATTTGAATCCCTCCCGCTCCAGATCAAGGATGTACTGTTCGCTCACCGGCGTGCCCGCGGTCACGTTCCCGCCGCACAGCACTTCTGCAATCTTCGTCGCGAGCTTCACCTCGTACTCGGTGATGTATTCCCCCTGCCGCATTAGGTGCACGCCCATCTTTAACGCGGCGAGGATGTTTTCCCCCGGGGCGGGAATGTCAGTGCGGGGTTGGGGAGGCTCGTATCCAGCGCGGACCATTACCAGCGCACGGCTTTTTGCATCGCTCAATACGCGCTCGCGGTTCATGCTGATGCTGTCGGAATCTCTCAAGAAACCGAGGCCGCGAGCCTCGTGAGCCGACGTCGCCACTTTTGCTGTGGCGATGGTCTCGAAGATTTTCTTCATGGCTTCCATTAGTTCGACCGATTCGCCTCGGCCGCCGGGGCGGATTGACTCCGCGCTGTCGATGGCGCGCAGTAGCATTTCTTTGCACCCACCGGCTCCGGGGAGCAAGCCGACGCCGACCTCGACCAACCCCATGTACAGCTCGGCGTGAGGTTGCAGAGCGGCAGAGTGCAGCGAAATCTCCGTCCCTCCACCAAGCGTCAACCCGAAAGGCGCGGCCACCACTGGTTTCGGAGAGAATTTGATTGCCTGGGTCATCCCCTGGAACGTGCGGATGGCGAGATCAACGTCGTCCCATTCTTCTTCCTGGACCGACATAAGCAGCAGCATGAGATTAGCGCCGACGGAGAAGTTGATCGCGTCGTTGGTGATGACGAACGCGTCGAACGCGTCGCCCGCCCCACCGGCCTTCAAAGTTTGCGAGATCAGTTGTACGATGTCGCTGCCGATCGTGTTCATCTTGGAGTGGAACTCGATGCAAGCCACGCCGTCGCCGAGGTCGACCAGCGACGCCCCCGAATTCTTCTTCACCACTCCATTCGATTTCTTCGCAACTTCGACTGACCACACACCACTCGGAACCTTCACCTGATCATAATTCGCAGTCTTCAAATCCCAGTAGGAGCGACCTGAAGCAGCTTTGGGATCGTCCAGATACCAGTCTTTCTTGCCTGAGGCGAGCAACAGTTCCACATTCGCCGCAATCGGCCGATCCTCTTTCTTCATGCGCTCGACCGTAGCCTCTACGCCGGCGGCATCCCAAAGTTCAAACGGACCCAATTCCCAGTTGAAGCCCAGGCGCATGGCGCGATCGATCTCTACAATGGAATCGGAAATCTCGGGAATACGGTTGGCGGAGTAAGTCCAAAGATCGGATAGAGACGACCACAAAAACGCGCCGGCCCGATCATTTTTCTGCGGCCCACTGCCTTCCAGCCCCAGCAACCTCCTCAGACGCGCGCTGGTTTGCTCGACATTCTTTGCCATGTCGAGAGCAGGGAACTTGGGCTTCTGGCGCGGACGATATTCCAGCGTCTTCCAGTCCAGCGCCAGACGTTCGTCCTCTCCCCCATCGCCGCCCTTCACCTTCTTGTAAAAGCCGCCTTTCGTTTTGTCGCCAAGCCATTTACGTTCCAGCATCTGTTCGTAAAAATCCGGCAACTTCAGATCGCTACGCTCGTCAAGCGCGGCCGAGTCGCCCGCCCCCACCGGTGCCATGTTTGAAACCACGTGCCCCAAAATATCCAATCCCACCAGATCAATCGTGCGAAACGTCGCAGACCTCGGCCAGCCCACGGCCTGCCCGGTGAGCGCGTCTACATCTTCAATACTCAGGTCCATCTCCTGCATCAGGTGCATGACGTTGAGCACAGAGAACGTGCCGATACGGTTGGCGATGAAATTCGGCGTGTCCTTGGCAAGCACGATCCCCTTCCCAAGATGAATGTCGCAGAAGTGGGCCACGGCATCGATCGCACCTGGATTGGTGTCCGGAGTAGGAATCATTTCGAGCAAACGCATGTAGCGCGGTGGATTAAAGAAGTGCGTCCCAAACCACGAGCGCCGAAAGTCGTCGGAGAATCCCTCCGCGATTTTTCCCACGGGCAGTCCGCTGGTATTGGTGGTGACAATTGTCCCAGGCTTGCGGATGGCTTCGACCTTCCTCAGCAAAGCCCGCTTGAGATCCAGGTTCTCAACCACCGCTTCGATGATCCAGTCCACGTCAGCCAGCCGCTTGAGGTCATCGTCGAAGTTGCCGACGGTGATCAGGCGCGCAAGTGACGCTTCCATAAAAGCGGCGGGCTTGGATTTCTTCGCGGCATCGAGCCCGGCAGCGGCGATCTTGTTTCGAGCGGGCGCGTCAGCGTCGGGTGGAACGATATCGAATAGATAACTAGGGACACCTGCGTTGGCGAACTGCGCAGCGATGCGGGCACCCATTGTCCCAGCACCAAGGACAGCGACTTTGTGAATTTGCTTCATTAATCAAACACTCCAACTGCGAGAGTCATGCCTCACCAGCAAACCGAGACGCAGCTGCGTCTCTACAGAAAAGGAGTTGTTCAAGCAGTTTATCCATTGCGCAGTTGTTTTTACCAGCGTTGAGACCAAACAGGAGAGACTCCAAAAACACAAGGCGCGTGCCGCATTAGATGTGGGGTGAGGATGGCAGCGGCACGCGCCTCAATCAAGTTAAATTCAAGATAGACGTCGAACGAATCACAGTCAAGGTTATAGATCACAGTTCCGCGTGATGCGTGGCCCGATCGCGCTAAAGTTCAGGATGTGATTTCAGATAAGCCTCCGCCCGACGAACCATATCCTTTTCGCCCCCATAGGCCAGCTTCTTCGCTGCGTCTTCAAGAGCAATCCACAGTGCGCGTTTGACTTCGATGCGCATTTCCGGAGCAATTTTGTCGATCTCGCCAGACTGGTATTGAAAAAGGTAAAAGCTGACAATCTTGAAAACGCGCTCTTTATCTCCCCATGACCGTACGTAAACATACTTGGTATCGCCGAGTTTCGTGACGGGAATAGCGGTGATTCCCGTCTCTTCGGCTACTTCGCGGGTTGCAGCTTGCACAGGCTTTTCGCCGCGATCGACTAACCCTTTGGGCAGGGCGAGTAACATTTTTTGCGATGTTTTCTGTCGCGCACTGTCGGATAAGGGTACAGCGGACTCTTTTTGAGGCTCAATGACGGCTAGCTGCCATCCCTCTGGGGTGTGCCGCATCACCACTCCTCCCGCAGAAATCTCCCTGATCATATGCCTCAAGTTAACAGAAACACAGGAGTTAGTCACGAACGGGTCAGGGACGAGGTCACTCCTGGTAACCCTTCGGTCGTAATCTGGCATGGTCGTCCTAGCTATGAAACCATGGCCTTTGAATTGGCATCTCACTTGCATATTTAGCCTGGGGTAGGGTAACAGGCTAATTACCTGTGACAACAGGCGGCAAGATCGGGAGAATGCGAGGTCCCCGTGAAGAGTCTGGATAAGATCATTCGTTCGGTGCAGGCGTTCGGACGCGGGCTTTCGGGCCATCCCTCAGGCTTGGGATCACGACCCTCCGGCGTCGGGATCGGTCTGGCACTGGGCGGAGGTTTTGCTCGCGGCATCGCTCACGTCGGCGTTCTCAAAGTCTTCGAAGAAGAAAACATTCCCATTCGTTATATTGCTGGGACCAGCGTGGGAGCCCTGATCGGCGCCGCTTATTGCAGCGGCATCTCCGCTGCGGAACTCGAGGCTGTTGCGGCTCGCGTGCGCTTCAAGCACATCGCTCGCTGGACCGTTTCGCGTTATGGTTTTGCCAGCAACCAGCGCATGATCGGATTTCTGAATCACCTGCTCAAGGTAAAAACATTTGAAGAGTTGCGAATCCCACTAGCGGTGACAGCAACGGATTTCTCCACCGGGGAAGGTGTGGTATTTCACTCCGGGCCGCTCGTCGATGCGGTTCGTGCCAGTTGTGCCTATCCAGGAATGTTCTTGCCGGTAAAAGTTCGGGGACGTCTTTTGATCGATGGCATGCTGTCGCACACCGTACCCACCCGGCCGCTGCAGCAAATGGGAGCAGATCGCGTTTTGGCCGTGCATCTGAAAGGTAAATGGACGGATGGCGAAGGCCCCCGCCATTTATTCGACGTCATCGGTCAATGTTTTGCCATCGCGCAGGAGATGAACAGCAGCCAATGGAAGCAGGCCGCCGACCTCGTGATTGAGCCCGATGTGAACGGCTACAAATACGACGCATTCGAACACAGCGCCGCCTTGGTTCGGGCGGGAGAGATTGCCACCCGCGCCGCGCTTCCAGAAATTCGCAAGTGGCTGGTAACGGAACCGCACCGCCAGACAACCCGCGCAGCCCAACCGGCGCCAGTCCCCGCCGATTAAACGCTATCCAATAAGCCGCGAGAATCATGCGGGGCAGCCGCCCCCGTCGAGCAAAGCTAAAAGAGACGTAGCAAGCTACATCCCTACAGTTATTTCATCACGCCGCGCTGCGCGATCCCAATGTTATCCCGGGAAGTATTCTTCACCAGATACATCATTTCATCCGCCTGCCGGATAATGTCGTGCGGCGTCTTGGCATCATGCGGATAGGTAGCCACACCCATTGAAGCGCGCACATTCAGATCGAGACCTTCCTCTTTACAGAACATGCTGGTGCGCAAGCTGTCGCGCAAGCGTCGCGCCACCACCAAAGCCGAATCCTTCCCAGTCTGCGGTAACAGCACCACGAATTCATCGCCGCCATAGCGAAAAGCGAAGTCGATCAAGCGCAGCTGCGCCTTAATCAGGTATCCAATCTCAGACAGAAGCTTGCTGCCAATCAAATGCCCGTGAGTGTCGTTGACCTGCTTGAAGTGATCCAGGTCGATAAACACCACTGTAAACTCGTAACCAAAGCGCGACGAGCGGTAAACCTCGGTCTCCAGGGTCTTATAAAGATGGCGCGCATTGTAAAGGCCAGTGCAATCGTCGGTAATAGTTAGTTCCTGAATCTTCTCCACGGCCCGCGCATTCTCAATTGCGATTGCCGCGTAATCGCACAGCGACTGCAGGAAGAAAATCTCCTGATCCCCGAAGTGTTGCATGTCCACGTTCACCAGTTGAATGACCCCGAGGACCCGTAGGCGGGAACGCACCGGGAAGCAGACAATCGAACGGGTCTCCCACTTCGTCATCTCATCGATACGTTTGGCGAATCGCGGATCGGTCATGACATCAGGCACTACAAGCCGCTCGCCATGTTTGGCCACGTAGCCTGCGATTCCCTCGCCCACTTTCAAGCGCAGGTTTTTCAAAGTCTCCGACGCACTCCCGACGGCGATGGCGAAGTAAAGCTCGTCGCGCTCAGGGTCGACCATCAGCAAGGACCAAGTGTCAGGACGGAAATATTCCGCCATCTTTTCCATGATTGTCTGCAGAATGGAGTCGAGATCCAGCGACGAGGTCAGTGCCTTGGCCACATCGTGAAAGATGGTCAGTTCTTGACTCTGCCGATTTTGCTCGGCCCCGGTGGCCCTGGACATGAACATCAACCTCGGTTCTCAAGCGGAAGTATCAAAATTATATGCGGCCTCCGGAAGTCCGGGCAAAGAACCATGGTAACCTAAACCTTTAAATACAAGGGACACAAGTACTTCAAATCCACTGTATAAGACTGAGCGCCTTTTGCCGAGGCTAGACCGGGGCCCTGGGCTGGGATTCTGTGGCGCTACGGTTGGGTGGGGCTTTCTGATGGTGGCTTCAGCTTGCGCAGGAAGAGCACCAGTTGCCACCGTTCCAGTTCCGGGATTTTGCTGAAGGAAGGCATACCGTGGTCCGGATTCCCGTTGGTTATTTTCCAGAATAGCGTGCCGTCACTCTGCTGCTGAACTGCCGCGAGCTGAAAGTCGGCTGAGTGTTTCTTGAGAATGCCGCTACCATCCTTGTTGTGGCATTCGGCACAGTTTCTCAGAAAAAGCTTCTGCCCTCCGGCCACCGCTTGGGGTTTTCGGGCGAGTGGATTGGTTTTGTTCGCAGCCTCGTCCGGTGGACGCCAGTCCGGGTCAGACTGGTAGCTTGGGTTTTGGCCGAATGAGGCGGCGAGCAAGGTCAATACGATTGTCAGTTCCAGGATTCCCAGCCGTCTCAAGGCTTGCCTCCGAAGAGGTGTGACAGCTTGCTGCCGAAACCTTGAATCTCATAACTGTAGCCAAAACGGAAGAGTGCCGGACTGCTGTCGTGAGTCAAGCCGATCCCCGGAGAGAAACGAACGGTTGAGTTGTCGCTGATCATCCAGGCGAATACAGGGGCGGCGTATTGAGCCGTGTCCTTCACACCAAAGCCAAGGGTGCTGCCTAGTCCGCCATAGATCTCCATTCCGGCGGAAAAGTTCTCGCGACAAAAACGGCAGTTTGATCCTGAGGCCATAGTTGCTAGTGCACGCGAGAATCCGAGTGAATATCCGAATTCGAAGCCTTCGCTCCGTGACAGGTTTTTGGCCACAATGAAGTTGCCGGCCAGGTTCCAATCGTGGATATCGCTCGAAAGAATCATTTTGGTCTCCAGTTCGTGATCCTTGATGCGGCGTAGCAGGGAATTGGGCGAACTGACATCCGGTGCTCCCCCCTCGAGTTCTTTTTGGATGCGGTCGGCCTCGTTGATGCTTTCATATTCCAGATAGAGAACAGGGTTGACTCGATGCTCGCGTTTCAGCGGGCGAAAACGGTTTTCGAGCCTCCAGCCGGTGAAGATGGTGCTGTCGTTCCATGTGGATTGGCCCTCAAGATACAGTTCCGCCGTCCAACGCGCGGTTATGCCGTACTCAAGCTCGGTCCACGGGGCGAAGTAGAATCGCTGTCCTGAGCGTGGGACATCGGTGGTACTTGAGACCTCAATCTCCAGGTTGCCAGGTTCTTCCATATGATGATTGTAAGTGACAAAGTACGGGCTCTCTTGGGCGAGGCAGGCCACGCCGGACAGCGCGAACAGAAACAACAGGACGATCCACCTCATTCGTGTCCTCATTTTTATTGCAATCCAGTTGCATATAGGAGAGAAGCCTAATCGTAGAGTGCTCGGGTTATCCGGTCAAGATTCGAGTCAATTTTCCGTTTCAGGATTGTTGCAACCAATTGCAACAAGTGGGAATCCCGACGGCGATCGGCCTCTCAGCGCAGAGTGGGCGGGGAGACCCGGCAAAACCCGGCGAACCAAATGGAAACTTGCGAAATCAGGCGGGTGAAGCGGTGCGGCACTTGGCGCAGTAGCCCCCGACCTCGAGGCGGCTCACGACGATGTGGAACTGACAATCGCGCTGGATTTGCCCTTTGAGCCGCTCGAACAGATCGCTCTCGAATTCCATAATCTTGCCGCATCGCAGGCAGGCCATGTGGATGTGGTCGCGCTGCGGACGTCGCTCATAATAATGCTTTTCCCCTTGCATGTGCATGAGATCAAGTTCATCTACCAATCCATGTCGCTTGAGCAAGCCGAGAGTACGGTACACCGTTACGCGGTCGATGCGGGGATCGAGGCGGCGGGCATGACGCAGGATCTGACTGGCATCGAGATGCTGTTTGGCAGTCTCAACCACGCTCAGAATGGTGCGACGTTGCCTGGTCATGCGCAGGCCACGTGACATGAGTTGGGCTTGCAAGCGTCCCGGAGCCTCAGTTTGTGGAAGCGGCATACTTGCTCCTTTTATTGATACTGCGTTGCAATTATAGCGTGTAGAGCGGACATTCCCTCCCCTTCTTGACCTGGTAAATCAGACTGTGAGAAATCAAGAACCTAACATCAAAGGCAGCGGACAGGATTGTCCGCTCTACAGAAAGATCAGTTCGCTTTCATCTTTTCTTTTACACTGTGCGCCAGCTTTTCAATCTCTTCCGCCTTTTTGACGACATCGAGCGACAATGTGTGTTCGTTAGTCTTGTCCACGTACTCCTTCAGTTCGTTGGCAAGTTTGAGCAGGTGGTCGGTGTCGCGCAGTAGCTGAGCCTGGCGCTCCTGATTCGCCTTCTTAGCCATCTCTTTCTCGATCTTGGTCCGCTGCTCGTCCTGGCGATCGACGGGGCTGGGCTCCAGGCCCGGAAACTGACCTGGACTTTGACCGGACTTCTGACTGAACGACGGTATCGATAACACGGGTGTGATCAGACAAAGCAAGAGAGTCAGCACCAAAGGCTTGAATGGCACAATCACCTCATCAACACTCGAAAGAGGAATTATACGAGTTCCCTGAATTTGGGAACCAGTTGGCCAGCCTGGGGTGGAATGCCCGCGTACAGCAAAACAGGCGGGCGAGGGCGCCCGACACTATCAAGTTACAACGAGCTCATGTTTGCGAGGAACTCGCCATTCGACTTTGCCTTGTTGAGCTTGTCGATCAAAAGTTCCATGGCTTCCACCGGTGACAACGGGTTCAGCACGCGGCGCAGCACCCAAATGCGGGTCAAGTCTTCTTTCGGGATCAGCAGCTCTTCCTTACGCGTGCCAGAGCGCTGGATATCGATGGCTGGGAAGGTGCGCTTGTCCACCAGTTTGCGGTCGAGAATGATTTCAGAATTGCCCGTGCCTTTGAACTCTTCGAAGATCACGTCGTCCATGCGGGACCCGGTGTCGATCAAGGCGGTGGCGATGATGGTGAGCGATCCGCCTTCTTCGATGTTGCGGGCCGCGCCGAAGAAGCGCTTCGGGCGCTGCAAGGCGTTTGAGTCGACGCCGCCAGAAAGCACTTTGCCGCTGGGCGGAACGATGGTGTTGTAGGCCCGCGCCAAACGAGTGATCGAATCGAGCAGGATGACAACGTCGCGTTTGTGTTCAACCAGGCGCTTGGCCTTCTCGATCACCATTTCCGCGACTTGCACGTGGCGGGCGGCGGGCTCATCGAAGGTCGACGAGATTACTTCGCCCTTCACCGAGCGCTGCATGTCGGTGACTTCTTCCGGGCGCTCATCGATCAGCAGAACCATCAACACCACTTCGGGATGATTCGTCGTGATGGAGTTGGCGACGTTTTGCAACAGCATGGTCTTGCCGGCGCGAGGCGGCGAAACGATCAGGCCGCGTTGTCCCTTGCCGAGCGGAGTGAGCAGATCCATGACGCGGGCGCTGACGTTCTCGCGGGTGGTTTCGAGCTTGATCCGTTCCTGCGGATAGAGTGGCGTCAGGTTGTCGAACAGGATCTTGTTGCGCGCCTCGTCGGGCGACTCGAAGTTGACGGCTTCAATCTTGACCAGCGCGAAATACTTTTCGCCCTCGTGCGGCGGACGAACCTGTCCGCTGATCGTGTCGCCGGTTTTGAGGTCGAACTTTCGAATCTGCGACGGCGACACATAGATATCGTCGGGCCCGGGTAAATAGTTGTAGTCGGGCGAGCGCAGGAATCCGTAGCCGTCGGGCAGAATTTCCAGCACGCCCTCGGCAAAAATGTGGCCCTCTTTTTCGCTCTGGGCTTGAAGAATTTTAAAGATCAGGTCTTGCTTGCGCAGTCCACTTGCCCCGGGGAGATCCAAGGATCGGGCGATCTTGGTCAGCTCCGTAATATTTTTTTCTTTCAGTTCTGCGATGGTCATTATTCGATTCACCTGCGAAGGGAGATTTTCAAAGGGGGGTTACTCAGAAAAGACTTGGTCGTTCGCGGGGCAGGCGGCGGGGCTGGTTAAGCAGCCCGCCGTTGTGCCTCGGCAAAATTTTCAGGTTCCGACAGGACCGTCTGCCGTTCCGAGCTTGCAATCTTGTGCAGAACCTCGTTCATGGTTTCCTGGATTCTGGTGTTGGGCTTGTGAAACTTACGGGTAGCCTTGGATGCAAGCTGACAAAGCATATAACGGTTCCGCAAGGTATGTAAAGCGTCAAAAACGCGATCAGACCGCATGATGAGTCACTCTCCTAATCCGAGCAAACTGGCCGCACGTCCCTTTTTCTGGCAAGAGAAAACCTGACCAGAGTGCCTAAATTACTCAATTCAGATGGGTTGTACGGGAAAGCTCTGGTTACTGGTATAGATGCTCCGCCGGGCCCGAAAGTTTCTCGGTTTCTAGATTATGTCCGGTTGCCAGCAGAGATTCGTCAGACCAAACTCAATATATAGCCTTCGGAACTGTTCACCCTACGTTAGAATGAACGCCACGTCAAGTGTTTCTTGCAATACCGTTCGAAGCTGTCATGGACGGTGCCCGCTGACAGACGAGAATGTCCCCATTTTGGAACGGTACTGTTCGACTTAATGTACTGGCAATGAATAACTTAACGTCCAGTTAATGGATAAAACCTCCGTTCGGCTGAGCCGTGTGAGTCGCTCAGTCCCGGCACCCCTTATCGGTCTCAAGCCCAAAACGTCCGATCCAAGGTGCGGTATTGGATGGCCTCGGCGATGTGCTTGGGCTCAATAGACTTTCCTCCTTCCAAGTCGGAAATGGTTCTGGCAACTTTGAGAATCCGATCGTGGGCTCGAGCAGTCAGCCCTTGCTGGGCCATGGCGCGCTCCAGCAGTCGTTCGCAGTCCGCCGACAGTTCACAAAAAGCGCGAATGTGCCGAGGCCCCATCTGCGCATTGCAGTACAGCTTCTCTCTAGGCGAGGCCAGGAATCTTTGTAACTGGGCTCCGCGCGCACGCATCACCCGTTCGCGAATCTTCGCGGAACCCTCGGGTTCTGCGCCCGAACGCATCTCCTTATAGTTCACCGCAGGCACGTCGATGTGGATATCGATCCGGTCGAGCAATGGCCCTGAAATTTTCGACATATAGCGCTGAATCACAGGCGGAGTGCAATGGCACTCGCGGCTGCGATCGTTGAAATACCCGCAGGGACAAGGATTCATGGCACTGGCGAGCATGAAGCGCGCGGGAAAGGTCAGCGACATGGAAGCACGGGCGATGCAGACGGTCCCATCCTCCAAAGGCTGCCGCATGACCTCAAGTACGTTACGGGGGAATTCGGGAAGTTCGTCCAGGAACAGGACGCCGTTGTGAGCCAGCGAGACCTCGCCGGGACGGGGAATAGCGCCCCCCCCGATCAATCCCGCGTCGGAGATGGTGTGGTGAGGCGAGCGAAACGGGCGCACGCCGACCAACCCTGCGCCAGGATCGAGCACGCCGGCCACACTGTGAATTTTTGTAGTCTCAAGGGCTTCTTCAAAAGTGAAAGGCGGGAGTATCGTGGGCATCCGCTTGGCCAGCATGGTTTTTCCGGATCCCGGGGGACCGATCATCAGGATGTTATGCCCGCCGGCGCAGGCAACTTCGAGGGCGCGCTTGGCAGAGTGTTGGCCGCGGACGTCTTTGAAGTCCACGAGGAATTGCTGGGCTTCACTAAGCAAGCTCTCGCTGTCGACTTTGAGCGGCAGGATTCCATTGCCTGTGTTCACGAAGCGGATCACGTCGAGCAGCGATTTGACTGGATAGATTTCCACTCCGCCAACCATGGCCGCTTCTTTGGCGTTAAGTTCAGGTACGACCAGCCTTGGGATCTTTCGACCGCGCGCTTCAATTGCGATGGGCAGCGCGCCGCGAACTCCACGGACCCCGCCATCGAGCGACAGCTCCCCGACGAAAAGGCAATCGGGCACGTCCTTCTTATTCAGGCCACCGTAAGCACCCAGGATTCCGAGGGCCATGGGTAGGTCGAATCCAGAGCCTTCTTTGCGAATGTCGGCGGGGGCAAGATTTATCGTGATATGCGTGGGTGGAATATCGTATCCGCAGTTCTTCAGCGCCGCCCGCACGCGATCGCGGCTCTCACGAACGGCAGCATCGGGCAGGCCGACGGTGTGGAAGTGGTCCTCCATAGTCTTAATTCCAGACACATCGACCTCAACCTCGATGATGCTGGCATCGATGCCATAGACTGCGGCACTCAGTGTCTTATAGAGCATGGAGCTTTTTCATGAAACTTGAACCTGCGCTTCCAGCAAACAGATTTGTTCAGACCTGTCGTAACGAGGGAATGCCCGTAGTCAGCCAACCTAAGCCTCTACCCTACGCCCGGTGGTCGGGAATAAGTGGTGACTGATGTCACAGCGGGCCTGTGACAAATGAACAGCCGGCCATCGTTTCGTCTGTGAACCAAATTACCCAACACACTTTCGGTTGTTTGCATCCGCTCGGTGGACTACGATTCGCCTAGACCCAGGGCTCGTCAACATGCCGAGCTGGCAAGTGGGAGCGAGCTTATGTCGGAATCAGATAAAGAACCGGTGCGTCCTGCAGGAACGCCGACCACCCTGGAACAAGAAGAAGCGTGGTTGTGGCGCATTGCGCTCTTGTTTGTGGTTCTGCTGGCCACAGGGCTAGCCGCAGAGTCCTGGGAGCGGCTGCAGAGTCTCCCCTATCACCTCGGCCTGCTTTCGATTGGCTTGCTCTGCGTTGCTATAGCATTCGCCGGATTCGCCTACGGACGAAGAAAGCGGGTTACCGAATTAAAAAACCTGGTCCGTGGCTTCCAGGAGCGCGCCACCGCTCCCACCAATGAGCAACTCGATCAGCTTGGAGAGATTATTGCCCGTTCGCAACGAAGCTTCAAAGAACTGATCGATTCCTTCGACGACATTGCCTTTGCCACTTCACTGGACGGCAAGATCAAAACCGTAAACCGGCGCGTTACTGAATTGCTCGGGATCCCTTATGCGGAGGTCATAGGGCATCGGGGAGAGGAGTTTCTCGACGAACCCAAGCGTGAAGATGTGGATCGCGGGTTAGTCCGCTTTCTCGAAAAACGTCGCTGGGCGGGCGTGGTTTGTGTTCGGCTGAAAGCGAGTGCCCGCACGCTTTACTTTGATTGCGCACTGAACGCGATCGTAAAGGGTGATGAAGTCGTGGGCGTAAGCGCCCTCGCTCGTGACGTCACTGAAGAACGCGAGAAGGAACGGCGATTCACTGAGTTATTCGAAACTCTTCAGGAAGGCGTGTACTTCAGCACGCCGGAAGGTAAATTACTCGACGGCAATGTCGCGCTGGTATATGTTCTGGGCTACGAAAGCAAAGAAGAACTTCTCTCCGTTGATTCCAGGGCGTTGAACTCCGATCCCAATCTAAGTCCGGTCCTGGGTCGCTCGGCCGATGACCAGGGAGGCGTGCGCACACGCGAAATCACATTGCGTCGCAAGGACAACACCCTGGGCACATTCCTGGACACCTCACGCGCCGTATGGGATGCGGGAGGCAAGATCGTCCGCTACCAGGGCACGCTCGTGGACGTAACCCAACGCCGGGAAATGGAGAAGGAGTTGCGCCGTCAGGAAGAGTTCCAGCGGTATCTGTTGGAGAGCTTCCCCGACCTCATCCTCGTCATTGATCTAAACGGTCGCTACAGTTTCGTAAGTTCAAGAATCCACGACCTGCGTGGCTACAAGCCGGAAGATTTGCTCGGCAAGAAAGTTGAAGAAGAGCAAGACCATTCGCCGGAACTGCTTGGCTTGTATCGCGACCTGATTGCCGGCCGAAAAATGTTTGGCTCATGTGACTATAACGCGCGTCATCGCGACGGAAGCTGGCGCACCATGCGAGCTTCCGCCAGTCCGCTGTTCGATGCGGAAAACAAGCTGAGCGGTGCAATCGTGTCGGTGCGTGACATTACCGTGGAAAAGAAACTCGAACAGCAGATTATTCAAAGTGAACGCCTTGCCGCCATGGGACAGATGATCGGCGGGTTTGCGCACGAACTGAATAATCCGCTTACCAGTATTCTAGGGATGTCTGAACTGCTGCAGGAGGGAGAAGCCCCCGAGTCGGTGCGGAAGCAAATGGTCGTTTTACAGCAGCAGGCCCGCCGGGCGGCGGAAATTGTCCAAAACCTGATGTACTTTTCGCGTCCGCCAGCGCCCGGCAAAAGTCCTATTGATCTGGGCGAGCTGGTGCAGCGGACCTTGCATCTGCACGCGTATTCGTTGCGCAAGAGCAATATCACGGTAGATTTCTTAAAAGAGACCTCCATCCCCGCCGTGAGCGGAGACGCGCACCAGTTGATGCAGGTGTTTCTAAACTTGATCTTGAACTCAGAGCAAGCGATGCGGGAAGTGCGGGACCGCGGCACTTTGCGGATTCGGATGGAAAAGCACGAAACGTCGGTCTCTGTGGTTTTTCAGGACGACGGGCCTGGAATCTCTCCGGAGATCCTTCCCAATATCTTTGACCCCTTCTACACCACGAAGCGCCCGGGCCGCGGAACCGGTCTCGGACTGAGCATCTGCAAAGCCATTCTGCGAGAACACAATGGAAACGTCGAAGCCGCGTCTGGACCAGGTGGCGGCGCGGTGTTCACCGTCACGCTACCGGTGGCAGTGATAAGCGCGCCCTCTGCGGACCAAGCCTCATCCGCAAATATATAGAGCTGCGGTGCCCCGCAACTCGCGGTTTTCGAGCTGTGGGCTATGCAACTAGGCCTATCTTTCAACGGCCATCGCGACTGCGTTCCCGCCACCCAGGCAAAGAGCTGCAATCCCTCGATGAACATCGCGGCGGATCATTTCGTAGATGAGTGTGACTAAGACTCGGGCGCCGCTGGCGCCGATGGGATGTCCGATGGCGACAGCGCCGCCGTTCACGTTCATTTTGTTGGGATCGAGGTTGAGTTCGCGCATCACGCCCAAGGCTTGCACGGAAAAAGCCTCGTTAAGTTCGTACAGGTCGACATCCTCATTCTTCCAGCCGGTCTTCTCCCAAATTTTCCGAACCGCACTTACTGGAGCCATCATCACCCATTTGGGTTCGACTCCGCTGGTGGCTTGCGCCACGATTCGGGCCATGGGCTTTGCGCCGAGTTCTTTCGCGCGTGTAGCACTGGTGACCACAACAGCCGCTGCGCCGTCGTTCACTCCAGGAGCATTGCCGGCGGTAACTGTGCCGTCTTTCTTAAATGCAGGCTTCAGAGATCGCAGGACCTCGATCGTAGTGTCTTCGCGAGGAGACTCATCTTTATCGAAGATGACCGATGCCTCGCCCTTTTTCTTGGAGGGCAGTTCCACGGGAACGATCTGTGATTTGAATCGGCATTCCTTAATGGCCGCGAGCGCCTTGCGATGCGAACTCACGGCGAACTGGTCTTGCTCTTCGCGAGTGATGCCGTATTTTTCGGCGACGTTCTCGCCGGTCATCCCCATGTGATAGTTGTTGTAAATGTCCCAGAGTCCATCGTTCACCATCGAATCGACGATCTGCGCGTTGCCCAGCCGATATCCCTTTCGCGCCTGGGGCAACAGATAGGGAGCGTTAGTCATCGATTCCATCCCGCCGGCGACAACGATGGAACTGTTTTCAGTCTGTATCGCTTGCGCCGCAAGTGCGACCGCTTTGAGTCCTGAGCCGCAGACTTTGTTTACGGTCATGGCACCTACCTCAGGAGCGAGGCCTCCGAAGATTGCGGCCTGCCGCGCAGGGTTTTGTCCAAGTCCGGCGGAAACTACATTGCCCATGATGCATTCATCGACTTGCTCGGGATTGATCTTGGCGCGCTTCACGGCTTCGCGAACCGTGATCGCTCCCAATTGCGTGGCGCTCAAATCCGAAAGACTTCCCTGAAATTTCCCCACCGGCGTGCGACAGCCGGAGATAATCACAACATCGTCGAAAGCCGCCATTTATGTGCTCCTGCGAATATTTTATGTCTCTGAATTATAGATGTACTGAGGCAGAAAAGGATGAATTCAGTTGAGCACGCCGCTGCTCGCATTGCAGATTTGTTTGTGAAGATCAGACGCCGGAGGGAAGAAGGTGGAACCAACGTTTCATCGAACTTCTCACGAGAATTATTGTCGGCGGAGCCGATCAGCGCATTCCCCGCGAAGAAATTTTCTACTTGAGCTCTCTTCGGTGACTTTGGTGTATCGGTCGCATGCTCATCCAACATCATTTTTTTCTTGACTTCACTTTTCATTGACTCTATACATCAATCAGTTGCAACAAACGACCGTTGCATTTCAAGTCCATGAAAAATGGAAAGGGAGAATAGATCAATGGCAACCAAGAAGAAAGCAAAGAAGGCCGCAAAGAAGAAACACTAAGAGCCTTCACCAAAGTAAACAGAGGGGACGCGAAAAGCGTCCCCTAAGTTTTTGTGCTGACAAATCCATCCTGCTGTTATTCCGAGGAGCGAAGCGACCAGGAATCTGGGCTTTAGTCGGCCACGATAAGGACCCAGATCCCTCGCTTCGTGAGGGATGACAACAATGTGGGAGGATGACAACCAGCGGGACCGCTTGCCACTAGCGCCGGCTGTTTGACTTATTGTCCACGACCGTTGTGTAGAGGCGCTTCTCGGTAGCGGGGCAGAGACTGCGATAAGCGCAGAACGTACAATAGAAACCGGGCTTGGCATCAAACTCTTCGGCGGCAATCTTTCCAGCAACCTCTTCAACTTTGTGTTTGCACTCCTGCAGTTGGCTTTCGCTGCGCCGCGTAACCACCGCACTGTTTTCTTCGAGGTTGTAAAAGGCGATCTGATCGGCGTGATAACCCCATTTTTCGCGGGCAGCCAAAGCGTAGATCGAAAGTTGGAGGCTTCTGTCGGCGTCTTCCTGCGATTTAGGCCGGCCGGTCTTGTAGTCCGTAATCACGACACGACCGTTGCCGAGTTGATCGATGCGGTCGATACGTCCGACGACTTTGGCCTGTCCGATCTGCATTTCGAACCACTCTTCGGTATGCAGCACCTGGGGTACGGGAACGCGTTTGCAGCTGCTTAGGAACCCTCGCAACTGTTCGATCCCCTGACGCTCGTAGAGTTCCTGCTGATATTTTTCTTCAATGCCTGCGGCCCTGAGGTCGGTCTTGAACAGTTCGATCAGTTGGTCATCCTCGATGGTCCGTCCGAGGCGAACCGAAGCGTAATAAGCCAGCAGGATGCGGTGAATGGTGGCGCCGTACTCCATCGCCGCAGGAACTTCGCCAGGGATTCTCCATTCGCGCTCCAGCTTGAATTGCAACGGACAGATTTCGTACGTCTGTAACGCGCTGGCGCTGAGCCTCGCTCCCAGATCGAAGGTAGGCGGTAGCTTGAGCCATTCGGTGACGGGGGAGCCGGGTAACGGAGCGGCGGCCTCGGCAAACAAATCAGTTTGGAATTCGAGTGGGCGACGTTGACGGAGCCAGGGTCTAAGGCCGGCGTCCTTGAGCAGATCGCGCAGAAAGCCATCCGGCGTGGGATCTTTGCCTCGTCCTTGCCGAGCGTAGATGGTGAGCGAATCCCGGGCGCGAGTCATGGCGACGTAAAACAAGCGGCGTTCCTCCTGCCGGCATATTTCCTTGTCGTCAAAAAGCGGGATTGATCCGGAACCTTGCAACTCGCGGGGAAAGTCGACTAAGGGCTCTTTGTAGGACGACGGGAACGAATTGGAATTGGCCCGAATGATGAAAACGTGGTTGAACTCAAGCCCTTTGGCGACGTGCGCGGTCATCAACCGCACAGCGTTGTCTGCGCCGGTTGAGATCGGGATCACACCGCCCGCGGTCCGGAAATACTGGAGGTAGTCAATGAATTCCCCGATGTCACCAGTCTTTGTGATTGCCTTCGGCTTTTCCTCCCACCTCTTGACGAACTCGAGAACGGCGGTGATCGCAGGCGAAGCGCGGTTCAATCCGAACTGACGAATGATGAGGTTCAACACTCCGCTGCTGGTTGTTGCCGAACGGCTGATCTCCGCCCGAACCTGCTGCAACGAGTTCAGCACCGCAGCACCATTATCGATCTTGGCCAAAACCGAGGCCACTCCGGACTTCTTTTCTTCCCGTGGAATCGCCTTTATCCCGGACCGCAGCTTTTCCGGGTCGATGGCGAATTGCGGGAATGATGCGACTCGGAAAAGGCTGGCGCTGTCGTTCATCGAGACCACCGCTCCCAGGCAGGCGAACAGATCGCGGGCTTCGGGCGTATCCATCACATCCATGTTTTCGATCGCGAACGGGATGCCTTGTTCGACCAGTTCCGATACGATCTGTTCCCGATGGAAGTGTTGGCGGTAAAGAATGGCAAAGTCGTTCCACTTGCAGCGCAGTTTGCGTTGCCGCTCACGCACGATTGCCACCAGGTCAGAAGGTTCCGCTTCCTTTGCGGTCAGCACAACGGCGTCGACGGGCGGAGTGGGCAACGGTCTCCCGTCCCGATCAGCTTCTTCTTCGCGGGCGGAGATCAGCGGGGAGCGCTGAAACGTGGATGTTGGACCTTGCCTCGAAGGGACGACATCCGGATTTTTGGAAATTAGCGCGAATGCGGACTTCAAGATCGGGGTAGTGGAGCGCCGGTTCTTTTCCAGGACTACCGTCTTCCCCTGGGGGAAGTGTTCAAGAAAGAGTGCGAATGCCGCGCTCGAAGCGCCGCGGAAGCGATAGATGGCCTGGTCGGGATCTCCCACAGCGAAGACGTTGTGTTCGTTCCCAGCCAATTTCCGAAGAATCTTGACTTGAGCGAAATTCACATCCTGGAATTCGTCCGCCAGGATGAAACAAGTACGCAGTCGCTCGGTGGCAAGTAATTCAGCATTTCCCTCGAGCAATGCATGGGCGTGCGTGATCATGTGTCCGAATGTGCCGAGGTTGTCTTCTTGCAGCATGCGTTCGACAGTGGCAAACACGTTGGCGATTTCCTGGCAGCGTCCGATGACCTCTTCGTCAGATAAATCGTCGGCGTCTTTCGATTTGCTCACCCGCGGGATGGCGACCTCCCCGCGCTCAAGCCGACGTACATAGGTCGCGTATTTCTCGGGGTCGACCAGATCGTCCTGGCAGCGGCGCATGAAACTAAGAAGATCAAGGAGAAACTGGCTGACATTCGCGGCCCGCACGAAGTAGTTCAGATCTAGTTCGCGGATGCGCTTACGCAGATAAATCCAGAGATCCTGATCGTCGAGCACGCCGAACTGCTTGCCGTGCCGGCCCAGGAGTTCGTTGCAATACTCATGAAACGTGGCAATCTGCAAACCGGCGAGATTCGTGCCGCGCAGTTCTTCGCGGACCCGCTCGCGCATCTCCTGGACTGCATTTTTTGTGTACGTGACCGCCAGGATTTCATTGGGCTGAGCGTGGCCATCGCGAACTAGCCGCGCAATACGCCGGGTAAGAACGGTGGTTTTTCCTGTGCCTGCGCCGGCGACGACGAGCATCGGACCGTGCACGTGTTCGATCGCTTCACGCTGGCGTTCGTCGGGTTCGAACGCTCGCGAGGCGGGGATAGGTTTCGATGCGGCCATTGATCAGGAGCATATCAGAGATGGTTCGAGGATTTTGTGCAATGGATCGTGGGGCGCGGGCACCCTTTGTTAGGCCGTAATTAGGCTAAGCCCTGCAGTTCAGAGATTGCCACTGCAAGACTGGCGATTGCCGCCGTTTCGGCGCGCAGGATCGTGCTTCCCATGGATGCTGAAATCCAGCCTGCTTCCTGAAACACTGTCAATTCCTCAGTCGTCCATCCGCCCTCTGGACCGAGAGCGATAACGACGCCTCCCTCTGGAGAATGAGACTGAAGAACGTCTTTCAACGTCACTGCCGTTTCCGTTTCTGAGAGGAGAATGCGCATGCTTCCCGGCAAAGCTGCGGCGTCTTTCAATTCCAAAGGCTGCAAAATTTCTGGAGGGGAGATTCGTCGGGACTGTTCGGCGGCTTGTAAAGCAATCCGTCGCCAACGCTCGACGCGTTTCGGTGCCGCAGCCGCCAGATGAGCCTCGGTCCGCCTCGCAATCATCGGAATGATGCGAGCCGCGCCCAGTTCCGTACATTTCTCGATGGCCCACTCCATGCGGTCGAATTTGAAGATGGAGAGAGCCAGCGTTACCTGAACAGTAGCCGGAGTGGGAAGCACGGCGCCTAGTTCGAATTCAACTCGGTCGGGCGTGATGGCGGTGATGTGTGCGCGGCGAAGCTCGTTTCCTGTGGCGATGTCGAATTCCTGGCCAACGCGCGCGCGAAGGACGCGAGACACGTGATCGGCATGAGCACCGACGAGAACCGCGCGCGTTCCAGAAACTTCGTCGGCAATCCAGCGTCGGCGTGTCATAAATCTACGGAGAAAAGCTTAAACCACAGAGAACACGAAGGAAACCACGTAGACGCCATCTTGAAAATCTGTTTGGAGTTCGACTATCCGAAGATGTCCTTCACCTTGCCAAATAGGGTTCGGCGCTGAGGTTTGTTTTCCACTCGCGTGGTTCCCTCCAGTTCCTGCAGCAGTTCTCGTTGGCGCTTGTTCAGCTTGCCTGGAGTGTGGACGCGAACCTCGACGAACAGATCGCCCTTTCCGTGACCATTCAGCACAGGGACGCCTTTGCTACGGATCCGCATCGTTGTGCCTGATTGCGTTCCCTCCGGCACTTTCAGTGCGTGTTCGCCATCGAGAGTCGGCACTCGAATCTCAGTGCCTAACGCCGCCTGAGCAAATGAAATGGGAATTACGCAGTGCAGGTCGTTGCCTTCACGCTCAAAAAACGGATGCTCTTTGACGTGCAGGACAACGTACAGGTCACCCGGCGGTCCACCATGCGCGCCCGCTTCGCCGAGCCCCGAAAAACGGATACGCGTTCCATCTTCGACTCCGGCAGGAACCTTGGCATCCACCGTTCTCTGACGCAGCACGCGCCCTTCGCCCTTGCACTTGGGACACGGATCGGTGATCACGCTGCCTGCGCCCTGACATGTGGGGCAAGTGCGGGCCATGCTGAAGAATCCCTGCTGGTAGCGAACTTGGCCGCGCCCCCCACAGGATCGGCAGGGCACCGGAGCTTTGCCGGGAGCCGCACCGGAACCTCGGCAGTCCTCACAGGTCTCGTGGCGGCGAACTGGGACGTTTGTCTCAGTGCCAAACACCGCCTCTTCAAATTCCAGCGTGATATCTTCCCGCAGATCGGGACCGCGCTGGGCGCGACTGCCCCGGCGGGAACCACCGCCGAAAAGATCTCCGAAACCGAAAAAGTCTCCGAAGATTTCGCTGACATCCTGAAAAACCGTGGGGTCGAATCCGCCGCCACCACCACCACTCACTGCAGCATGCCCGAAACGGTCGTAGGCTGCCCGCTTATCTCCATCTGCCAGGATCGCGTAAGCTTCACTGCACTCTTTGAATTTTTCTTCAGCGTCAGGATTATTCGGATTCCGATCAGGATGAAACTGAAGCGCGAGCTTGCGATATGCGCTCTTGATCTCCTGCTCGTTGGCTTCGCGCGAAACCCCAAGAACTTCGTAATAGTCGCGTTTTACGTTGCTGGCCAGAATGGTTCCAAGTCCTTTCGAGTTTCTTGGGTCTTAGTGTTTTCGATTGCGCGCAACTTTCACCATCGAGGGGCGCAGCAGGCGGTCCTTCAACTTGTAGCCGCGTTGCAATTCTTCCAGTATTTGATGATCTGCGGCATCGGTAGTTTCAACCATCTCGATAGCCTCATGAAGGTGAGGATCGAAAGGCTCTCCTTTTGCCGGGATCGCGCGCAAGCCCAATTTCTGCAGTGCGTCCTGCAATTGCTTGTAAATGAGCTCAATTCCGCTGCGGAATTCGGATTTCTCCGCCGCACTAGTCTGCAGCGCACGTTCGAAGCTGTCGAGGGTTGGCAGCAGGGCCTTCACCGCGTCAGCCACGGCGTATTCGCGGAATTCCTGCTGCTCGCGGGCGGTGCGCTTGCGGACATTCTCAAATTCAGCCTGCAGACGGGCCAGCCGATCGATCAGCGTCTCCCGCTCCACGCGGAGTTTCTGCAACTCGCTGCTATCGTCGGATGCGCGCAAGGGCGAAGACTCCATCGTTTCCGCCGTTTCCGCTTCGTCCTGGCTGTTGTCGGATGCAGGCAATTCGTGCGCCGCATCAAGGTCCTGAGCATCTAGATCCGATTTTCCGTTTGTCCTTGCCATAAAGCTCTTCGCTGGAATTACTTACTCAGATTCATTCAAGATTTTGTCGAACAGACGGGCGATATAGGAAACCGCCGTCATAGTGTGTTGATAATCAATGCGCGTCGGTCCGATGACCGCAAGTGATCCCATTACTTCGCCGCCGACCCTCGCGGGCGCACCGATCAGCACAAAATTGCGCATCGAAGGCAATGTCTGGTCGAGTCCTATCACCACCCGCACCGCCTCCTGCTTAGCGTCGAGATACGCACCCAGCAGGCCGACGATCTTCTGTTTCTCTTCCAGCGTCTTCAACAATTCCTGCAGACGCTGGCGGTCCTGCTCTCCCGCTACCAGATTGGAGGCGCCTTCAACATAAACCGTTTGAGCGCTGTCATCCGCCGCCAGGGCACCCTGCTTATAGAGTTGTTCAACCGAGGTCATTAAACGGTTGTACTCGCTGCGTTCTTGTTCAAGCCGTCGAGCGAGTTCGGTCCTCATGGCTTCCATCGTCCAACCGCGAAAGTTCTCGTTGAGGAAGCCAGCAGCCGCGTCCAAATCGGCTTGCGGAAGATCCAGGCGCAGCACCCGGTCCCGCACCAGACCCGACCGCGTAACCAGTACCGCCAGTACTTTCTGATCACCCAAGCGCGAAAAATAAACGTGCTCCAGCGCGTTCTTGGGTCCTCCAATGGCCACCGCAACTCCAACATTGCGTGAGATCAAGGAAAGGACGTGCGAAGTGCGCTCCATGAATTCCTGCACGTCCGAAACCCCGTGAAACGACTCCTGAATAATATTCTCATCGTCATTAGACAAACGCGCCTTGCCCGTAAGCTGTTCGACGTAATACCGATAGGCCTCTGTACTCGGCACGCGACCAGCAGAGGTGTGGGGCTGTTCCAGGAAACCCGAGTCCGCCAGATCCGACATCACATTGCGGATGGTCGCTGGACTCAAGCCTTCCCGGTTGGCGCGTGCAAGAGTGCGCGACCCCACCGGCTCGCCCGTGGCAATAAAAGTCTCCACGATGGCGGTGAGGATTTCGCGTTCGCGCTCGCCGATGGGCGGTCCCGAGGGCATATACTCCCTTGTATCACATTGAGCCGACGGGGTTAGCCGTTTGGCCGGTCTGCTTACGGTTAAGTTATTTGGATGTAACACTTACGTTGGTGGATACAAAAACGCCAACCTGAATTCTAGGAAGCGCTGCGGGGGCTGTCAAGCGTCAACACTTTAGAGATCTCGCGAAGATCGCGCGAGTATCGTCTTGCGTAGCCGGCGAATGCCGCGAAGCCGAGTTGCAGCGATTAGGCAGGACGCTTGCGTGCTCCTTTAATATGCTGAAGCTGATTTGGAGCAAACGTCGGAACCAACATGCACTCGAAACCTAATATCGTGGTAATCGGCGCCGGCGCATTTGGTGGATGGACTGCTCTGTATCTGCTGCGTCGCGGTGCGCGAGTGACACTCTTGGATGCCTGGGGACCCGGCAACTCGCGATCCTCTTCTGGTGGCGAAACTCGCATCATTCGCGGGACGTACGGACCCGATCAGCCTTACACCAAAATGGCTGCTCGTGCCTTGCGCTTGTGGACGGAACACGAGACCCGCTGGGGCCGCCAATTTCTCCATCGTACCGGGGTCTTGTGGATGGCGACATCCGGCGACGACCAGTTTGAGCGCTCGTCTTTGCCCATGCTCCGCGAGTCGGGGATTGCTTATGAAGAAATATCCGCAAGGGAACTATGCAGACGTTGGCCTCAGATCAATGGGGAAGACGTACGCTGGGCGATCCATGAGCCCGAGGGCGGTTTTGTCAATGCGAGCGTTGCCTGCCAGGCGGTGGTCGAGGGCTTTCTCGCTGAAGGGGGCGATTACAAACAGGTGGCCGTCTTGCCGCGTGATCTTGAAAGCAGTATTCACAATGGATTGACGCTTTCCGATGGTTCCATGCTGATCGCTGACGAGTATGTCTTCGCCTGCGGTCCGTGGCTGGGCAAACTCTTTCCGGAGACGATTGGCAATCGCATTCGCCCTACCAAGCAAGACGTGTTTTTCTTCGGCACGCCCGCCGGAGATGATCGCTTCTCAGAGACAAAACTGCCAGTCTGGGCCGATCATCGCGATCGCTTCATCTACGGCATTCCAGCCGCCGATGGGCGCGGATTCAAAGTTGCCGACGATACGCGCGGAGCAGAGTTCGATCCCACTTCGGGAGAACGAGTCGTAAGCGATGAAGGACTCAAGATCGTTCGCGATTATGTTGCATTTCGGTTTCCCGCTTTGAAGGGCGCGCCATTACTCGAGACCCGCGTTTGCCAGTACGAAAACAGCCCAGACAATCATCTGATAGTCGACCGGCATCCGGCAGCCGAGAACGTTTGGCTGCTAGGAGGAGGCTCAGGCCACGGCTTCAAACATGGACCGGCGCTGGGCGAAATGATCGCGGAGTGGATAATGGAAGACAAGAATCCCAAACCGGCATTCCAGTTGGCACGGCTTAAGGGAAGCGTAAGTCGCTAGCAGCGACTCAAATTGCTAACACGGCTCCACTGGCTGTCATCCCGAGCAACGCGAGGGATCTGGGTTCTTTGTGTGGCCGGAGAAAACCTAGATTCCTGTTCGCGTTCGCTCCTCGGAATGACAGGAGAATAGCTTGGGCTGAGACATTGCAAGCAATGTCTCTACTGGATCTGGATGACGCTTTCCCCAGCGCTGGCCTTGATTTCGCCGACACGTGCGATGACATTACGGGCAAAGTCGAAGAGCGACTTGGCATGAGGAGACGCTTCGCCTTCGAGAACCGTTGGCTTGCCGCTGTCTCCCGATTTGCGAATATCCGGATCCAGTTGCACATTTCCGAGGAAGGAAACGCCGAACTGCTTCGCGGTCTTCTCTGCGCCGCCGCGGGAAAAAATGTCGATCTCGTGATTGCAGTGCGGGCAGACGAAGTAGCTCATGTTTTCTACCATGCCCACTAAATCCACTTTCATCTGGCGGAACATTTCGATGGCTTTGCGAGCGTCCTGTAACGAAACATCCGACGGCGTCGAAACCACGATCGCCCCGGTAAGCGGAACAGTCTGAATCAGCGAGAGCGAGACATCTCCAGTGCCCGGCGGCAAATCGACGACAAGATAGTCGAGCTGCCCCCATTCTACCGATCCCAGGAACTGCTTGATGATCGAGTGCAACATCGGTCCGCGCCAGATTAGCGGCTTGTCTCCGGGATTCAAAAGGCCGACCGAGATGACTTTGAGTCCGTGGGAATCGATGGGCTCGATGCGATTGTCCGCCAGAACTTTGGGTTGCGCGTTGATGCCGAGCATGAGCGGCACATTGGGGCCGTAGACATCGGCATCGAGCAGTCCGACTTTGTGCCCGAGTTTAGCCATGGCGAGCGCGAGATTCACCGCAAGCGTGGTCTTACCGACTCCGCCTTTGCCGGAGCCGACCGCGACAATCGTCTCCACGCCGGGAAGCGGCTGAGGGCCTTGCGGCGGTTGACCAGGACGTGGAGCCATGGGGGTATTCAAGAGATCACCTTCCGAGAGATTAGATGCGGGCCTGCCTCGATTATACAAGGCTACACAGGACGCGAAGCGTTCTCCAACTATCGCGCCCTAATAATTTCGGTCAGCACATCTGGTTTCGATTCATCCCGCACCAGATGGGGATATTTTTCTCCACCGTGATAATCAAGCTTGTAAGTCTTGAAGTAGTCCGTGTTCTCAACCAGCAATTCGAGTGGATCGGAGCTGTTCTTCCCAGCTTTCAACGCGTCGCTCAAGGTTTCTGCCGTAAAGCGTTTTCCATTCACTGCCACAAGCTTCATGCCAGGCCCAATGCCCGCCTTTGCGGCTGGCATTCCTTCCACGGTGTCGATGATATTTCCGCTCTCCTTGAGCAATAGCCCGATGGAGTACTCCGCGTTGACCTCTTCCAGTTCACGCTTACGCACTCTCGCCAGTTCTGATGGTGTCTCGTCGTAAACCAATTTCCAGCCGCTGCGTTCGATGCCGGTAAGCGGAGCGCCCGGGCCGTGACTCGTAAGCCGCTCCGTCCAGAACCCGTGCCAGTGATAGGGAACGACCTGATTCAGTGTGTTTACCACGTCGTCAAACGTGTACGTTTTCACCTCCGGCGGTCCACTCTGCCCGCCGTGGAAAAGATGGCAGAAATCATCTATCGATTTCTGGCCATGGGTCTGCTCGCGGATGATCGTATCTGCCCACAAGAAGTTCAGAACATCTTCGTCGTAATAATCCACCGTCCTCCGCCAGGACTCCCACTGGGGTGGGGCACCCTGCATCGAGGGCACTCCGTCCGCCGTATCCTGTAGATTGCGCCAGGTGCGGCCCGGAACGTGATCCAGTCTGGCCGCCATCGAGGCCAGGTTGTCACGGAACTGATCCGGAGTGCGAATCCCGCTGCGAGCACTCAACATGTCCCCTAAATACGACGTGAGACCCTCGTACACCCACAACAAATCATCCTGCATCGGCTTCTCGTAATCTGGCGTAGCCAAGTCGGCAGGACGCCGATACTTTCCATTCCAGGAGTGAACATATTCGTGCGAGAGCAGTCCGGAAGCGAGAAGCCGCGGGTCCTCGTCCACCAAAGAGCGCTCGGAACTCCGGCTGTCATTCGATTCGTGATGCTCCAGCCCGAAGTGCGCTACGTGATTGCTCAGACTGTAAAGAAAGTGATAATCGCGGAAGTGCTGCGCGCCGAAAAGCTTCAACGCTTGATCGGTAAGAGTTTTGTAGTGGTCGAGCATATCTTGCGGGGCATCAAGGTCCCCGGCATGATCGGCCGCGATGTCCATTTCCTGACGTGGATTTTCACTCAGCGGCACCACACGAAGGTATTCACCAGAAATCACTGGCGAATCAATCAGCGTGGTCAACGATACCGGATTAAATTTGAGTTCGGTCCCCGACTGCGAAGCAAGGGGTAGAGGCGTGCCAAACTTCCAGCCCTCGGGTAAGCGCAGGCTCACCTTGTAGGTGAGTTCATCGGAGGTCCATCCCGACGGATAAAGCAGAACCGTGTTCCAGCTCAATACCGTCATTTTGTCCGTAGCTGATGGCCCGCCAGTGAACAAGCCCTCCTGCCCCGTGGGTGAAATAAAGTCCAACGATGCAGTCACAGCGGAAGCCCCGTCCGGCACTTCGACGTGTAAGGTCCATCCGTCGAGCAGGTCCCGCCGCCATTTCAAAGTTTGCCCGTTGGCAGTGAACTTCAGTCCCGCCAAGTCCTGGATTGGCCCCGTCGGCCCGTGTTCGCCGGGAATCCATTTGGGATAGTAGAGCGTGAGCGTGCCCGGAGCGGCCGGGATCGTCATTTGTGCATGGAATATCTTGCGAGGAGCCTCGCTAGCATCCACAGCAATAGTGATGGTGGGCGCCAATGTTTTTGGTGCTGCCTTGTTTTTCTGTGCCGCAACTGGCAGTGCGAGTGTGCAAACTACAATTACCCAGATCCGAACCCAGCGAGACAATGAAGACATGAAGCTCCTTGATGGACCAGAAAGGTTGAGGCTGACGAAGAACCAATGACTATATCAGTCACGGGGGAATCCAGTCACCCAGACAGGGCCGGCCAGCCAGTTTTCTTTGATGAACGTTGATAGTCCATTCTTAATAATTTCCTGTTGTTATCCGTGCGAATCGGGATATCGGCTCTTGCTTGACCAGCGAAAAACCCAAATTCGTGGTCGCCTTCGCTTCTCGGAGTTACAGCAGAATTGGGAGTTCCCGTGTCGATAACTTCCAGCGTGCTTTGCTATGATGCTCGTCGTGCCATCCCACACCCATCGCGGCAGATTCATTACGTTCGAAGGTCTCGATGGATGCGGCAAAAGCACCCAACTGAAGATGCTCGCGGCTGTATTAATCGCTCAGGGCGTGCCCGTGGTCGTGACCCGCGAACCGGGTGGCACGCCGACTGGAGAGAAAATCCGCCAGCTTTTGCTCGACACCAAAACGTCGTCACTTGCTCCGCTCGCCGAGTTGGCCCTGATGTTCGCCGCGCGGGCGCAGCATATCGCGGAAGTTATCCAGCCCGCGCATGCCGAAGGCAGACTCGTGCTGTGTGATCGCTTTACCGATTCGACAGAGGCCTATCAGGGTGGTGGGCGCAAGCTGGGTAGCGAACCAGTGCTGGCGCTGCATCGAATACTGTGTGGCAATATGTGGCCTGACCTTACCATCTTGATGGATTCGGACGTCGCCAAGAGCGTAGATCGCGCACGCCGTCGCAACAAGATTCAAGCCGGCAACGGTGACCGAACGAAAACTGACGAGAGTCGTTTCGAGCAGGAAAGCCGTGCTTTCTTTGGAAGAGTGCGAAGTGCATACCTCGCCATCGCGGCCCGCGAACCGCAGCGGGTGGTCGTAGTGGACGCTCGCGGCACGCCCGAAGAGACGCACCGGCAAATAGTCGACGTTGTACGGCGAAAGCTGAAACTGGCAGCCAAGATGGCTTGAAATTACCACAGGGTCACAGAGACGCAAGGAAAACAGGAAAGCCAAGCCAATCGAGGAGACTACGGTTTCCGAGGGAAAGGTTCAGGCACTTATTTTCAAGGTCCTCTGTAGCTGTGTGTCTCGGTGGTGAATAGTCGCTTATGGGTTTTTCTGACTTTTACGGGAACTCGGATGCGGTTCGTCAACTCCGCGACATGCTGGCGCGCAACCGCTTTCCTCAAGCGGTGATCCTGGCTGGTCACGCTGGTTCGGGCAAATATACCTTGGCGCTGATGCTCGCCAAAGCCATGAACTGCCTGGCACCGCTGACCACGAACGGTCTGCCCGACTTTTGCGGCCAGTGTTCGAATTGTGTCCGCATTGCACAAGCTGAAGACCTTGAAGCCCGGTTTGCCGAGGCGGTTGAAGCCCGCGACGGTCTTCGCGAAACCGACAGGAAAGAGACGCGGCTCTTCGTCCAAACTCATCCTGACGTGCTGATAATTCCGCCCGATCCGCCACAGATGATGATCAAGGTGGATCAAGTACGGCGAGTGATTGAGACTATCTACTACCGGCCTGGCGAAGCCAGGGAACGGGTTTACATTTTTACCGACTCCGCGTTCATGAAAGAAGCGGCGAATTCTTTGCTGAAGGTGCTCGAAGAGCCGCCCGAGTTCGCGACTATTTTTCTGCTCACGGAGAATGCGGGTGAGTTGTTGCCGACCATCCGGTCGCGTTCGATGGTGCTAACGCTCAACGCCCTGCCTGCGGTGGAAGTCGAAGAATATCTGGCGAAGCACCGTCCGGAGTGGAGCCCGAAACAGCGCGCCCTGCTGGCCCGTCTTTCAGAAGGGGCTGTCGGCCGCGCTCGCAGCTTCGATCTAACAGCGTATACCGCAGCTCGCGCCCACGCTCTCGCCATTCTCGGTTCTGCCCTGCGAACCAGCGATCACAGCGAACTGTTCAAGATCACGGAAACCTACCGAGCCGGAGCGGAAGGTCGCGACAAAACAGAAAGGCTGCTGCGCGCGATCTATTCGTTGCTGCAGGACTTGACGTTTTTGAATTCGGGGACGCCAGAACTGATTTGCAATACTGATATCCAGCCTGAGTTGAAGGCCCTGGCTGAATCCGCTGACTTTGCCTGGATTACACTCGCTTCCGACCGCCTTGCTGAAGTTGAGCGAGGCATGCGCCGCAATCTGTTGCGCTCGCTCTCCCTCGACGCCTTTGCCGCAGCGCTGGAGCGAGGTTAGCCACGTTCTGCGATGCTCTCTTTATTTCGGCAGTACCAGAATTTTGTGCATCATGCCCAGATCCTCGTGAAGCAGGATATGACAGTGAAACACAAATGTCCCTGCAATCGTGGGATCGCGAAAATCCATCCGCATCTTCACGCTATGGTAGGGATGCCCCGGTCCTTCCCAGAAGGGTATCTCAATGGTGTCGCGTAGATCCTGATCCTTGACTGGCTTTCCGTCCACTTCGGTTACCAGGAAATGGATCTGGTGCATGTGGAAGGCGTGAGTTTCGAGTGCACGGTTTTCCACGATCCAGTCTTCCACGGCTCCAACGCGAGTCGTGATCACGGGCTTTTCGTTACCCTTGAAAACCTGCTGCTTTTGTCCATCGACGGTGATGTAGAACTGGATGGGGCCGTTGGTGCCGCCGAATTCCTCGGAGAAGTAGAGTTTGCGCAGAGCGGTCGGCTTCTGTTGGCTCAGTCCGGCGAATTTAAGGCTTCGCATCGAGGCGGGAAGTGTGTGGTCGAGTGGATTGCTCTCCTGGGCTTCGTCCGCGTTCCCGAACACATCAATACTCGCCAGCCGCTGTTGGAGATCGGGATTGCCCGTGGGGCCGGTCGAATAGAAATTTGTCATGAGAATTGCCGCTGGTCCCTTGGGTGGGGCTTGCACGATGAATTCCGCCCGGCCCGCTGGGGGAACCAGAATTGTGTCTACAAATCTGGGCTTCGCTAGTGGATAGCCGTCGAGAGCGATCAATTGCAGTTTCTGCGGCACCCCATCAAACTGGACCTGCAACGGCATGAAATCCTGGATGGTCGCATTGGCCACGCGCCAGAATTGCTTCTCGTTGGGTTTCATTTTAATGATGGGAGAAGGTGAGCCGGGGTATGCGGCGAGTTGGTAGTTGATCGTTAATTCGTAGGGTCCGGGCACCCACGGAACAAGGTATTGCTGGCGGATGACGAACACACGCTCGGTAAGTCCTTTTACCTCTGGACGAAACTTTTCCATCCCCTCGACAATAAGCGCCCCAGCGGCACCGCCATTGACCTGGAACTCGGTAAAGCCATGTACGTGTGGATGGTACCAATAGAGTCCAGGTGGCTCGTTCTTAGGAATCTGCATGTCAAATCGAAATGGAGGTGTGCCTGGTTGAATGAGCGTATCAAGCACATCGTCCTGATGGCAGATTGGGGGCACATTCAGACCGTGAAAATGCATGTTGGTCGAAGACACGGTCATAGTTCCGCCGTCGCCGCAAATCTTAGCGCCGGGAACAGACATGTCCATTGCCTCCATGCCCGCCGAGTCATCGTCGCTGACAATGCGGTCTTTGACGTCGAGGAGCAGGCGATCGCCCTGCTTTAGGCGCAACGTCGGCGCTTCGACGGTTCCCTGACTCGTGGCGTAGTTTAAGCAGTAGTGGTTGTATCCGGCGCTATCGACCGAATGCCGCATGGTCAATTCGGCATTCAGAGTGCCATTGGCGCTATTGAGACTGAGGGGATCCTGAACCACGGTGCCGGGGTTGGGCCGATTGGGACACTGAGCTTTCAGACTCAGAAACGAAGTTCCACAGAGTAGGATCGCGAGTAAGTATCTGAACGCAGAGCGCATATGGACTCCTGATTAACCCACAAATCAAGCTGCTCGCCGCTTATTGGAACGATAGGAGGGGGAGGCTCCAATCGATAATAGCAAGGAATGTTTGGACTCAGCGATTGGGGTGCCGCGTCCTGAACGACAGCAACTTGCGGCAATAATATACACCATTAAACGAACAACTACTACACTCGTATTCTGCTCTGAACAGGGGTATTTTGTTGCCAGCCGTTTGTAAGTTTGTTAGGATGGACGCCCTGCGTCCGGCTCCCAGCGCCGTATTTGCTGTCAGTCGTATTTCCCAGGAAAGGTGATCTATGCCAAAGAAAATATCTCTTGCGGTAGTCATTCTTGTGCTCACATCCTCCGGCCTCTTGCGGGCACAAACGTTGAAGACACTCGTTCATCAGCCACCAGACGGAGTTGGCATAAGCTTTCTCATGACGGATGGTACGGTGATAACCCAGGGTAACGGCGAATCCGATTGGGCCAAGCTGACTCCCGACAAGTTTGGAAGCTACTTAAACGGGACGTGGAAGAGCATTGCCAGCCTTCCCGCTGGATACGTTCCTGATGCCTTTGCTTCGGCTGTGCTGCCAGATGGTCGAGTCATTATTGAGGGCGGCGAATACAACAATGGCCAATTTGCGTTTACGAACCTAGGCGCGGTTTACGATCCCGTGAAAGATACCTGGACCAAGCAGGCTCCACCCAAAGGCTGGGGCTTTATTGGGGATTCGCCGTCGTCTATGTTGCCAAACGGACATTTTTTGTTAGGAAGCAAGTTTGATCGGCGCGTGGCCGAACTGGATCCGGCCACTCTGACTTGGACCGACCTCAAGTCAACGGGCAAAAACGACCGCAACGCCGAAGAGGGCTGGACGCTCATGCCGGACGGCTCAGTGTTGACCTACGATGTTTCGAAGGCGCCCCACTCGGAGCGCTACATTCCTTCTCAAGACAAATGGGTCAGCGCAGGTAGCACCATCGTAGACCTGCACTCCCCGACCACTATTCACGGCTGCATCCCTTACGGGAAAAAGGGATGCTACTATCCGCCTGGAGAAGTGGGGCCCGGCATCCTTCGCCCTGATGGCACGGTGTTCGCTACCGGCTCGGGATCGAATGGCGGAAACGGTCCGGGACATACGTCGGTTTACGATCCTTCGACCGGGAAATGGACCCCGGGGCCAGACTTCCCGAACAATGACAACGCGGGCGATTCCTTCGCGGTGTTGTTGCCCAACGGAAATGTCTTGGTGTTGGGCCTGTCGGGAGCTCTTTATGAATGGGACGGGAAAAACCTGACGACTGACCCGGTCGGAGGGGTATCGCCACTTCTGATGCTTCCCACGGGGCAGGTGTTCGCCGCAGGTTTCGGCGCTGAGGTCTATAACCCGAAAGGAACCTTTCAGCAGTCGTGGGCGCCCGTCATTACGTCCGTCCCAAAGACTGTGTCGCGCGGTTCCACATACAAAATTTCCGGCCAGCAGTTCAATGGCTTGTCGCAAGCTGCTGCCTTCGGTGATGAGTTCGAAACCGCAACCAATTACCCCTTGCTGCGAATCACGAATAAGGCAACCCACCACGTTTTCTACGCGAAAACACATGACCATAGCACGATGGGCGTCGCCACAGGCACGGCGACGGTTTTCACGAACTTCGACGTTCCGGCAGGCGCGGAAACCGGAGCCAGCACGCTGGAAGTGGTGGCCAACGGCATTCCGTCTAAGAAGGTTAACGTTACCGTGAACTAGAACCAATCGCGGCGCTCCCGAGATCGTCATTCGGAGCGAAACGAGAACCCTACGCTGCTACTGGCGGCGTAGGGTTTTTTCGTTGGGCAGGATTTTCACTGATTCGCTGGCGTCGCGGGCTTCTGCACAGCTGGCGTCGGCACAGGCTTCTTAACCGTAGCGTTGGTTGCTGGTGCGGCGGGAGTTTTAGCCACAACCGGGATCGGCTTGGCTGCTGCGGTCGACGTGGTGCTGGCGGTGGTTCTGGTTGTCGCGGACGCTTTCGTTAGCGGCGCAGGCGCAGTAGTCGTGGTGGTAGAGGTTTTAGCGGTAGTGCCAACGGATTGCGTTGCAGTTCCGCTGGTGGCGGACATTGCGCTCGCCGGCGTCATCGTGGTCGCGGAGGTCTGTCCCGCGTTGGTGGTGGCGGGAGAGCAGGGAGCGGCGCTGGCGGAGTTTTGCGCTGCCGGCGCAGCAGGGGCCGCAGCTTTCTTTTTGAACAGCGATCCCAGATTGGAGAACGCAGTTGTGGCGTTTGAGACCGCAGTATTGGCGCTTGCTGGGACTTGAACACCGTTGGAATTGGCAGCGCCTGCCAGGGTGGTGGCTGCGCCGCACGGAGGCAAGCCTGGGATCGATGCTCCCGATCCTTGTCCTTGTGAGGCGAAGGCAGTCGCTTGTCCGGGTGCACCCGCGGTAACGCCGTTGGCCAGGCCGCGGTAATGCAGCGGGAATTCTCCGCCCATCGTGTGCTGGTTGCCCTCTATCGTATTAATTTCGTCCACCGTCAGGTTAAGTTCAAAGGTCAACCCGTAAGGTGTTTGACCTGGAGCCCAAAGCAGCTCGAACTGCGCATCACCGAATCCTCCCGGTCGGAGGCTGAACTTGGGATCAAAATTGTTGCCGCCGTACGCCTGTCCGATCCCGCGGAGAGCATTGCCCCCGCCCACGCCGTAGCGGTTTCCCCGGTCGTCCAACGCGGTTCCGGAGCCCGCCACGTAAGCGAGAATCAACGGCTGATTAATCTTGTTCTGAAAGCGCACACCTACGTCGATGACTTTGTAATAACCCGCCGTGCTGGTACGAAAATCAGTGATGGTTGCGGTAAAGTCATTTGCTTCGTAGCAGAGTGGCTGGTTGCCGCAGAACGAGGTTTGGGCGGCGGCAGCGGGCGGCGCGGCAGTCTGAGCCTTGGAGGCGGGCGTCGCAAACGCACCGAGCGCCAACAGGAGCGTCCCAATACCCAGAACCCGAAAGATCGATGGAATTGAATTCATAACCTTCTCCTTTGCCTGAAAGTGGCGGCATCAAAAGCCCCGCTGGGCTCCAACCTGCCCATCGAGCTCATGTGCACTGGAACTCTACTACGCATTGCGCAAATGCGCGAGAAAAACCGTCACGCAGCTCCCAAAACCTTCATCGTTCTGGTTGTCATTTCGGGCAAAGCGAGGAATCTGGGGTTTTCACATGGCAGGCGAAGCCCCAGATTCCTCGTCGCTGCGCTTCTCGGAATCACAGGAGGAGGGTAGTTGGCACAACCTCAGACTGAAGGGTGCGTGGCCGAGGAGTCCCCGCAGCGAGGATAGACCGAGGTTTCCGCGATCTAGCGATGCAATTTTTACTTCGAGCTCATTACCAGCTTGGCAATGGTAGCCAACTGCATGTTCGATGTGCCCTCGTAGATTTTGCCAATCTTCGAATCACGCCAGTACTTTTCAACGGGATAGTCTTTGGTGAACCCGTAGCCGCCAAAAATCTCGATAGCCAGCGACGTGACCCGCTCGGCCACCTGCGAACAGAACAGTTTGGCCATGGCCGCTTCTTTGACGAAGGGAAGGCCGGCATCTTTCATGCGGGCAGCGTTATAGACCATCAACCGGGCGGCTTCGATTTCAGTGGCCATCTGTGCGATCTGAAACTGGATGCCCTGGAACTCGGCGATTGTTTTCCCGAACTGCTTGCGTTCCTGCGCGTATTTCGCGGCATATTCCCAGGCGCCGCGAGCCACGCCCGCCATCTGCGCGCCGATCCCGATGCGGCCTTCGTTCAAAGTTTCTATGGCAATCTTGTATCCTTTGCCCACTTCGCCCAGAACATTGGACTTCGGAACTCGGCAATCCTCCAGAATCAACTCGCAGGTCGAAGAAGCGCGGATGCCAAGCTTGTCTTCTTTCTTGCCAACCGTGAATCCGGGAAATTCTTTCTCGATGATAAAAGCGGTAATGCCTTTGTATCCCGCCGCGGGATCGACCGTAGCAAACAGGATAAAGACGCCAGCTTCTTTGCCATTCGTGATCCACAGTTTGCGACCGTTGAGGATGTAGTCGCTACCCTTCAATTCTGCTTTGGTCTGCAGCGCAAATGCATCCGAGCCCGACCCCGCCTCGCTCAGCGCGTACGCGCCACACAAGTCCGCAACCATTCGCGGCAGATAACGCTTCTTCTGCTCCTCCGTCGTCCAGCGCAACATCGCATTGTTGACCAGCGTGTTTTGCACGTCGACGATCACGCCTGCCGAAGCATCCACGCGAGAAAGCTCCTCGACTGCGAGGATCGCCTCAAAGAACTTGCCGCCAGCACCACCGTATTGCTCTGGTATCTCGATTCCCATCAGCCCAAGCTCAAAGAACTGGTGAATGAGGTCTTTGTCGAATATGCCCTTTTCGTCCATCTCTTTCACCAAGGGACGAACCTTTTCCTCGGCGAACTGGCGGATGTTGTCGCGAAAGAGGATCTCATCTTCCGTAAAGCTGGTGAGCGGTGTCGGCGAGGGGAGCTGAAGAACATCAGGCATAAAAATCCTTTAAGTCAGTCTGACGAACCAAGAATTCTAGCATCTTTAAGGTGGGGATTTTGTAGCGCCAGCATCCCGTTCGACTTCGCTCAGCGCAGCTTCCGGCTGTCGCGAGGTCATCCTGCCCTAGACGGCGGCGTTACCGAGGCAGATCAGCGTTGTTTATAGACCAGCTTGAGGCCATCGGCCTGCATGATTCGCTGGATCTGATTGCGGGCATGCACCGCCCACGGGCCGCTGGTATCGAGCTTCACATAGGCACGCCAGTGTTTCAAGGCCTTGCGCGGTTCGCGAACCTTCTCATAGGCTAGCGCCACGTTGTAATGAGCATCGCCGTAAGTGGGAGCGAGTTGCAGCGCAGTGTTGTAAGCCTGGATTGCCTCTACGACGCGGCCGGTTTCGTCAAGCACATTGCCCAGATCGAAATAGGCCAAGGCATAGCGGGGATCGATCGCGATTGCGGCACGGTAATGCTTCTCTGACAGTGTGTAGTCCTGCCGGTTGTAATGCAGCGTGCCGAGGTTAATGTGCGCGGCGGCGTGGTCGGGATCCAGTTCCAGCACCCTTTGATAAGCCGCGATCGCCTGGGTCTGAGTATTGGGATCCTCCTCGAGCGCGATACCTTGCGCGAAAAGCCCGGCAACATCGGCGGGAACGGGTGCTGGCTTGACCAGCGTTGCCGTAGTACTGGTCACTGTTTCGTCTCGCGTGGAGAAGTCAAACATGAACTGGCCCGCGATCGGTTCCACCAGCCTGCCCTCGTGCCGAAAGGCGACGCGATGTCCCGTGCTGAATGCACCGGCCTCAAGCAATGGATTCTCCATCCCCGCTACTTGCTTCTGCATAGCATCGAGCGAGCGCCGGATGACCGCGGGACGCACTTTGCGGGCGCACAGGTCGCGAATTTTCTTGATCTGGATCAGGTCAAAAAAGGAATAGTTCTCGGCGGCGGCTACCAGTTCGGCTTTTTCCCAAGCTGCAAACTGACGCGCCGTGAGCCGG
>Ga0210406_10000984_pt1 | contig 36733 bp, 45 predicted proteins | sample IncBWC30MmetaG_FD_155454 | JGI IMG/M metagenome (GOLD analysis project Ga0210406, IMG submission 155454) | Forest soil microbial communities from Barre Woods Harvard Forest LTER site, Petersham, Massachusetts, United States - Inc-BW-C-30-M | ecosystem: Environmental > Terrestrial > Soil >... | reverse complement strand
ACAATCGGGAATGTTTTAACTTCCATTGCAAATCCATGACCAGTAGCCCCGGTAGGAATTTCAGCACCAAGATTAAAACATTCAGTAGCATCACCAATATAAATGCCAGGAATTACACTGAAAGACATAGACTCATCGGCGGTTAGTGCCATATATTCCAATGGTAGATTTGTGAGTCCATATGGATATCCAGAGGCTGCATTAGGATTAATAGGGGGTAGTAGTTTAAACCATGGTTGAGGGCCTGCCACTGATCGCACCCATACTGCGCCTTGTTCTTGATAAAATTGCGTTGTTCCTAATTGTAGCAAAGTGAATCCGTTTGTACCAGTAGCACCTGATGGTGAATCGGTGGGTAATGAAACACCAGGCGCACCAGTATATGCTTTTATCACATTGTCTGGAGCAGATGAATCAATGAGACTGCTAAAAGTAGTATTACCCGGCAAAGTCGTTTGAATTATGTTTGTGCTATCGTACATATATTTTCCTTTAAAAGGAAAAGTATAGCACAATTGCATGTGGAAATAAAGAAAGAGTGGGACCCACTCTTTCTTTATTTATTATGTGAATAATGCTAAATTGATATTTCCAGACAATCTAATTAAATTATATGAAAATGGTACTTCATGAAGTCCATCACCTGTCATCGCTGCTGTCGCTGATCCATCACCGACATTCTTCCAGATGCCCGAATTTCTTGCAGTTTCCATAATATCAGCTATTTCAAAATATTGCCATAATGGAGATGGTTTAGTCCGTATCCAATCATTTAATGCAGTACGAGTACTATTGAAGCCATCGACTGTCTGATTGACTGCTGTAGCCCATGAATCTGATGAGGCGGTCTTGGGAGGAATCGTTGATTGCGATACTCTTTGAGACGGAAAGTAACCATACGCCGTCGTCAATTGCCCTTCTATTGTTGCGGCTGTTCGGCCAGCAGATACATCATTGATACCGTATTCGAAATGAACGTATTGATGGTCTGAGGCTAAGGCAGCTCGTAATGCATGATTGGTTGTAAATTGCAGAATGGTATCTGATTCACATCCAATATTTGCATATGGAAGACCATAATCAAGTGTTCGTGCAATTTCGCCCACACCCCAATAACCAAGATTAGTATTCTCAGATGCTGGCGCAGTAGAAGTAGTAGAATCTATCTTACCTGACAGGCGACTATCGCCATATAGAATTACACTAGGCACAGATGATACGCCCTTAATTGCTAAGGGATATATATTTGGCGCTCCAGAAGTACCAGAAGAACCCGTGGTAGCTCCAGTAAAATTCAGCAACCAGGGATCATTTGTTCCCATCGCTGCTGATGTTGCCCAATATGCAGTAGCATCTGAACCACCTGCAACTGTACTAGCTGAAACAGGAATAGCTAGAGGAGTGCCGGAGGCTGAAACAACAATTAAGTGAATCTTAAATTTTGCTCCATGCGGAATTCCGATGCCTAATAGGTCAGATTCAATGGTAGATCCACCAGTAGCTGTACCGAATCTAGCATGAGGTGTTCCTTGAACAGCAGACCATTCAAACATATTGAAATTGCCATTGGGATATTCAAGAGACGCGTAGTAGTTTAATGTTCCAGAATTTGTCCAGGAACTAAATTCATTCACATTGTTAGCATACCAGTTACCGTACTTAACGGTGATACCATTTACAGTACTACCTTGATTAATGTGTTCTGTCAGACTTTTAAATGCATACGCAGTGGATGTGACCCATGTTTGATAATTATGTCGGCATCTAGTGGCAATATTTCGCATAGTACCAGCCGCACCACCGGATCCAGCATACGACTTACCTGCAGGCCAAGACCCGCTTGCCTTCGGTCCATACATTATTTGAGCAGTAGGATCATTTGCATAGTCGCCATTGTTACCAGTCCCATTTGAAGGCGCACCACTAGTAGTTAGCATAGTATTACCGCTTCCACCTGCTGGCCCAACTAAACTAGTTCCAGAACCCCAAGCTCCAGCTGACTTAGCGCCATAAAGCATGTTACCTGCAGTATCAATATAGAAGTCGCCGTTGTTACCTACGCCAGACCCTGGCACGCCAGTACCATGATTTACAGTATTACCGTTAGTTCCATTACTGCCTGCAGATCCAGCTGACCCTTGTGGACCCACAATAGCAATTCCAGAAGGCCAAACACCTCCTGCTCTAGGACCATAAAGATTGTGCGCAGTAGTATCGATATAGAAATCACCATCAATACCTAATGAATTTAAAGGAGCACCAGTACCATTACGGAGAACATTACCTCCACCACCTCCACCACCTGCACCATTATACAAATCAGTGAAATTAGCAGTAGTATTTGCAATCAACGTCGCTAGTTGTTGATTGAGTAATATTTGTTGATCAAGTAAGGGACTACCGGTCCCATTTGGCACCGAAGGCGGTGGTGTTATAGGTTTTTGTGACATTTAAATGACCTCGTTAGTCGTATAATTTTTATTGTATTTCTTTATTACTTAGTAACTTGGATACCACTTTAGAGTAGCAGAATCGTAAGTCATTGTTAGAGTCTTACTTACTACAGCAGTGGATGCCAATGCAATATTACCTGCAGTAGTGGTTGTAAAGATACCCTTAGGAATGATTGTAATCTGTCCACCATTTGTTGCCATAGTTCCAGGGGGTGTTATATTAACAATCGCAGTAGTTCCAGACACAAACAAAATGTTTGTTGCGGGGGCAATAGTTGAAGCACTTGCAATAGTAGGAGGAGCTACAGTAGTTCCAGAATACAATTCAGTAAAGTTAGCAGCAGCATTATTAGCTAAAGCAGCAAGTTGCTGATTAAATGCGATTTGTTGATCAAGCATGGGACTTCCGGTTCCATTTGCTACGACTTGAGTTGTAAGTGATTTTTGTGACATAGTGATAACCTCGAAATTGGTAAATGTATTTAGTAAATAATCTTCAAAAATTGAACAAGCATATATCGGTAAATACTTGATATTGATGAGAAATTATATATGCCAAAGTTAAGTCTATGGAAACAGGGAGACCATTCTGCAGATTATCGTTTTATTGACAAGCAGATAAGAGGCATGCTCACTGCTGGCGGAACTGGTTGCTTAATTCACAAATATCTAGGCCCACAAAATCCAGCTACACCTACAGATAATCCTGCAGTTCCTACGTATCCTACACAATCAGAAACTAATATTCAGGACATGCTTTTCTTGGAAAATAGAGACAGAGTATATGATACGAGCATTTATGATATTCGTGGCCATTATAATGTATCTAATCTAGACTTCGATTTGTCACAATTTGGCTTATTTTTAAGCTCAGATATCATCTTTATAGTGTTTCATATCAATGATATGATTGATATTTTAGGTAGAAAATTGATGGTTGGTGATGTTATCGAATTACCTCACATTAGAGACTATAATCCATTGAATACAACACTAGATGCTAGTCTAGCTAGATTTTTTGTTATTCAAGATGCTGCTAATGCAAGCGAAGGATTTAGTCAAACTTGGTGGCCACATCTATGGCGCGTAAAATGCGGTCCTCTAGTTGATTCACAAGAGTATCAAAGTATTCTAGATCAAATTGCTGCAAGTGATAATGTAACTACACCAGTGGGACAATTAGTAAGCAATTATCAAACACAGATAGGAATTAGTGAAGCTGTATTAGGCGAAGCAGAAACTGAAACACCAATGTCAGGATACAATGTAGATGATATGTATGTTCTACCAGTATTACAAAATTCTCAAGGAGAGTATCCTGGTGCAGGCCCTGGAATTCAACCTTCTTCAGACGTTACAACAGTTACTTCTGACAATGTTAATTCAGGTGGTGCAAATCATGGTTCGAATAGCAATTTCACTATCAATGCTGACCTGGGACCAGATTCCCCTGACGCTAAACAGAAAGCATATCTTAGTGGAGATGGCGTTCCTCCCAATGGTTTCCCTGTTGGTGCTGGAATAACATTCCCATCAAATCCAAGCATAGGTGATTTCTTTTTGCGCTTAGACTTTTTGCCGAATCGTTTGTTTAGATATAGCGGAACAAGTTGGACTAAAATTGAAGATTCTGTTAGAACAAATTACACTCCTGGTGGAAGCACTAACAATCCTAATAATACACAGCTTGAAGGTTTTTATAGTAATACTGCTACATTTGTTGATGATAACAATACGACTCAACCATCATTACAGAGTTTGAGTGATGCATTGAGACCTGGCGCAGATAACGGAGAGAATCAATAATGTTACGAAATTTTTATTATGATAATCAAATCAGAAGGTATCTAGTTCAAATGATGCGTATATTGAATAACTTTCAATTTCAATCATTAGATACCAACGGAAACAAAATATTAAAACAAGTTCCTGTTGTTTATGGTGACCCATCTCGTCAAGTTGCTACTGTCATTGCAAACAATAGTGAGAATACAACACCCACTGTTCCTGTCATAGCTGTTGATATTAGTGATCTGAAACACGATAGAACACGTATTCAAGATACTTCATTCGTCAATACAATGTCAGTAAGAAATAGACATTATGATCCATCTACATCACAATATACTATGGCCCATGGCATGGATTATAACATTGAAAGATTGATGCCTGTTCCTTATATTCTAACTCTGAAAGCTGAAATATGGACTAGTAATACAGAACAAAAAATGCAATTACTAGAACAAATTATTCCGCTGTTTAACATGTCGTTCGACGTACAATCTACAGATAATTATCTTGATTGGACTAGTTTGACGACTATATTTTTAGAAGATAATAGTTGGACATCTAGAACAATACCTGTAGGGACAGACAATCCCATTGATGTTACATCTATGACATTTACTATGCCGATTTGGATTTCTGCTCCAGCTAAAGTTCAAACGATGGGAGTTATTCAAACGATCATTGCTAGTATTCATGATACTCAAGGTGAATTGTCAGATGAAGCAGTGTTAGCTGGAACATTATTGAGTCGTCAGGTCATTACTCCACTAGATTTTAATGTTGTATTGCTAGGAAATCAACTTACTTTGTTTAAACAGGGTGATATCGATTTACAAAAGAATACATTGAATGCTGATACTAAGATTGGCACGCCAGACAATTGGCACAACTTTATTAACATGTATGGATCATTGCGTAATGGTGTATCTCAAATCAAATTGAGTCAGCCAAATGGTAATGCAGATATTGTGGGTTCTATAGCATATAATCCTTTAGATGATACGACGATGATTTACAACGTAATCGCTAATACAATTCCTGCAAATACGCTTTCTCCAATCAATGCTATCGTAAATCCTCAGGGTAGCGGACCAGGAATTGGAAACTTTCCAGCAGCAGCTACAGGCCAAAGTTATTTGTTACTTAATGAATTGGGGGCGCCAGGATCAGCATATCAAGAAACTGCTTGGGGCGGAACTATTGCTAATGCAAACGATATTATCACTTATAACGGAACACATTGGATCGTCACATTCAATTCACAAGCAACATCCGCTACAGAATATGTAACCAATTTGACTACATCTATTCAATATCGTTGGAATGGATCAGAATGGTTGAAATCTGTTGATGGTTTTTATGCAGCAGGAAATTGGCAAATCATTCTTTGATTTAATTTTGGATTGGTGATATAGTTGTTGTTTTACTGAATTGAGATTAAAATGGCACCTGGATTATTGATAGACGTAGATTCTGAGCAAGAAAGTCTAGGTGGTCGCGTAGATGACGATGAATGGTCTCGGGATTCTTCCAGGAAGATTAATAGACTCAATGCAGTAACATCTTTGGATGCGAAAGAATCATTGGCGTATTCGTTGAAGAACGGCGATTTTCCAAATTGTGATCTAGTTGTAGGAGCAGAAGTTGGACCGGGCGATATAGTGTATATCGTTTGGGCTGAATATACGACAGGTGACTCATTTGGAACAGATTATGGGCAATATGAACTTATTGCTGCATTCGTAGATGAAGAAAAAGCAAATAAATGTGCTAAAGACTGTGAAAATTTTGTTGAAAATCAACATGCAACATATTTAGATGCAGAAAGATATAGTCTTAAGATTGAGTTGGACAATGGGCAAACATATAGTATTCATGTTCCCTGGACTGGATATTTTGAAAATCTAGAACGTGTGAATGTCACACCAAAAACAATCAAATCAAAATAAAAAAGCGCTCAGTGAGCGCTTTTTCGTTTCTTACAACAAGCTTGCAAAAGCTATTCGGGTCTTATTTTTATGCCCTTCGCCAAATTCAAAACCACTGAACTATCAGAATACTATTCTGATATAGATATTTAGCGGTTGTTGCATAAAAACAACGGTTATTGACAAATTATCCAAACGGCTGTACAATATAGTTTCATTCAATGGAGATTTAATATGGCAGGCAAGATTAAGATCGATGGCGCTCGTAAGACAAAGCCCCGCGCAATCCGTTCCTCGCAACACATTGAAGAAAAATATACTGGCCCCGAACCCGAATGGAAAGGGGATGAAAGCTTGACGCTATCGGATGACGAATTCGATAACAAATTGCGTCGCAGCATGAATTTTTACAACCATCATTACACACCGAAAGATGCTCGTAAGCATGTTGTAGAGTGGTTGAAAGGTCGTACTGACGTTGAAGCTGACACTCTTGAAAGCTATCGTAAGACTGCTGAAAGGCTTACACCAATGACTGTGTGCAGTCTAGTTATGGCATCAAAGAAAAAGATGCCGCTTAAAGATCATCATATTGAATTCATTCTATCGAAAGTGAATGAAGCAATTCGTATGGCTAATGATAAACTTGTTAGCGATGAAGAAGGTCCGATTCTAGAAGATCAATCTAAAGTTAAAAAGGCTCCAGTAAAAGTAGCACGTCCATCTGTTCGTGATCGCGTTAATGAAATTGTCGATCAACATATTGCATTTTTCGAAGATATGGAAAACGATTTCTATACGAAAAAGCAACTGAATCCAGATGCATTTGCATATTTTAACGCAAAGAGTTTTCCTAAGCCGGGACTTGCACGTTTCAAGAAAGTATTTGAAACAAAGCGTGATGAATTAGTTGAAGCGCAAGAAGGAAAAGATAAGCAACTCAAAGAAGGTTATTCGCAATTTAAGGTAGCAGATTTCAAGAAACGCATTGATTTTTATAATGCAATTTTGAATGATGTTGCTGCATATGACAATGCGAAGAAGGCTGTTCGTAAGCCACGCGTGAAGAAAGCGCCTTCGAAAGACAAGCTCGTTTCTAAAGTGAAGTATTGCAAGCAAGATGCCAGCATTGAAATTACAAGTGTGAATCCAGTTAATATTGTGGGTTCGAAGGTTGTTTGGGTTTATCAAGTCAAGTATCGTAAAATCGGTTGCTATGTTGCTGATTCTACAATCGGCACTATGAGCATTAAAGGCACAAGCATTACTGGATTTGATGAAGTCAAAAGTGTGTGCAAAACTGTTCGTAAGCCAGAAGTCACTCTTGCTGAATTCATGAAGGCAGGTAAGGTTCAATTGCGTAAATTCATGAGTGGAATCAAAGCAACAGAAGTGAAGCTTACTGGTCGCTTGAGTGAGGATGTGATTATTCTTAAGGTGGAATAAATGATTGGAATTGGATCAACTTTGTTTCATCCCAAGCGGAAGAACTTTTCGAAAGTTATTCGTGAAAGCCATTACACTCCGCCTGGATTTTTCAAAATTAAATATGAAGGTCAGGAAAACGAAATCCTAATTCATAGTGATAATTTTGTGGAAGTGAATCCAGACACACCACAAAACAGATTAAAAATTCAACTTAAATATGCAGAGGCATAATGAAAATCGGCGACATTGTTTTCAATATTCATAATAAGCAATTCGCTGAAATTACTCATGTCTATAACGAAAGTGTGTTTGCTGCTGATTATGATCTCAATGTAGGTCATCTTTGGCCAAATTACACAATCGTTGTTGTAAATCCAGACACACCACAAAACAGATTAAAAATTCAACTTAAATATGCTTAAAGATATTAATGGGTTAGAATTAAAAGAAGGTGATTCAGTGTTTAATACGAAAACTGGTTATTTTGGAAAGGTGTATTCTATAACTCCGGAGCGGAATCCGTACTACGATCCTATCATTTTTAGGGCAAAACATGACATTGATTGCCGACCTCTAAGAGGACATGACATTTATTTGTGGGCAACTACTCTCACAATTAAACTTAATCCAGACACTCCCGAAAATCGTTTATTTTTAAAGCTAAAATATGCCTGATATGCATCTTCTTAATCCACCAGCAACTGATGACGATATCTATTATCTAATTAATAGGTATGACGAATTTTGCAAAATGAAAGTCACCAAAACAGTATTAAGTGAGTCAGGAGACAGTATGTTGGTACATTATCTTTGTGCTTATGGATACGAAGGGGATTTAGATGATGCACCAACATACGGAACAATAAGTTTGCATCATTGGAATTGTTGGCTGCGAGATAATAAAATGTATAAGATAGCTACTCCACAAGACAAATTGGCATTTATTCTAAAACACGGATGCAAATAATGGATGATGTTAAATTGAATTCGATATTTTTTGATTTAGATCGACTAGTGTTTTGTACGGTAGCTGAAATAGGATTGATGTGTAATGGCAAACGTATCAATTATATTAAGATAGATTATGATAATTTTAAACATGTGCCAGTTTATATATCTGATTATTCCTTGCTTGATAAAAGCAAATTCATTCCTGTTCGTTCTGTAGAAGAAAAACTTGTTATCTCATTAAAATATCAGTGATTAGCATGGAATTAAAAACCGGTACGATAGTATTTCATAAGAAACGAAAACAATTTGGTTCTTTGGTTGATGGCATCGGTCGACCTGCCCTACAAAATTTAGAAGAATTAATATATGAAGTCGAGGTGGAAGATCATAATCCTGACATACATGGACAGTGGTATGTGTCTAATATGGTAATTTTAAAAGAAGATACACCACAAAAACGATTGGCGCTTCAAATAAAATATGCTGACTGAATTTAAAAAATTTGATTTTGTTTATAATCCTAATGAAGATGAATTCGGAATTATAAAGAGAACGTATGGAAGAGTTGCTGTAGTGGATATTTATAATCACAAAGGAATTGGACCTTACTATCTAAGAACAGATACATATTTTTTCGGTAGCTTAGTAAAGTGTATTGGGCCAGACAATCTTAAAAATCGCTTAGCCATCAGGATTAAACATGGACAATGAATTTAAAGTCGGGGCTATTGTTTATCATAAAATTTTTCATAAATTCGGAAAGGTGACTTTTTTAGCGGATCGAGGGTTTATTCATGTTAAAGTTACTGACGCACTTGGTTCAAATACTAAGCTGTGGTTAGAAAAAAATATAGTTGCAGTAAGTAATGATTCACCCCAAACAAAATTGATGATGGATATTAAATATGGACAATGAATTTAAAGTCGGTGATGTACTCTACTTTAGGCCTTCTGATCAAAATAATTTTGTATTCGCAAAGGTGAGCAAGCTTGATCTAGAAGATCATACGCGAGTGCATCTAGTGGATGATGATGGAATAACTTTATTTAATCGTTCAGGGTCTTGGTGGATTTGTGATTATATGAAAGTGACTCCAGACACACCTCAGAATAGATTAGCAGTACAGTTAAAATATCAAGGGCAACGAGGCGCGCATTAATGGATGCATTTAAAATTGGATATTTCTTTAAGGGAAAACGTTTTATCCAGGTGGGAGAGTTAGACAAAGAACTATCAAATAAGTATGGTTACAAAATATACAAATATTATAATGAACAATTTAAATATTATGGCATTATTGGCGAACAAGAATTTTCATTTTTAGAAACTGATACTCCTGAGAACCGTTTATTTTATCAATTGAAATATGACTAAAGACGAAATGTTTTCTATAGAAAAAGGTGACGTAATTTATTATCCGCCTTCTGAAGAATGGTGGCATGTAGTTGGGTTCAGAAAAAAATATAAATTCTTCGGGCAGCGCCAGGGAGCCAAAGTTATAGCTGAAAATGGCTTCATGAAAACATTTGGAACCTTGTGTTACTCTTACTGTATTGACATTGAAGATTCACGAGCAGGATTTCTGAATTTTTATAAGCACGGTATTTTACTTAAAGAAGATACTCCAAAACAACGACTAGCAGTAATTCTTAAATATGGAACAAACAGTTACTAACCTACCTGTATTTCAAATAGGTGATCATCTTTACAACAGAAAATACAACTTAGCTAGTGTAGTCAGATACATCAATACAATCTTCTCTGATGATATAGAAGAAAAATATCATCGGATGTATGACGTAGAATGCGACGAAAGTGATTATTGGCTTGCTCCTGACTGTGAAAAGATTACGGAACAAGAATTTCTGTTCTACAAGTTAAAATTAGGAGATGCTAGACGATGATAGACGAATTTGATAATAAGTATTATCATAAAAGATGGAAAAAATTCGGAACTGCGACAGGAGAAACTGTTCTCTATAAAAATAGACCGTTTCTGAAAATAATCCCTGATTCAGGAGATTCCCAATTCCTGCGACACAATTATTGGGATTCTAAAAATATCATAAAAATAGAATCAGAAAAGCATTATCTAGAATTGATTTTGAAATCATGAAAGCTAATGATCAAGTATTTCATAAAAAATCACATTATTTTGGTCGGCTAGTATTTGAACGAATAGTGCTTGATACTGTTTATTGGTTGGTAGAATTTGAGATTCCCGGATTCTCTAAGAGAACGCTTAGACGAGAATTTTGGGATATAAGAAATATAATTCTCGTTGAATCAGAACAACACAAATTATCTCTACGTTTAAAATACTCTGACTAACTGGTAAATATCAGTAATCGGAGTATTTTTATGGCACTCAACCCTGTATTTCCCTACAACCCACCCCCACAGCAATACATGGCACCAACATTGCCTGATGCTGAAACCCAAAAAAAATTAATTAAAGATTATATTCGCTACAGTCTTGGCGATCAAATGGTCGATATTGATCTAGATAAAGAACATTATGATGTGGCCATTGCTTACGCAATGCAAAAGTATCGCCAACGTTCAGCTAACTCAGTAGAAGAAAGCTATGCATTCATGGAACTTATTAAAGATCAAACAGATTATTATTTGCCACTTGAAACAATAAGTGTGCGTCAAATTTTGCGTCGTGGTATCGGTAGTGTTACAGGAACAGCAGCATCACAATTCGAGCCATTTGCATCTGGTTATCTTAACACTTATATGCTTACTGCAGGTAAAGTTGGTGGCCTAGCTTCGTATGAATTGTTTAGTGAATATCAATCTCTAGCAATGCGTATGTTCGGTGGTCATATTCAATACACATTCGATCCAGTATCAAAGAAGCTTGTTATCAGTCGTAAAGTTCCTGACGGCGGAGAAGTTGTTTTACTGTGGGTTTATAACTATAGAACAGATCAAGCTATTTTAAATAGTTATTCTTCGTTCCCATGGATTCAAGATTATGCTTATGCAAAAGCAAAGTTTATGTTAGGTGAGGCACGTTCCAAATATCAGTCAATTGCAGGCCCCAATGGGGGCACATCACTCAATGGCTCCGAATTAAAAGCAGAAGCTAAAGAAGAAATGGCCAAATTGGAAGAAGACTTGAAGAATTATCAAGATATGTCAAACGGTTCGATGCCTCCGTCATTTTTAATCGGTTAAATTTAAAAGTAGAAATAAAAAAGCGCTCTGTTGAGCGCTTTTTGTTTTTGTAAAGTATTATTAAGCATACTCATAAACTATAATAATACCGTTCGTCCCTGCTCCACCAGCAGCAGCAGAAGCTGAGGCACCTAAGAATGCGCCTGAACCTCCTGAACCTTTGCCAGTTGCTGCTTGTCCTGCTCCTGCTGTGATTGGACTTCCACCACTTCCATACCAACTTGATCCGCCTTGACCACTTGCACCAGTACTTGCGTTATAAGTAGAACTACCTATACCAGATGGTTCGCCGCCCGATAAAAATATCGCAGTAACACCCGCACCTGACGAAGTTGCTACTGTGCCGCCCTGGGCAGCAGCCGCCTGGAAAGTTGCATTTGTTGTTGTTTGAACTGCTCCAGCAGCTCCAGCAGCTCCACCAGGACATGCTAACCAAGTTCCAATACTTACTGATCCACCTGCAGTTCCTGGATTAGCACCAGCTGCACCACCTCCACCACCTGTATTAATTGTAACTGTCTGTGAGGATAATGTTGTGGCACGAACTTTACCGAATGCTCCGCCACCACCTGAACCAGCAATTGATACGTTTGTAGTCGAGGTGGCGGGACATCCACCGCCACCACCGCCGCCACCTGATGCTTCGATTATTGCACTATTAGCACCCACAGTAGGAGTATAAGTTCCAGACGAAGTAAATGTTTGAACGTTAATCAATGTTCCTGTAGGAAAACCAAATACTGGATCTGAAGTTGCCCCTGCGCTAATCAATGCTTGACCTGCCGTACTTGGTGCAGCAAATGCTACGTTGCTTGTGCCCTCACCTAATAATACGTTATGGGCAGTCAGTGTTGCTAATCCAGTTCCACCATTCGCTACAGTAAGTTTTGTAGTCGTCAGAGATAGCGATGATGCTGTTAATGTCGTTACTGTGGCAGCTTCTGGTGTAATGCTACCGATGATAAAGCTATCTAATGTAGCTGTGCCCGTCGTTCCTACTAATGCCGGCAATGTTAAAGTGCCAGTCATCGTATCGCCAGCCACCTTAACGTGATTAATCCAACCAGCACCATTATAAAACTCAAAACGAGATGTGGTTGTATTAAAACGAAGCATACCTGTTGCTGGGGTTGGTTGTTGTCCTGTATTTCCCACTGGCAATTGAATTGCACCAGTCCCACTAAGAATCAAATTACCAGCAGAAGTTAATCTCATGAATTCTGAAGGAGTAACACTTGCACTCGGAGTCACTTGAAAAGAAATTGCAGTAGGATTTGAAATGTTAGTAAAATTACCTTCTGCTACGAAATTGACTTGTCCAGTTACCGCAGTTGTGAATTGTGTTGTTCCGAATCCAGTTGCACCTACTTGACCAATGATATCTGCTGTTTGCACATTAGCTGGAGCAGACCCAATTCCTCTACTACCGCGCAATACAACAGAAGACATTGTTCCGCCAGCATTAATAAATGAATCTAACGTTATTATAGATGGTGTTGTATCTAAATTGATAGCGCGAATCATTGTTCCTGTGGGCACTGATGGTAAAGCACCAATACTAGCCACGTTAGAATCAAAAACACCAGCCTGGCCAGACACGAAACCATTGTTCATGACAACTAAGCCAGTAAATGTATCACCTGCTTTATTAACTGGCGTGTAACCTAGTGCGCCAGTTATGTCTGCTGACAGCAGATTTACTGCACCAGCGCGATTATTAAAAGTATTGACGACATTTGTGGAATAAGATGTTGTGTATAGATCAGTGAAGTTTGCATTGATCTTTTGCATTGCTGATAGAAGCGTATCACCTGTTCCATCATTTGGGAGAGTCCCTACATTAATTACTTGTTTTGTCATATCGTTTCCGAAATATATGTGTATATTTATATGTTTTACAAATGAAAAAAGCGAGTCTAGGGCTCGCTTTTTTGTAAAACAATTTAATTAGTTTAGCTAGATTGAATCAATGCTAATCCTAATGTTCCAGTTCCTTGAGAAGTGGGACCATTTGGTATTGCAACGCCGATTAATTCTGCTCCAGTCAATTCCCATTTATACTTTTTATCTTGAAAAGTTTCAACAGTACGATTATTAACTTTGTTCGCATATTGTGTAATTCCGAATGATAATGCAGTAATTGTGGGGATGCTAGTATATCCTGATCCAGTTGCAGTAACTGTTGGTGTAAGCAATGAGCCTGTTCCTGATGCCACAGTTCCTGTTGCTTGTGTAGTAAAGCCACCACCATCGAATACGATTTCAGTGTTTGCACCATAACCAGTTCCTGTATTGCCTGTATCTGAAAAACTTAAAACTTTGTATTTCAAATTAAATGTAGCACCTGTTCCGATACCGTTCGTTGAACCTTGCGCCACTGGATTTGTAGGAAGTGCAGTGTAATCGCCAGGCGTAGAAATATGAAATGTTGCGACGCTTCCGCCTGCACCGATTGTATCAACAGTAATTACTGTTGCTGTTCCAGTTCCGCCTGCCAGGGTTATTGTGTTAGTTGCAACATATCCAGTTCCTGCATTTCCTAGAGTTGCACTATCAGCTTGCATATGCACAACAAAAATTGCTGCTACGGTAGGAGTAACATATGGTTGAACAGTAATAGACATTTGACCTGCAGCAGTAGGCGTTCCTGTCACTAGTTTGCAAAGGGCAGTGCCGTCAGCAGTAGTAACTTTATATCTATTGCTAGTTTTTTGTCTTACGATTGTTCCTGCTTTTGCTGATCCGCCAGATGTAGTCCATGCTGTGCAAGTAATGTGATGCGGTTGTGTTGATTTAATGAATTTTTTCTTAATGGGACGACCCATGATATTTCCTTTTTGTTTAAGATTTGACGTTCTAGCGTCTACGCAGAAGGACCTGCATAAATCGTGATACGACAGTAATATTTATAGATAAACGTAGTAATCAACCGAATACGCAGATTTTTCCCTTTAGCTCATCTAATAGCTTATCAAATATTTCAGGAAGTTTTTGTGATAGCTCATTGAGCATTAAATCTGCTGCAAGTTTTTGATGCTTATCAGCTTCAACACTTCTATCATATCTAGAATCAATACTGTCAGGTAAAGCATTAAATGTAACTTTTCCTGTCATCAAATATTGTGCAAATAATTCATTTGGCACATCCAGGAAGGTATTAATCCAACCATTTCTCGCTGAGCGCATTGTAAATGTCTTATTGATAAGAAGTTTAGCTTCATTCTGCAAGAAAGAAGATGCACTTACACCTTTGTATTCGCCATTATTACTGCCACCATAAACTTTTACAGCAATAGTAGAAAATAGATTCCAAATTTTACTAGCAATAAGTTTATAAGTTTGTGCCCAATCAACATCTGGAGTGTCTAATGAACCAAATTGCATTGTGTGCAAGAATCTATGTGCTAATATCCATCCCGTCATAGGAATAGTTCTACTGGTGAAATTTGATGTATAAACTACCGATATCGCATTAGGATCATATTTAATATGACCTGCTACTAATTGTTTAAGCTTGGTATTAGGGGACTTTAAGGAATCGTAAGTCCAGACTTCTCCTGCCACATTGTAATCTTTTTCAGGTTGATTAACAATATAGAAATTGAATGTCTGTGGAACACGTTCCCACAATGACTTGATCTTCTGAACAGCTTTTGGGTTTTGAACTAATGTTTTAGAAACATCATCAGGATTGTTAATCTTATCGAATGATCCTTTCTGATTGAAGTCCCCAATCAAATCAAAATTTCCAATTGGTGCCTCAGTTAAAATTTCATATGCTCTCATTATTTTAATACCGTTAAATTTCTAGTGTAATTTGATTCGCGTTCAGCAAGCCCTAACGTTCCGCCATTGATCTTCATTGTAATGGCTCTAGTATTTCCTGCATCAGCTAACGTATTCAAACCTTTCTGAGACCAGAATACACATGCAGACTCTAATGCACCAGCATGAGCCATCAATAAGTCCGGATTGCTAATCAGATCCTGTCCTATAACAGCGCCTATGCTTTGATACATAGATTTTCCTGTGATTTGAATTAATCCTCTACCTCTGAAATTCCATCCATCACCACTCGATTCAGGCCCATTTCCCATACGATTGGCATAAACCCTATTCGCAATCTTTTGTGGTTGTCTAGCATATTGTGTGGCAGTAGTTGCATTAAAGTATTTCGAGAATGTGACAAGTAATCCATGTTCAGAATAGTTTAAATTTTCTTGTAGAACATTCCAATCTACTGATTCGTGTGCCGTTTGTGCAAGAAATGCTGCCACACGATTCGTTGTATTAATTGAATATTTGCTCAGCATAGTAGCAACAATAGGATACCAAGCCGACACAGAACGATTGGATGGCAAACATAATTGCAATTGTTGTTCGGTGAGTGATATCATTGAATTTCTCTTTGTAATATTGTATATTTATTCAGAATACGAGAGGTGTAAGACATGATTATAAGCGTCACAGGTTTGATCGGTAGTGGTAAGGATTCAATAGCATCATATTTGATCGAGAATTATTATTTTGAAAAAGAGAGTTTCGCTGGATCATTGAAAGATGCTGCGGCAGCAGTGTTTGGGTGGGATAGAGAGCTAGTAGAAGGTGCTACTAGAATTTCTAGAGAATGGCGAGAGAAAATTGATCCATGGTGGGCAGAACGTTTAGGAATTCCTCATCTGACACCTCGCTGGGTATTGCAAAATTGGGGCACAGAAGTATTTAGGCAACATTTTCATAATGATATTTGGATTGCAAGTCTAGAAAACAAGCTGCAACATAAAGAAAAGCATGTCGTATTAACTGATTCAAGATTTCCCAATGAACTTAAGATGGTTAGAGAACAAGAAGGGAGCTTACTTGTAAGAGTAAAGAGAGGTGACGATCCAATTTGGTTTCCATTGGCACAGGATGCTAATAAAGGAAATCAAGAATCTAAAAACGAATTGCAGAATTTAGGTATTCATGCTTCTGAATACAGTTGGGTGGGAGAAGAATTCGATTTAGTATTGACTAATGATGGAACACTCGATGACTTGTTTGTTAAAATAGATAATATTATGGTAAAATATGTCATTTAAAAATCTGGCGTAAGCTCACCTTGTTTCCAGCCCAATCCTTCGATCTTGATTGCTTCGATACAATTTCTACAAATAGTTTTTAAGTTTCTGAATGAAGTATTTTTGAGTTTTCCGTCAGTATGAAATACTGTTAGTTGCTGTTGATACTTTGCGACAAACCCACATTTATCGCAGCGAATGCTTTTCTTATAGCCAGCCTGTTCCCAATTTGTTGGGGCAGGTTTTTTCTTTTTTCCTCGTTTTTCGCATTGGTAGCACCTGGAACGATAGTGCATTTTTCCATTTTTATCAGTATAGTTATTGGCACAAAATCGTTCGTGGCAAGATTGACAAAATGGACGATGTTTAGTGGTCATATACATATTTATTTTGAACCACCTCTTTTCCGAAGAGGCTCCAAACAGGGTCTTAACGTGGTTATTTGCTAAATATTAATAGTTATTTCTTATTAAGGATTATCAAATGGCACTTATTTCCCCAGGCGTTGAGATTGATGTTATCAATAATTCAACGTCCCCAGGCGCTTCACCAGGAACGATTCCTTTAATCGTATTAGCTAGTGCAGCTAATAAAATTTCACCACTAACTTCTAATGTTGCTTCTGGAACTACAGCAGCTAACGCAGGTCAATTGACATTATTAACGAGTCAGCGTGATTTATTGACTCAATTTGGATCACCGACTTTCTACAAGACAGCTAGTGGAACAGCATTGAACGCATATGAATTGAATGAATATGGTTTGATGACCGCATACAATATTCTAGGTATTACTAATACTGCATATGTATTGCGCGCAAACATTGATTTAAGTCAATTAGTAGGAACAACTGTTCGTCCGACTGGTGCTCCACAAGATGGATCATTCTGGTTGAATTTAGGTTTGACTACTTATGGATTGAACGTTTGGAATGCAACAACTCAAACATTCACTAATGTAACTCCAACAGTTTTGACTACGACGACTAATCTATCAAGTGGTGTTCCTATTAACACATACGGAACAATTGGATCTTATGTTGTTGTTGCTTATAACTCTAGTGTTCCACAACAATTGTATTATAAAAACGCATCTAATACATGGGTTGAAGTTGGAACTACTGCATGGCAAAATAGCTTTGCTACAGTAATCGGATCTGTGACTAATCCAACATTTACAATTGGTAATACTATAACAATTAACACAATCACAGTTACAGCAACTGGAACAACTGTATCATCGTTTGTCGGTGCTATTAACACTGCTGCGATCCCAGGTGTTACAGCAGCAGTAGACGCAAATGGTCGTGTTAATATTTTTGCAACTTCAGCAGCAGAATCGAATGGTAGCGTTGCTGACGGTAAGGTTATTATTGCTAACGGAACTGGTACAATATTGACTAATGCAGGAATTGCGTCAGCTACATATTACGCACCTAAGATTCAATTTAGCCTAAGCACACAAGTTCCGACTTGGTTAGCTCAAGATCCAACTCCAGAACCAACAGGAAGTCTTTGGGTTAAAACTAATGCAGTCAATGGTGGACTTAATTTCTCATTAGCAAAATTTAACGCAACTCTTAGTACATTCAATTATCAAGCGTGTAATGCATATGCAAGCGATGTTGCAGCTAATGCAGGACTAGATCCAGTGGGTGGCGGAGCTAATATCAAGCAAGGTGCATCATACGTTGAATATAATGTAGCAAATGATGGAACTGTTAGCTTCTTGCTATATCAAAGATTTGCAGCAGGCGCAACAACTGTGACTGGAACATCTTCAACAGCAGTATTAACTCCAGGTAATACATTTACAATTCAAGTTTCACAACCAGGAGCATCAACATTACCTACTCCAGTTACTGTAACTTTGACAGGAACCACAATTGCATCACTAGTGGGTAATTTGCTTGCACTGAATATTCCTAACTTTACAGCATCAGTAAATGGCAATGGCAACATTGTAATGACTAATACTTCAGGTGGTGTGATTGTTCTTACTCCAGGCACCGGAACTCCATTGACCACAGTGGGTATTACTACTAGCACTGCTTATGTTCGTGCATATCCGTTTAACGGCACCGCATTGATTGTAAGTAATTGGACATTGATGCCATATGTTGCAAGTACTACTCAACCATCACAAAATCCCGCTGAGGATACATTGTGGTATTTTAATTCTCCTACTGATGTAGATGTCATGATTAATGATGGAACAGCATGGAAGGGTTATCAAACAGTAACTTATGATGCACGTGGTTATAATCTAACACAAACAGATCCAAATGGTGTTATTTGTGAAGCATCACAACCGTTGACTCAAACTACTGGAACTGCATTAGTTCCTGGTGATCTATGGCTCAATACTAGTGATCTTGAACATTTCCCACTATTGTATCGTTACACAACTAATCCATTGACTAGCGTTAATAGTTGGGTATTGATTAATAATACTGATTCAACATCTAGCAACGGTATCATCTTTGCTGATGCGCGTTGGGATAGCTCAGGCACCACAGATATTGTGTCTGGTGCATTGCCTTCAACTGTTGGACTATTGACTTCAAATTATGTTGATTTAGATGCTCCTAATCCAGCATTGTATCCACGTGGAACTTTATTGTATAACACTCGTCGTAGTGGCTATAATATTAAAGAATTTGAATCAAATTACTTCAATGCACAATCATTTAGTGGTAGCTTGCCTGCCGTCAAAAATGCTTGGGTAACTGCAATTGGTAATCGTGTCGATGGCACGCCATATTTCGGTAGAAAGGCTCAACGTGCAATGGTTGTTGCAGCAATGAATTCTGTTGTAGAGACAAACCAAGATATCAGAAGCGAACAATTCTTCTATAATCTAATCTGTGCTCCAGGTTATACAGAAGTTGCTCCACAGATGATTAACTTGAATGCAGATATCAAGAACGTGGCATTTGTAGTTAGTGAAACTCCAATGCGTTTGAACAACAATGCTACTGAAATTGTTAATTGGTCATCTGGTGGCACAGGAACAACATTCCAAGACGAAGTTCTGCATGTTGCAGATACTTATACTGGTGTATGGTATTCATGTGGTCAGACAACTGATTTGAGTGGCAATGCAATTATCATGCCTCCATCATACATGGCTCTTGCTGGTATTATCTACAGTGATAGTATTTCACACCAATGGTTCTCTCCAGCAGGAACTACTCGTGGTGTAGTTAATAATGCTACAGCAATTGGTTATGTTGATGGAACGACTGGTAATTTCGTAACAAACTCTGTGAATCAAGGTTTGCGCGATACATTGTATGCCAACAACATCAACCCAATCACATTTATTCCGAATTCAGGAATTCTGTTGTGGGGTAACTTGACACGCGACGCAAATGGTCAATCAACAGCATTGGGTTCAATCAATATTGCTCGTTTGATTTGTTATCTACGTTACCGTCTCAATATTTTGAGTCGTCCATTCTTGTTCCAGCCTAACGACAAGATTACTAGAGACCAAATCGCAGCAATTACTAATCAATTGTTGAACACATTGATTACTCAACGTGCTATTAGCGATTATCTAGTTGTTTGCGACACAAGCAACAATACACCAGCAACAATCTCTGCTAGAGAATTGTTTATGGATGTTGCAATTGTTCCAATTACTGACGTTGAATTTATTTTCATCCCATTGGTAATCGATCAACCAGGAACTACAGCAATATTTCCTGTGTAATAAGAAGTTATGTAAAAACATTAAACCGCCTTCGGGCGGTTTTTTTGTTAAATAATTCTATAAATGGCATTTAATATGAAAATTAATGAAATTAGTCAAATATCTCCAGAATTTTTGGATCCCAACCGTGTCAAACATTTTGTGGGAGATGTAAAAAGAGGTGTCCAGAGTCAAAAAGGTAAGAGTAATACACCTCAGAAATTTGGATCATATAAATTTGTTCCAGTTACTGGTTTGCCTGAGGGATTTTACTTAGCGTACAAAAAATCTTCTGATCCATGGTCTGATATTTCTTCTGACAAATTTATGGTGACATTAATTGATGCGACACAAGATATAAACAAGCCGGACGTAGTTTCTTATATATGGTTCAATCCAGAAAATTTATATTTCGGACCACCTAATTATTCATCTATGCACGGCCTCAAAGTTTCTTCTGTAGGAACAGCAGCAAAATACAGAGGAAAAGGATACACTCAACAAGTTTATAAAATGCTTGTCAATCACGGGCAGATACTGTTCAGTGATACGTCTCAAACCCCTGATGGAGAAAAGCTGTGGAATAAATTATTAGCTAGCGGTCAGTTTTCTGCTTGGGGATTAGTGATTAATAAAAGTAGCACCCTAGAGTTAGAAAAAGCTTTAGGCCCTATCAATGCAACAAATTTGAGTGATGTTAGAAAAGAAGTTTTTTCTAGTTATGCTAATCAATATGTTTTAGTTCCTAATAGCGACACACAGACAATAGAATTGCTAACAACAAAACGTCCAAATTGGTGGAAATAGCATGCTATTATGATTTCTTATAGATTTGGATAAATATTTGAATAGAGCCCGTTAAGGAGAAATTTATGGCCTCAGCATCATTAACTAATTTTACAGTGCCTTTGGCGTCTGATCAAAGCTCCACTACGCAAGGTTTGCTAATGCCAAAACTGAAGTATCGTTTCCGTGTTACTTTTCAAAACTTTGGTATTAATTCAGATACAACAGAATTGACTAAACAAGTCATTGACTTTACACGTCCAGCGAATAACTTCAACCCTTTCGAAATCCCAGTTTATAACTCAAGAGTATATTTGGTTGGTAAGCCAGAATGGGAAATGGTTACAGTTAATTTGCGTGACGATGTTCAAGGAAATGTTTCGTTGCTAGTTGGCCAGCAAGTTCAACGTCAATTTGACTTCTTAGAACAATCTTCAGCAGCTTCAGGTGTTGATTATAAGTTTGTTACTTTGCTAGAAATGCTAGACGGTGGTAACGGATCATTTAAGCCAACAGTTCTTGAATCATGGGAACTAGATGGTTGCTTGATCGCATCATTGAATTATGGTGATTTGAACTACGAAACAGCAGCTCCTGCAACAATCCAGTTACAACTTCGTTTCGATAACGCACTTCAAGGTGCTGGCGAAGGTATCGGTGTCAATGTTGGTCGCACAACTGGTTCAGTTATCACTGGCTAATTTGTTTTTGCTACACACAAAGCGCTCTTCGGAGCGCTTTTTTACGGCTATAAATACTAGATAGGATATCTCATAATGGCCAGTATCAACAGCATTAATAATGTGATTTTAAAAGATTATAGCCACGCCTCTGATCTTTTTGTTACGAATGACTATGCACTCGTTCCGAAACAATCGTTTTTGTTTCATGTGTATTTTAATATCAATCAATCAGCATATGCTATCGGAAATGACAAGCAAACTGAAATAGGAATGATGGTCAAGAGTGTTGATTTACCAAAATTTACTATCGATACTAAAACACTAAACTCATACAATCGCTGGAACATTATTCAAAGTAAAGTAAAGTATGAGCCTATCATCATTAGACTGCATGATGATAGCGCAGATAGAGTTAGAGATTTTTGGTATAGATATTATAGCTTCTATTACAGGGATAGTGATTATAGTCCTGCATTGTATCAAACTCCTTATAAGTATGGTGTGATGCCTTCACAGACTTGGGGCTATTCTCCTGCAAATCATTCTAATCAAGCATTCTTAACATCGATAAGCTTGTATAGCTTATATGCTGGCAAATTTACTGAGTATTACTTGATTAATCCCGTCATTGAAGCTATGGAACACGGAGAACATTCGTATGCAGAAAATGGAACATTGCAAAACACATTAAGAATAGGATATGAAGCAATTCATTATCGAACAGGTCAAACATCTTCAGATACAGTAAGTGGGTTTGATGTTATTCACTATGATGATAGACCAAGTCCATGGGATAAATCTGGAAATCGTTCAGACGTTATTACAGATTTGAATTCACAACTAACAAGCGCATCTTCGGTATTGTCTGGAATTAATACAATGACAAATTCCGCATCAAATGCGCTGTCCAATACACTGTCAGGTATTGCTAGTGGATCAATTAATAAATTAACTAGTGCTGCTATTTCGTCTGGCTTATCAAATTTGAGTTCTATTTCTAACTATTTGTTCCCTACAGCAGATTTTTCAGCTTCAGCAACTCAGCAAGCTGCATTTAACATTAATTCAGCAAATATAGTTGCTGCAGGAGACAGTAGTTTAAGTGCATTGTCTGGACCAGCTTCATTCGTCAGCACAGCAGTTTCTTCTAACGGATCAGGAATTGGTTCTAGCGTAGGAACATACAATTTTACCATGAATGATGCTGCTGACAATTCAACTGATAGTAGTTTATTTTAATTATGCCAAATCCAACAAATATACCAGTTCAACAAAACAATACACAATCATTCTTTGACAGTTTAAATTCTCCAGGAACTCAACCCACTGTTTCAGATGGTGAATATGATGCAGTGTTGAGCTTCTTCGAAGAACGAACTAATAATGTAGAAGCAGCACAAAGTCTCGCATCTGCATTTTTACAAGCTTGTATTACTCAAAATGTTCTTCCTGTCACCCAACTTGATTATTTTAAGAAATTATCACAACCTAATGTTGATATATACTTGGCTATGTTTTTTAATAACACTAGATATGGAACTAGTTTGTTGGGAGTCAATGCTAATCAAACGGTTAATCCCTATATTCTGAGGACGATACTACCATAAGAAGCAACTCCCATGATAAATAAAGTTATGGGAGAATATTTTTATGCATGAATGTAAAATTTGTGGTAGATCAGAATTAAAAAGTTTCGGCGCGCTAACAAAGCATACGATGCAAGCACACAACTTGATATCTACGAAAGAATACTATGATATATATCTTAAAACAGATGAACTTGAAGGTCGTTGTAAATTTTGCGATAAGAATACTTCGTATGTGAGTATTTCTGTTGGATATGCTAAAATTTGTAATGATTCAGAGTGCAAGTCCAAAATAGCTAAAGAGATTCGTAAAAACCTTAGGGAAAATAAAGAAAAATTTACAGCTTTTACTGATAAAGTAGCTAGGAATCAAGAGAGAATTTGGGCAGAAAGAGTGGCGTCCGGAGAAGCAGAAAAAATAAGAGAACGAATTGGAAATACATTGTCTCTAAAAAATTCTCAAATGACAGATGACGAATTGAAGGAGAAATACGGATGGCTGAATAAACTTACTGAAGACGAAAAAGAGCAATGGAAGAATGACGTAATGTTTAATGCGGGAATGTTTGCGTGGTGGAAAACTGCATCAATAGAACAAATAGATGATGTTGTTAAAAAGCGTTTCGCTACGATGCTACAAATAGAAGAAGAATTGATAGCTGACGTAAAAGCTAACAATCAAGATTATGTTAAATATACTGAAGCGGTGTGGTATAGCACAAATATTTCTTATAATTTGAATAAAATGAGTATAGATCCCACTAGCCTCAGAAGTAAGGATTGGCATTTAGATCACGCATTTAGTATTAAAGCTGGGTTTATTCATAATATAGATCCTAAGATCATTGGAAGTAAGCAAAACTTACGAATTATTTCTCAACACGATAATTGCACTAAGGGAGCAAAATGTTCTATTACTTTAGAACAACTATTAGAGGATTATGAAAATGGCAAACAAATGGATGCAGGGACCTTATACAGTAAGAAATAAAGAAAAGTATATAGGAAGAGGCACACCAAAAATGAGGAGTAGCTGGGAATTCGTGTTTGCAAATTTCTGCGATAATCACGCTGGAATTCTACAATGGTCAAGTGAGCCTGTTCGAATCCCGTATAGAAATCCACTTACAGGAAAGAACTCATCATATGTGCCAGATTTTCTTATAATGTATGAAGATAAAAATGGAAAGAAACACGTTGATTTGATTGAAATCAAACCAGGAAGTCAAGCAACAATGGAAAGTGCAGGAAAAAGTTCGAGGAATAAGGCTGCTGTAATTTTAAATCAAGCCAAATGGCAAGCTGCAATGGCTTGGGCAAAGTCACAAGGCATAAATTTCAAAATTTTGACAGAAAAAGACTTATTCGCAATGACAGGAAAAAAATGATATGAGTAAAAAATTAGAAGATTTATTTAACTTGCCATCTTCTGAAGAAGAAGATGAAGTTGAAACAAAGAAAGAAGTAAAAAAAGTTGATTTAACTCAACTGAGAGAAATTGATAAGAGTATCGATAAGATCGATATTGCATTGCCGTCAGTAAGAGACTTGGAAGCGAGTGATGAAGAAATGGATGAACTTGCTCAATTGTCTAAACAAGCATTCAACGATTTACTTGATATGGGGTTATCAGTTGATCCGAGATTTGGTGGCAAGCTTTTAGAAGTGGCCTCCTCAATGATGACGAACTCGATCAATGCTAAGACAGCCAAAATTGATAAGAAACTTAGAATGGTTGAACTACAACTTAGAAAAGCTGCACTTGATCAAAAAGAGCGCGCATTAGCAGCAAAACAAGGTCCTGATGAAGAAGAATCTACATCTAAAGGCATAGTTATGGATAGAAATGCTCTTTTGAAAGAACTTTTAGATCAAGCTAAAGACAAAAAGAAATAATACTTTGAACTAAATATAAGATATATTTGAGGTTATTCCAGAATGATTAAGTCCCTCCATGACTACATTATCGAGACAAAGAAAACTTACCATTTTCGAATCAAGTTTGCAGATTGCAAGGTTGATGATTCTTTTAAAACTAAGCTAGAAGATGCATTGAAGACATATGATGTTATCAGTGTTGATGGTCCTAAGCACGAACCGATTCAATTAGTGCATCCTGATTTCCCTAAGATGGGTTCAGTCGATGTATATTCAGTTGATATCGCTATTAACTATCCAGCAAACGATTCTACTATTAGAAATCTATTAAATCAGAAAATGTGCGTTCCTTTCGATCATATGATGGTTCTTAATAAACATCAAGTTGATGCAAATATTGATTATTCTGAAATTGCTCGCAGAAAAACTCCTGCACTTACGGATCCCAATCTAGAACAAGCTGAAGGTGATGCACAAGATTTGGTGGGTGAAAAGCGTGTTGATGGAATTAAGAAAAATATTCCAACTCGTGAATATGAATTTGATGCTAATGATATTCCTAACAAGAATCGCACACAAACAACTAATGACCTACCGATGGGTGACACTAGTCCAGTGGGAACACATCAAAATGAGATTCCTAATCCATTTAAGAATAGGAAGAAATAATGTCAGGTGATATCAAAAAACTACTAGAAAGTATTGACTCTATTTCTGAATCACGCTATCGCATTAGAACTAAAGGTGCTAATGCATATGAAGTTGTTATCAACGGCGGAGAGAACGATGGTAAAGTCATGCTCCTTACTAAAGATTTAGTTAAAGCTGAACGTGCATTGGATAGTTTTGAACAAGGTTATAAAAAATCAAAAGCTGGCCGAGAAGAAGAATGGGCTAAGAGGGACAAAGAAGATTCAAATCAAATCAAATTTGAGTCTGACTTAGGTGAGCAAAACGATTTTCCTAGACAAGCGATGGATTACGGCTCAGGTATGAAACCACATCAAGAAAGTGATCATGCTGCTAAAGATAAGTCAAATTTTGAAAATGATCCACGTTGGTCAGAATATAATAAATTACAAGCTCGTCAAGAATTCACTCAAGCTAGAGAGTTGATGAATCGTATGCGTTACGAACATCATATGGATGAGTCTGTGAATGAAGGTATTTTTGACATATTTAAGAAAAAAGATAAAACTGAAATGTTACCTCTTGACGATGCAGATATTGCATTGATCAAAAGTATTGATTCTTCAGCAACGAATAGATTTAAGGATCACGGGCTTGATATGGACAAGCCGACATTTAATTTAAATGCAACTCATCGCAACGATTCACATACAGGTGGAGTTGATGTTGTATATTTTAAGCATCCAGCTGAGTATGTTATCGGTATTCAACCATACTATAAATCGAATGAAAGAACACCAGGCAACCCAGCAGGCCTGAAATATGGTTCTTTTATCACTAAAGGGTTTAGAAATGCAAATGAATTAAAACAGATTTTTCAAAATCTTGCAAGTAAAATGAATTTAGAAGAATCTGTCAGGGAAAATCATACTATGAAAAAACAACAAACAAATGAAAGCATGTGGGACGAAGATGTAGGAACAGATCCAGTGGTGATTTGTATGCATAAAGACGGCCACAAAATGTATTTCAAAGAGTTTCATGCAAATGGAAACTATTACTGGACTGCGGATAAGGGCGAAGCCCGAGACTTTGAATCAGAAGATGCAGCAAGTGACGCAATCAAAATGATTAAAGCACACGATCCAGCAGTGTATAAGATGGGATTAGTGGGCAAGACTCATGGTGAAAAGCCATATCCCATCTATGCTGAACCTATGCACGAAATCGGCGAAGACGTAGATTTCTCTGCTGAAGCAAGCCCATTGACTCACGGTATTGATAATCTTGATATGGATGAAGATTGGTCGGCAGACGAATACAATCGTCAAAAGATGATCGATGCACCAAAGTCTCGCCAACACAACCCCGTTTCTGCTCCAGGAGAACATTCATATATTCCTCGTTCTCATGAATTGGAAGAAGAAAATGATAATGGTGAAGATGAAATTATTCAAGATTTGAGCGGTAAGCTTCAAGGTCCATGGCCTCTAGATGGTGATCGTCATGATATTGAAATGGAAGATAGTCCAATGCAAGCCGATCCAGATTCAGTTATTGATGAAAATGCAGAAGACTATGTAGGTAAAACAGTTTCGTATATTGATGACAATAGAAATAAAGTGTCAGGTAAAGTTGTCGGATGGTCTGAAAAATATCCTGGATACTTGAGAGTCACAGGATATGAGAAAGGTCGTGATAATTTGATTAAACCGGCAGAGATTTTGAAAGTTATTGATGAATTCTATGACTCAATGCCGTCTAAGCAAGCAGGAAAGAATCCTAAGCAAGTTGGTGAATCAATTGTGCTAGAAGGAAGAAAAATGTTTAAAGACTTATCAGGCTGGAAGTCCCATGCGTCTAAGTTGGGCTTTAAAGTTAAGTCTGTGAATGGTGATAAGGATGCAAATTACACATATCATGCAGTTGATAAAGATGGTAAAGTTAAAGGTAAGTTTGCAACTTTAAAAGTTGCTCAGAACAATCATGGATATATCAATGAAAGTGTAGAATTGAATGAAAAATCTGCGCCAGGTCAAGAATCTTGGATTAAAGCTAATAAATCTAAGTTCGTGAAAGAATACGGTAAAAAGAAAGGCTTAGAAGTTCTTTATGCTACAGCTTGGAAGAGAAGTAAAAAGAATGAATCTGTAAATAACGATGAACAAAGTCAAGCATTCGAATCTATGTTTGCTGAAGCAATGGAAGATAAACCTATGACAAAGAAAACTAAAAAGATTAATGAAAGCTTTGATTTAACGCAAACAGAAGATACTAAGAAGATTGTTGATAGCTTAGGCTCAATGATGAAGCTTGCTGGATTGCAAAGTCAAAAAGCAGAATACAAACCATATGTTGCAGAAAGCGAAGGTGATGTATTTTCTCGCATGATGGATTACTTCGATATAGAAGCACCTGAAAGTGAAGAAGGTAGTGGCGAAGGGTCAGGTGTTGAAAGTGGTAGTGGCGAGGGTAGCGGAGAAAATTGCAGCGATGATGGTGATACTGAAGTCGTTTCAATGTCAAGTGATGGTGAAGGCCATTTCTCGGGACTAGCTGACAACATTAAAGCTCTTGCAACTGGAAAAGAACCAGGTAAGCACTTCGGCGGTTTAGCGGATAAGCTAAATGCATTGAAGGATGGCGAAGTTGATGAAGAAAGAGAAACACCTGATTTTAAAGGAATCGGCGACAAACTTCGTAACCACTTCAAGAAAGATGAATCAGTCAATGAAGGAACATCTGTTGCGGTTCATAAGGCATACCCTGGAAAAGTAAATGCAATCAGGTCCGATTTGCAAAAATATCATAGCGATAACGGTGGTCAGATTCCTTCGTCTCAGCAAGGAGATTATGTGCATTTTCATCTGCCACAAGCAGGACATAACAGTGCTGATGCAGTAAAAAGAACACTACAAGGTCATGAGGGTCACCCAGCATATTCACCAGAAAATGTAAGTGAAGGTATCAATGAAGATTTGAGCGCTACATTAACTATGAGTAAATGTGAAGACGGCAAATCAATGTCATTAACTATCACAGATCAACATGGTGACGAACTTGATAAGCTTCTATGTTTGTCTGGTATTGCACAACCACAAGCTGTTGCAGTAGTTTCTGCACATATGGAACCTACTAACGGAGAAACACCTGAGCAAGCACCAGGTGGTTATCAAGGTGCATATGAAATGGTTGGTGAAGCTGACGAACAATACGCTGATCCAGACAAAGAACCATCTGGTGAATATGGTGACACTCATGCATATAGTAACAATCCTAAGAGAGATGTGTATGATCTAGATACACAGATCAATAAGGGCTCTGATTTGAATTCACCTAAGGGTCAGTATGCTAAAGAATACGATGGCGATAATCGTATGGATACTGCAAAACGTGATGCTGCATTTGAATCTGCTGATCTTGAAGAAGGCTGGATGGATAAATTCAAGAAGGTCGTAGGTAAAAAACCTAGCCTTGATGATGCTACTGCGGATCTTGATCGCGCAAGAAATGAAAAGAAAGCATTTTCAGGAAAGATTGGCGACCACGCACAAGCAGCAGATTACGAAGATGATTTGACATATAGTGATGAACCAAAATCTTGGAAGAAAAATGAATCTGTATCGGAATCAAAACTTTGGGCAGAGTATAAAGGCATTAAATGAGAGCTTATGAAATAACTGAGACTACTGATATTTTTGGAGGTCACAGTAAAGATTTGAAAAAAACAGCATTCCTTTTAAATCCGATTTTAGGTGAGCACGGAAAGCAAGGAACGTTTGACATGAGCGGAAAGCCTGTAGATGCATTTAGATGGGGAACAGAAGATATTGGATGGAATAAACCACCTTTCAATGCGCTGCTTATAAAATCCAGTGGTTATTTAATGTTTAGAATGAGCATGAGAATAATGGGATCAAGAGATTTAGGCATCGGCGTAAATGCGACAAACGAGCAGGATCTTCTGAAGAAAATAGGTGATGATGCGAGAAGTCAAGTTGATAAGTATGCACCTAAATCTCGTATGTCAAAAAGTGCAGTAGCTATTTTAGAAAAATTGGAACAGTTATAATGAGAGCTTATGAGTTTGTCAGGAAGCTAACTGAAGCAGACATGCATCATTATCACCATCAGGCCATACCAGGAGCTAAAACGTTTCCTGGTATGGGGCAGTCTTATGACATGTATAGATTTTCTATTGCATTAGCTGGTTCGCCAGATCATGAGCATCCAATAACTGATGGAACTGATGCTACTGATAATCCAGCTACTATTAGTTATTCTCAAGGTGATGAAGATAAAATTAACAAGGCATTGGCTGCAACAGGAAGATCAAGTGTTCAAGTGTCAGGCAGAGGAAGTAGAGAGCCAGATGATACACACAAAGTTAGCCCTGTATTATCGTTTCCCGGAGTGAAAAGGAAAAGTGGTAAATGAAGCAATATAGAATTACTTCAAAAGATATTATGGGGATGGGTGAAATTGGGGTCCCTGATGCGATTCTTCCACCAGATGATCCAGCTTGGGATTTGATTACTGTTGATAGTGATGCACCTTCAAGCATAGTTAAAACCATTCAAGATGCACAAAAGGGAAAAGAATGAGAGCCTGCGAACTTAATGAAGGCTTTAGAGATTGGTTTAGTAAGGATGAGCAGAGAACAACTGGTCCGCAACTTATGAATTATGCAGACGTTGAGATGATTCAATCTGTAGATAGACTTGCTAGAAGCAAAACAGAAGATGTTTATAACTTAACGAGTATTCATGGGCGAATGAAGTTCATTTATATAAAATATCCAAATTCTTACGAATTTAGAATTGTGTTTCCTAATAACACAACAAAATCTTTCAAATTTACAACAGCATCAGAATTACATAAAATCTTTTATAGATTAATGGATATGCTAGAAAAGAAAAACGGGACTTAATGTCCCGTTTTGTTATTTCATCTTGAATGTCTTACCTTGCTGAGACAAACTTAAATCTAATCGTTGTTCATTGGGCTTTTCGATTCCCAAATACTGCCACCAAGAATCGTGCTTGATCTTAATCGGAGTTTCTTGCTTCCAATTTTGAACAAGGTGGTAGTAATCAGGCTTGAATGGCGGACGCTTTGGCCTGATAAGCTTGTGACCCTTCTTTGAGTTACAGTGATAACAAGAAGTTACACAGTTTTCAAACGTAGTCTTACCTCCCAGCTTACGCGGGATAACGTGGTCGATTGTGAGGTCATCAAAATCAAATACTTCATCGCAATATGCACATTGGAATAAGTCACGAAGAAATAAATTGTATCGTGAAAACTTGACAGCCTTCTTATACCTGAATTGCTCTGTAGAAACTGCAACTGCAGGCACAGCTAGAGCCAAATGTTCTGAACGGATAAACCAATTGTCATACGTTTCCAATACTTGGAGTTTGTCCAAACACTGCAAACGAATGGCATGCTTCCAGCTGATTACAGACAGCGGAAGTATGGAAATTGGTTGATAGCTTTGATTTAGGATTAAGCAGTCGCTCATAAATGCACCTTTTGGTTAAATAATTATATACAACTATTTACTATACACTAACTACATGATATGAGCAATAAAAACGAACAAACAATTGTAAAAACGCCACACAAAAAGGAAGAATTCACATTCGACCAAATTATAGAATTGCAAAGATGTATGGATCCAGTTTTGGGCCCGCATTATTTCTTAAGCAATTACTATCATATTCAGCATGCGACGAGGGGTTGTATTCAATATAAACCATTTCCTTATCAAATTGGGCTAATAGACACTTACCATAATAATAGACACGCTATTGCACTTATGGGCAGACAAATGGGTAAAACGGCTACTGCGGCAGGATACCTACTTTGGTATGCTATGTTTGTGCCTGATTCAACGATTTTGGTCGCTGCCCACAAATACATCGGTGCTCAAGAAATTATGCAGCGTATTAGATTTGGATATGAACATTGCCCAAACTTTATTCGTGCTGGTGTTCCTAGCTATAATAAAGGTTCTATAGACTTTGATAATGGCTCTCGTATTATGTCTCAGACGACTACTGAAACAACAGGTCGAGGCATGTCTATTTCTTTATTGTATTGTGACGAGTTTGCATTCGTTCCACCGAACAAAGCGAAAGAATTTTGGACATCAATTTCTCCTACCCTTGCGACTGGCGGTAAAGCAATTATCACATCAACTCCTAACTCAGACGAAGATCAATTTTCTCAAATCTGGAGAACTGCACTTAAAACTATTGACGAATATGGTAATGATATAGGAATAGGTCGCAATGGTTTCAAAGCATTCAAGGCTATATGGAATGAACATCCAGAGCGCGATCAAGGTTGGGAAAACGAACAGCGTGCAAGCGTCGGCGATGAACGCTTTGAACGAGAACATAATTGTGAATTCATTATTAATGATGAAACACTTATTTCTCCTATGAAGCTTCCGACATTGATGGGAATTGAACCTGTCGATAAGATTGGCCAAGTCAGATGGTATAAACAACCCAAAGCTGGATTTACTTATGCTGTAGCGTTAGATCCAGCAATAGGAACAGGTGGTGACTATGCAACAATTCAAGTTGTTGAACTTCCTACATTGATTCAAGTGGCAGAATGGCAGCATAACAAGACACCAGTGGAAAAGCAAATTTCTATTTTGAATGATATTACAACACATCTTTGTGAAATTGCTGGTGATGACAAAGTATATTATAGCTTAGAAAATAATACTCTAGGTGAAGCTCATTTAGTTGTCATTCGAGAAATCGGAGAAGAAAACATAAAAGGATATTTCTTAAGCGAGCCATATCGTCCAGGACAACAAAGGCTTTATAGAAAAGGTTACAATACAACAAATAAGAAGAAACTTGTTGCGTGTAACAAATTCAAGAGTTTAGTTGAGAAAGATAAGCTCACAATAAACAGTAAGAATTTGATATCAGAATTGAAGAATTTCGTGGCAGATGGCACCGGTTATGCGGCAAAACCAGGCGAAAATGATGACTTAGTTACCGCCATGTTACTTTGTGTATCTATGATACAACAATTGCAAAATTTCGATGCTGAAATCGATACTGCTATCAAAGAGGGTCTAGATGAAGATATGGAAATGCCATTGCCCTTCTATATTGGAAGCACGCCCTTCTCAGTCTAAAACTAATAAATATAGTATCAAAGAGAGTTTTAATGAAAAATATTGACGACATTGCAGAGAAGCTATTCGGAAAAATCAGATCAAGATTTCCTCGTATCTCGTTAGGTAAAGAAGATGCAAAGGCAACCTCTATGCCACGAGAAGCGAGATTTATTAACTTCGATTTTGAATTTGATGGCAGCGACTTAGGTAACGTAACGATTTCTTTGAACGATCAAGATTCATTGAAAGTATATTATGGTTCGAATGTTACAAAAAATTTGACTGACCCACATGCAAAAGAAAAATGGTTCGGATTCTTGAAAGAGTTGCGCTCATTTGCAAAAATGAACATGCTTAGTTTCGATCCTCGCGATATCGGTAAAGGTAATATGCAAGTTAATGATATTCGAAATCTCGCATATACAAAACAAGCATACACTATGAGAGAAAGTATTGAACCTCTCAAGGGAACATCTAAGACTAGTTACCAAAACTTTGGTCCAATTAAACTTGTAATCAAACATTCAGACAAAGTAGATGAAGGCGTCAAAGGCGCCAGAACTCGCAAGATTGATTCAATTTACTTGGAAACAGATGAAGGCGAAAGATTCAAGATGCCATTTAAAAAGTTAAGTGGTGCAAGAGCAATGGCTAGACATTTGATGAATGGCGGACAAGTTTATGATGATTTCGGACGTCATATCAACAATATGATTAGCGAAATGAGTGACCTAGCACACTTCGTTAGAAAGACAAAAAACACCGTATATGAAGACAGTGAAACGACAGATATTGTTGAAACAGCTATAGATCATTACTATGACATGCATAAGAAACTTTCTAGTCTTAAAGGGCAAAAGGGCTATCAACGCGCATTAGAAGATATTAATGGATCTCAAGATGGTGGCGCAGCAATGAGTGCAGCCCGAGCACCAAATGATTCATCTTCAGCAATCGGAGCAGTTAAACCAGATTATGATCGTTTTGCGGAATCATTGAAAGACAAATTTACACGCAAATCATTTGATGATAAATTTGAAGCAGCATTACCACACATTGCAAGAGCATATGCAAATAAGCAGAATCGTGATACAGCAATGGAAGCAACTATGAAGTCATTCATTAGAACTCCAAATATCACTAAAGATCCAATGAAGACGGATAAATTTAAAGAAATGAAAGATGTAATGAAGATGGAAGATAAATCTTCATTGGCTACTAGAATCTATGAATTTATTGAAATTAATGAAGATAGCCCAGAGGTTAAAAATTTAGCTCGTTCAGCAAAACGTTGGTCGTCAAATCTAGAAGAATCAGAGAGCAGAAAAATATTAGCACTTGAATTTGCAAAAGCATATATGGGCTCATTACGAACGAACAAAAATCAGGAAAAAGCAATTCAAGAATTTGCTGAATCTATCGAAAGATTGTCAGAAGGCACTTGGGCTATGCCAGACACTGAAGCTAAGGTTAAGGAATTGCAGACTATTCTTGAAAAGCCACTTGAATTTGGAGTAGATGGGAACAACGCAAGTTCAGCACTGTATAATGTTCTAGGGGACGAGGGTTTGTTTGATGAATTGTATTCAGGTTCAAAGCATTCTGGGCCTGATGCTGATGCTCGCCCTATGATTGAGTGGTGGATACGCCATAATATGCCAGAGTTGGTTCAACAGATTGATTTTTCTCGTATGAAGCAACAAGATCGTAAAAAGAAGAAGGCAACAGAATCAATCCAGACTGAAGAAAAGACGGCAGTAATGGAAGATATGAAACGTTTAGCAGGACTATAAATCTAAATTAGTTGTATGGTAAAATGAAACAGCCTTAACATAACATTAAGGCTGTTTTTCTTTGTATTTGTGTTGCTATGATAAATACATATAGTGTAGAATCTACACTTAAGTTGATTCAAACAAGAAGGTTTGAATCATCGGGAAAATATAAACACCAAAGGAGAAATTATATGACCTCATTAGCAGAAATCCGTGCCAAGCTAAAAGCGCAACAAGACAAGCTAGGCAATAATCAAAAAAATACAGACACAATTCTTTTCGCACATTGGAACATCCAAGAGGGTGATACAGCTTCAGTGCGATTCCTACCAGATGCAGATTCCTCAAATGACTTTTTCTGGGTTGAAAGACTTCAGATTAAGCTTCCTTTCGCAGGTGTAAAAGGTAAATCCGATAAACCAGTCGTAGTTACTGTTCCTTGCGTTGAAATGTGGGGAGAACATTGCCCTATTTTAGCTGAGGTTCGCACTTGGTTCAAGGACAAGGCTCTAGAAGATATGGGTCGTAAGTATTGGAAAAAGCGCAGTTATATTCTTCAGGGTTTCATTCGTGAAAACCCAAATAAAGATGATGTTACAGAAAATCCTATTCGTAAATTGTTGCTAACACCTGAGCTATTCAAGCTTGTCCGTGAAGGCATCATGAATCCTGAAATTGAAGAAATCCCAACTCACTTTGAGCAAGGTCTTGATTTTAGAATTAAGAAGGGATCTAAGGGTGGTTATGCAGACTACAGCACAAGTAATTGGGCTCGTCGTGAAAGTGCATTGACTAGTGAAGAACATGAGGCAATCGAAAAGCATGGTCTATTTGACTTGAAAACATTCTTGCCAAAGAAGCCAAATGAAGTAGAGTTGCAGGTAATGAAAGAAATGTTCGAAGCAAGCGTCAATGGCGAACCATATGATTTAGAACGCTGGGGTCAATACTTCAAGCCATTTGGTATGAAGGATGATTCAGATACAGCAGGTGCAGAAGCTTATGCAACTCATAATCAAGTTGAAAAAGAATACCATGCACCAAAATCAGACGTTTCTGTGACTACAATCCCAGCACGTAAAGTTATTGAAAGTCATGATGACGAAGATGTTAAGGCACCAGATGCAGCATCTGGAAATAACCAAAAAGCGCAAGACATTTTGGCTATGATTCGTAATCGTAAGAAGGACTAATCAGTAATTGTGTGCATCACAGAGTGACGACTATCAATAGAGGTTGTCACTCTTTTTTATAGGATAAAATAATATGGCTAAGCCTTTCGATATAAGTAAGTTCCGCAAAAGCATTACAAAAAGTATTCCAGGTATCAGTGCAGGATATAATGATCCTAAGGATTGGATTAGCACTGGTAATTATGCATTAAATTATTTGATTTCTGGCGATTTCTTTAAGGGAATCCCGCTAGGAAAAGTTACAGTATTCGCAGGAGATTCTGGAGCAGGTAAGAGTTACATCTGTTCTGGCAATTTGATTAGACATGCTCAACAGCAAGGAATTTTTGTTGTCTTGATTGACAGTGAAAATGCACTAGATGAAGCATGGTTGCAAGCACTAGGCGTCGATACAGACGAATCTAAGATGCTAAAGCTTAATATGGCGATGATTGATGACGTTGCAAAGACTCTCAGTGATTTTGTTAAGGATTACAAAGAACTGCCAGAAGATGAACGTCCTAAGGTTTTATTTGTAGTTGATTCACTAGGTATGTTGCTTACTCCAACTGATGTGAATCA
>Ga0210406_10000983_pt1 | contig 36791 bp, 37 predicted proteins | sample IncBWC30MmetaG_FD_155454 | JGI IMG/M metagenome (GOLD analysis project Ga0210406, IMG submission 155454) | Forest soil microbial communities from Barre Woods Harvard Forest LTER site, Petersham, Massachusetts, United States - Inc-BW-C-30-M | ecosystem: Environmental > Terrestrial > Soil >... | reverse complement strand
CGGCAGCGTCTGGTCGAAGAACCTCGATCGGGCCTTCGCCGTGGCCTCGCAAATCAATTCGGGCACGGTCTGGATCAACAGGCATCTCAACCTGCAGCCCGACATTCCCTTCAGGGGCGACAAGCAGTCCGGCATCGGAGCCGAACTGGGCCACGCCGGCCTGGAGGAATATACTCAGCCCAGGATCATCAATATGGCCAAGCAGCAGGCCTGATGCGCATCCCGCCGTCTTCGCGACGGCGGGGCAAGCCGAGCCGGGCCCGTGCCGACACCAGCAATAGCGATCGCTTGGCATCGCACGGGTTGTTGCCGGCTGGGCTTTGACAACAGCACACGGTCGCCATTTACCCTGCGCTCAAGACCCTTCAGGCTCCGACACTTATCGTGTGCGGTCTCAAAGACTTCTTCTTCGACAAGCAGTGGGCCTATTGGCTTAAGGACACGATTCCGGGTGCGAAACGGGTCGTTGAAGTCGAAGACGCGCGACTGTTCTTCCCGGAAGATCGCCCGGATACGCTCGCCGCGCCGATGCTTGAATTCTGGAATGAGCTGTCAAAGACGTAATTTCAGCTTTTGTTGCGGCCGCAAGAGGCGGTTGCACAACGCCGCTCAGCGTTTCGTGGCGCGTGCCAAGCCGCTTCGGCGAGAACCAATGGCCGTGAGAGCGCAATCGATTGCTTCAACGTATGGCCAATCCTCGACCGCTTCGCCTGTGACGAGCATGCGCAGGTACAATGGCGCAATCAGGCTCTCCAACAGCATCGCGGTGTTGACGTCGGGCGATAATTGGCCTCGGGACCTGGCACGCTCGAATAACGGCTGCAGCAGATCAAATCGCCGTCGCCAGACTGCGCGACGAGTCCCGGGGATATGTTCCTGTCCCGATTGCGCAAGGGCAAGCATCGCTTTGCCCTCTCTCGAGCGCAGCAGCGTGACAAACTCTTTGAGCACGGCGACAAGGTCGGACCGCAGCGATCCGGTATTGGGGACCACGAGAGCCGTTTCGGCAAAGTGCACACACGCATCCTGCACCAACGCTTCCCTGGTCCCCCAGCGGCGGTAGATCGACGTGTGATTGACGCCGGCGCGTTCCGCCACGCGCGGGATCGTCAGATCATGCAGCCCGGTCTCCTGCAACAGCGCGAGCGTCGTCTGCAGGACCGATGTTCTGACGCGCTCGCTGCGGCCGCCGGGGCGGGCGCGGGCTTTGTTTGGCTTGCTGGATTTCCCGGCGGCGCGTGGCCGTCGGGATGGGCGGCCTTGTTTCATCGCGAAAATCCTAAAAGCACATTGACTTGCTTTAGGTGCTGGCCTAGTTTAAAAGCAAATATATTTGCTTTTGTTGCACGAGGAGTCATAAGGCCCGAAACCCGCACGGACCAGCGATGGCCGATCCCTATCAGGTGACAAGGGGCATTCACCCCGATCTCGCGGCGCACGGCGCGATCTTCGCGCGAAAGATCTATCGCGTCGCCGGCAATGTCTATTGCGCGGTCGGATGGTCCACATGCAACTCGATCATGGTGGTCGGTCGCGACGGCGTCATCATCGTCGATACCGGCGACAGTGTTACGGCGGCGCGCGAGGTCGCGGCGGAATTCCGCAAGATCATCGACAAGCCGGTGCTGGCCGTCATCTACACCTGCTTCCATATCGACCACATTTCGGGCGTTAAAGGCTTCGTCTCGGCTGAAGATGTCTCCGCAGGCCTGGTCGCTGTTATCGCCCATGACACGCTGCTTGCCAATGTTATCAATCAGGGCAGCACCATTGGCGCGATTCTGGGGGCCCGAACCGCCTACAACTTTGGCGTCGTTCTGGACGATCCGGACCTCGAAGGCCTGAACCTTGGAACGGGCCCGTTGCCCCGGAAGGATCGCGAGGTCACATTCATCGCGCCGACCCGGACATTCAGTTCGATGCTCGACCTCGCCATCGCGGGTGTCGAGCTGAAGCTTGTCCATGTGCCAAGCGAAGCCGCGGACGAGATTGCCGTCTTTCTACCGGAAAACAGCGTCTTGCTGTCCTCGGAAGTGATACCGGCACAGTGCTTTCCTGTGCTCCATCCGCTGCGTGGCGAAGCCTATCGCGATCCCATGCAATGGTACCGCAGCATCGACGCGCTACGCCGGTTGAACGCCGCGAGCATGGTGCCCGCGCATGGCTTGCCTGTCATCGGCGCTGAGCGGGTCGAAGAGGTGCTGCGCAGCTATCGCGATGCGATCCAGTTCGTTCACGACCAAACCGTGCGGCAGATGAACAAGGGACTGACGCCCGACGAATTGGCAGCTGTCGTCAAGTTGCCGCCGCATCTCGCGAGCTACACGCCGTGGATGCAGGAGTTTTTCGGCACCGTGAGCCAGGCGGTGCGGGCCGTGTATCAAGGGTATCTCGGCTGGTTCGAGGGCGATCCTGTCGCGCTCGCGCCCCTTGCGCGCGCAGAGCAGGCCCGGCGCGTCGTCGAGCTGATGGGCGGGCGCGGCCGGGTGATCGAAGTTGCAGAGAACGCGCTGTCCGATGACGATCCACAATGGGCGGCGGAACTCGCGACGCTGCTGATCCGCATTGATCGCGATGATGCGGCGGCCCGTCGCATCAAAGCCGCCTCATTCCGCAAGCAAGGCTATGCTCAGATCAACGCGATCTGGCGGAACTGGTATCTCTCCGGCGCGCGCGAGCTTGAACGGATCGGCCCGCCCGCGATCCGTCGCGTGACAGCCAAAGCCGGGCTCGGCGCGCCCGATCTGATCGCCGCTCTGCCGGCGTCGACCTTCATCGACGGCCTTCCGACACGGCTTAAGGCCGAGGAGACCTGCGACGTCACCATCACAGTCGGGTTCCATCTTTCCGACAGCCATCAAAGTTACGGCATCAGGCTGCGTCGCGGCGTTGCCGAGATCGAACATCACGCACCCGACAAGGCGGATTTCGCGATCAGTCTGGACAAGCGGGCGCTCGACCAGATTCGAACCGGGCAGCTTGCTTGGCGTGACGGCATCGATCGGGGCGGCGTTCAGCTCACCGGTGGTTCTGTCGATGAGGTCGAGCGCTTCTTCGGCTATTTCGAGGAGCCAGGCGCAACCTCGATTCAACTCGTCGTGCGCTGATGGCCGGTTGCCCGCCGGCCTGATGCGAACTTCGGATTTCGGGACACTAGGGGCGGCCCGTCTGGATGGGCAGGCCCTGCATAGGCTTGATCTCTTTGAGCACGAAGGTGGTCTGCATTTCCTTGATGCGGGGAAGTCGCCGCACCACCGTCATGGCGAACTCGGCATAGGCATCGAGGTCTCGTGCCACAACCTGGAGCAGGAAGTCGGCATCGCCCGCGATGGAATAACAGGCGACCACTTCGTCGAGTTTGAGCACGTCCTTTTCGAAGCGCTTGGCCTCCGCTTCCGAGTGGCTGTCGATACCGACCCGGATGAAGGCAAGGACGCCCAGGCCGAGGCTGCGCCGGTCGAGCACGGCCTGATAGCCTTTGATGACGCCACTCTCCTCCAGGCGCTTCACTCGCCGCCAACACGGCGAGGTCGACATCCCAGCCTTGTCGGCAAGCTCCTGATTGGTGAGGCGCCCCTCCGCCTGGAGCACGCCGAGGATTCGCAAGTCTCCCGCATCAAGCTCATTCTGCATCAAAATCTACCTCTAAAATGTATCTTGGGGGTAGCTTTTACCTCTTGCTGGGTTCTTTGAACACCACTTCGCAAGCATTGCCCGCGGTACCTGTCGTAGTTTCCAGCACTATTCGACGAGCACCGTTCGCTCGCTCTCATCGTGAGGAGCAACCAAATGGTCCTGACCGGCTTCACACCGCCCTACACACCAACCGGCCGCTCTTCGCTGGCCGATGCGCCGCCCTGGCACTACGCAGGGCAGATTCTGTCGCTGGCGTTCGAGGTCGCGCGCAATACCGCGCAGGCGCTGCTTCCGGAGGGGTTTGGGGCGGCGACAGGCCGAGCCTACAGCCATTTTTGCGAGTGGCAGGCCTGCACCGATCACGGCAACGAACTCGTCGACCCGGTCTACGCCCAGTACAAGGAATTCTTCGTCCTGATCGAAGCCGACAGCGGGCATGTCGCCGGCGCGGCACTCTACTGTCCCTTCATCTATGTCGATCAGGACATCTCGATGGCGAGGGGTTGGATGCAGGGCTGGCCCAAGAAAGTGGGCTCCGTCTGGATGACGCGCAGCTACCCCGGCCTCGACCATGCGGCCGCGGCGCCAATGCGCGTCGGCACCCGGCTCGGCGCAAGCCTTGCTGTAAAGGATCGGCGTCTTGCCGAGGCAGCGGTCACCCTGACCGGCGAACAGGCCCTCCCGATAGGCTTTCTCGCCTTGCCGACATTTGGCCTCGTCGGAAGCCCGACATTGATCGGCGCTCCGAGCCCCGGCTCGCGGACACTCGTGCGCGCCACCGTTCCCGATAAAATGCAGGGGCCGGCCCATGCGGCTAGTTTGACCGCGCTTGCGTTCTTCGCTAGCCCGCGAGACGAACTCAGTCTGCTCGCGCCGAAAGCACTGCGAGAGGCGAGCCTTTCCACCTTCGCACTTACGGTCGCGGGCGTCAGCGTCGCAGAAACGATGGCGCCGCCATAAGCAGATCGGTCCCGAAGCAAAATTTGCGCGAGATGCGGAAATGATTTCCTGTTAAAGTCGTGGCTCCGAAAAGATGCCGCTACGGAGCCTATTCATGCGCACCGCCATCTTGCTTCTTGCGCTGCTGCTCGGCCTCCCCGCCCCTGCCCTCGCGGACGACGTCGCCGCGGCGCAGGGCGTGATCAGCTCCCAGGCCGAGGCGTTCAGCCGCGATGACGCGGCAGCCGCCTATTCCTACGCCGCGCCGGCAATCCGCGAGATGTTTCCGCAGGCCGACATCTTCATGTTCATGGCCCAGAACTCATACGCGCCGGTCTATCGCCACAAGAGTTTTGAGTTCGGCGAGGCGCGGGTTGCGGGCGACCAGGTGGCGCAGCGCGTTCACATCGTCGATGCCAATGGCGAAGTCTGGGAAGCGCTCTACACGCTGGAGCGGGAGACGGACGGCAGCCTGAAGATCATCGGCTGCGTGCTGTTGAAGGCGGGGCAGGCGGTTTAACAGGCAACGCCGATTTAGCTCGCGCGCATTCTCGCCGCAAGGCCGGTATCGGCCTTCTCCGAATTCGCGCGGGCGCGGAGCAACAGTCCCACCATGATGGAAATGTTGAGCGCGTTCCAGGCGAGCCCGTTGATGAAGGCGGCCGTATAGGAGCCGGTGGCATCAAAAATCACGCCGGACACCCAGCCGCCGAACGACATGCCGAGCACGGATGCAAAGATCACGATGCCGAGGCGGGTGGCGGCTTCCGCCGCCGGCATCGCCTCGCGCACGATGATGGCATAGCTCGGCACGATACCGCCCTGGACCAGGCCGAACAGCGCCGAGATGACGTAGAGCGAGGCGAGGCCGTCGAAGAAGACATAAAGCAACAGCGCCGACGCTTGCGCGATCGAGCCGATCAACAGCGTGCGGATGCCGCCGATCCGGTCGGCCAAGAATCCCGATCCGATGCGGCTTATGATGCCGAAACCCAGCATCAGCGACAGCATCTCCGCGCCGCGCGCAACCCCATAGCCGAGATCGCCGCAATAGGCGACGATATGAACCTGCGGCATCGACATCGCCACGCAGCAGCCAATGCTTGCCAGCGACAGGATCGCCGTCAGCATATTGGTCGAAAGCCGCAGGTCGACGCGCGGCGACGCGTTGACATGGCTGCGCCGCTTGGCCGCCCCCATCAGCATCCGCAGCACCACCAGTGCGAGCGCCATTGCTAGCGCGGTGAAGATGCCGATGGCGATGTGGGCAGCGCGCCAGCCGAGCGACTGGATCGCAAGATTGACGACCGGCGGCCAGATCGCACCGCCGATATAGTTGCCGCTCGCGGCGATTGCGACGGCCAGTCCCCGGTAGCGCTCGAACCAGTGCGAGGCCTCCGCCATCAAGGGGCCGAAGGTCGCCGACGCGCCGAGGCCGACGGCAAAACTCACCAGGATGAATTGCGAGATCGACGACGACAGGCCGGCGCCGAGATAGCCGAGGCCGAGGATACCGATGCCGAAGCCGATCGCGGCGACGATGCCGTAGCGGTCGGTGATCTTGCCCGTGAGGACCCCGCCGGAGCCGAAGCCAAGCATCACCATCGTATAGGCCAGCGAGGCGGTGCCGCGCGTGACTGCAAATTCGTTCTGAACCACCGGCAGCGCCACCACCACCGACCACATGCCGACGCTGCCGAGCGAGCCGATCATCACGGCTACCGCAAGGCGAACCCAGGCCCGGCGCGAGTCGGGCATGAACGACCTTGAAACTGGGGGGAGTTCAGAAGGAATTTCCACGGCGGGTGCAACTTCGTGGGCTTAGGCCTTCGGGTCAACCCAGAATAACTATATTAGGCATGCAGATGCGGTGGGGCGGGCATCCCCGGCGCCGATTTCAAACCGATCGACGCATTGAAGGAAAAATAGCGTGTTGAAGGTGAGTTCGATATCCGCTGTTGCTATCGTCGTGGCGAGTCTGTCGGGCAACGCCGCGTTCGCCCATGCGGACCTGCAATCGGCCGAGCCCGCTGCCGGGTCGACCGCAACGACCTCGCCCCACGAGATACGGCTGACGTTCACCGAAGCGGTGATCCCGAAATTCTCCGGCGTGGAGTTGAAGGACCAAGCCGGAAAACTGATCGCGACGGGCAAGGCGGCGATCGATCCCTCCAACAAGAATGTGCTGGTCGTGCCTATCGGCGAGCAGTTGCCACCTGGAAATTACGAGGTCGAATGGCATGCTGTATCCGAAGATACCCACCGCGAGAAAGGTAACTACTCTTTCAGCGTGGGCCGCTGACCGTCGTTGTCCGGCTCATCGCTGTGCGATTTTGCGCGGTGTATTCGCGCAGCGGAAACCGATCACGGTGTCGTTAGCCTCGGCGGACTATCAAGGGTTTCCGGCTACCGGGCGAGTTGCTCATCGGGCTAGAACCAGACGCCGCAACGGTCTCGGCAAAGCGGGCTTGACGATCGTCGACAATCGCGCGCTCAGCTTCAAAGCCCTGCAATTCGTAAGCGCGAGCGCTACAGGTTAATCTTGAGGGGCGGTCGTCATGAGGAGCAGATCAGAATGATGAAACCAAGAGGCCGATGGCTGGTGCACCGTTCGATACTCCTTGCAGCAGTTGGCGTATTCATCGCCGCGGATGGGGCGATCCTTTACTACTTGTCGTCACACACAACAGTGTCGATTGCGGTAATCGCGGTGATCTTGGTGGTGATCATGCATCGCGGCCTGCTCGGCCCGCTGCTCGCGTGGTTCCGGCGGCGGCGCCCGCCTTGTATCCAGTGAGCCGCCTCTCTATCGTCGAAGAGAACTTCTGAGCCACCACACTAGGCAAATCGCGCATGCGCGTCATGCGTAATTTGCCGTCGTGCCATTGTGTACCGCATGCAAGAGGAAGCCGATCGTGTCGCGAACAAAATGGTGCGGCCGAAACCCCGGCTACTTGTGATAGATCGGAGACTTGGGTGCTGCCACCGGTTCATCCGGAGCCCAAAGCCGGTATGAGAGCTGCGCGAATGCCGAGAAGCCCTTGGTGATGAGCGGCCCGGGGGGTAACTGCGGCGACCCACCGGAAGCATTCGCAGAAACTTCGTCGAGCGCCCAGACCGTCAACTGCGCAGGTCCGAAGTTGTAGCCCAGTTCCGCGCCCGCTGCCCAGATATTGTATCGGTTCACGTTGATGGCTTCGTGATAGAATGCGCTGGACGTATCGTCGCTCACCTGGCCCACATAGTAAGCCACCGGGCCGAACGTCCATTTGCCGATGGTCTTGGTGGTCGTGAACTCCGCGTGGAGAATGTCACCACTGCGATACTGAGTGACCGTGCTCCTGGTGTTGAACTCTTCGTAGAAGTTCGCCGTCAGATTCCAGCCGTTCTTCAAATAGGAAACGACGAACTCGGGCATGAAGGTCCACCACGCGTTACCAACGTTGCCAAGCCCGTTGACGCCGGTGACGGTGCCGTCCGGTACGTACATCCCAAGGCCGGTCTTCACATGAAATCCGCTGTCGCCAAGCTTCCAGCTCAACTCGACCGGCGCGATGAAGGAGTTGATCAGGCCCGCCGCCTCGATATTGACCGGATTGCCGACCGCGAACATTCCCACCGGTATGGCCCAAGACGCGTTGTAGGTTGCGCCGAGAAACTCCCAACCCGGTACCCAGACGAAGACGGGTGATGCAACTGCCGACGGCACGCTGGTCGTGCCGCCGTGCGGGTTCAGCACGCTATTGCCCGGCCCAACCAGGTTGGGCTGATAGGTGTACACCTGATCAATCATATAGAGCCCGGGCGGCGGAGCCGCCGCGGTCCCGCCGCCAAGCGTGATGCCGGGTTTTTGCGCCCAACCGGCCGCGCCGGCCTCGTATGCATGGGCCGGTGTCCAGGCCGCTGCCGCGAAGCCGGCTGTCGCCACTAGCATTTTGTTGAACCTCATTTGCTTCCTCACATCCGATGTTGGTCCATGATTTCGATGCGCGGTCGCGAAACTCGATTTCGAAAAATCGCTCATGCGCGCCGGATCCCTAGCAAGCGGGTGAACGAAATCCTGTTACCGACGTGCCACAAGAAAGGCGTGAGGCTTTTTGAGCGACGTGCGCGTGCTTCGCGCGACCGATCCGGTCGCTTCTGTGAAGTAAAATCCAAAAAAATATCCGATCGGGAATTTTCAGACTCGAGCGTCAATCCCGATATGGGGGCTTCTCATCCGAGGCTCCGTGATCCCTGGTGAATTCGCGGATAGCTTTGGCGCGGCGGCGATTCGCGCCGTCGAGAGCGGCAGAGCCGAACCAGGGAGCGGTTCTAGTGGTCCGATTCTAACATTCGCATCCCGTTGCAGCAGGCGTCTTTGCGAATGTTAGAATCGAAGGACCACTAGCAAATAAATGTTTCCACTGGAGCGGATTTGACATTCGCCTTGCGAGCCGCGGTTGGATGGGTAGCGAATGTCAAATCCATTCCACTAGCTCGCACGAAGGAAGTGACTCTGCCGTTGTTCCGCGCCGGCAAGGGATTTGCCCGACGGAAAGGCCGGCTGTGGAACGATGCTCTTGGTAGCGGCGGGGATTTCGAGCGCGAGGCTCATGACCTTCGCGAACGCATTACGCGAACAGGAGACGATCTGAATCGAGCAACCATGTAATCGACGAACACACGAACCTTCGGTGTGAGGTGGCGCGTATGGGGGTAGACCAGCCAGATGGGATCAGCCTTCGGCTTGAACTTGTCCAAGACGACGACGAGCTCACGGCGCGCGACGAGGGCATCGATATAATAGTCGCGAAGTTGCGCAAGGCCATATCCTGCGCAGGCGGCCTCGCACAATGCCGCGCCGTCGCTGAAACTCATGCTACCTTTCGGGGTGAAGCTTGCCTCCTTGCCGGCGTGGACAAAACGCCAATCGCGCGGCAACCGCGTGTCGCGCAACGTAAAGGTCAGGCACTTGTGTTCGTTCAGCTCTTCAGGTCGTTTCGGACGCCCATATTTCTCGAAGTACCGCGGAGCGCCGATAACGCTGAAGTGCGTTTCGGCTAGTCGACGCGCAACGAGACTTGAATCCTTGAGGACACCAAACCTCACGCCAACGTCGATGCTTTCTTCGATGAGATCGACAAATCGATCCGTAAAGGTCACGCGAAGAGTGATATCCGGATATTGCGCCTGAAAGGCCCCGAGCAGAGGCACAATTTTAAGTCGGCCAAACGACACCGGCACATCAATTCGCAGTATTCCGGACGGCTTGAGTTGAGCATCCTTTAGGACGAGCTCTGCTTCCTCGATCTCGGCCAAGGCCTGACGGCAGCGCTCGAAAAATGCAGCGCCGTTTTCGGTCAACTTGACGCGGCGCGTGGTGCGCGCCAGCAGCCGCGTTGCCAGTTGCTGCTCGAGCCGGGTGATGGCGTTGCTTACCCCCGACTGCGTAATGCCCAATTCGGCCGCGGCTCGCACGAAACTGAGCCGCTCGGCCACTTTCACGAAAATCGCCAAAGTCCGCAGGTCTTGCATGGCCGCACCTTATCATCCGCAGTGATATATGACATCATTGCAGGCCTGATTATTCGACGAGCCTCAGGCGCTACATCAGCTCCATCTACTCGTGTTCACAGCGAGCTCAGAATGACCTCACCGCATTCTACACCACATTCTACGCCTTCGGGGTGGACCACGAGGACCTCGAATCGGGTCCTGCCAGCACGTGCGGGCGTCGATCGGAGACTATTGATAGCCGCGGCTCTCTTCTTGGCGGTGCTGATTGTTGAAGCAGCAATCATCGCGGTGGCCGCACCGACGATCGCAGACATCGGCTCGCTCTACGCCACCGGCACCTGATGGCAGCTCCGGTCTTACGGCTACGTGGATCAATCGGAGAATCACGATGGCGCAGCAAACTTGTCAAGAAACGTTGCATCAAACGTCTAGGCGCGGCGGATTGCTCGCGGTGCTCGATCTATGGCGGCGCCGTTCGTGCGATCGACAGACCTGCTCGCAGCGGATGAGAGGTCGCTGCGCGATATGGGTTTGACGCGTTATGACGCTCTTTATGAAGCGCACAAGCGGTTCTGGCGCGCCTGACTCGGTTGCAATTGCGATCGGAACGGCCGTCATGCGTCTTGCTGAAAGGTCTAAGAAGCAACAGGATTTGGATGGGAGATACCCCGATGTCACGTCTTGCAGAAATTGTGCTGTTCGCAACAATGTCCATGCTGCCTGCGGGCGCGGCTTTGAGTCAGCAAACGCTTCCGGATTTGGTTGGGACATGGAAGCTGGTCCTTGTTGACAACGTCCTTCCTGACGGAACCAGAACTCATCTCTACGGGCCCAATCCACACGGACTTTTGGTATTCGACACCACCGGACACTACGCGCTGGAAATCATGAGCGATGGCCGCCCAAAGTTCGCCGCCAACGACAAAAGCAAAGGGACGGCGGAGGAATACAGGGCGGCGGTTCAGGGGAGCAATTGCCACTTTGGCAAATACAAAATCAACGAACGCGATCACACCGTCACGCTGTACGTTGAGCATGCCACGTTCTCGAACTGGGAGGGAAGCGAGTTGACATTGCCTTTCATGGTCACCGGTGACGAGTCTAAATTTATTGTCCCGCACCCCACGACCGGCGGGCCAGGCGTTATCGGCGAAATAATGGGGACGCGGCTGCGCTGATCAACCGCAACGCTTGGTAGCCGAACCAGGCTCGTGGCAAGCCCCTATTCAGTCCCACGCATGAGGTATCCGATGCCGTTCATCCGCATAACTGTTATTGGCCCCACATTGACGCTCGACCAGATCCATCGCCTGCAAGAAGGCACGACGGATCTGATGACCGGGACCATGCGCAAACCAATCGAAGGTACGTCCGTCCTGGTCGAGCAGATCCATCAAGGCGGCTGGAGTATCGCCCGTGCTCAGGTGCCGATCGCCGCGCAGGTCGAGGTCACCATCGGCTTGGGTACCAATACGCCTGATGAGAAGGCACGATTTATGACCGAGATGATGGCGTTGCTTCGCACGGTGTTGGGGCGTGAGGTGCGCGAGGAAACGTACATCACCATTCGTGAATTCAGTCACGACTCATACGGGCGTGGCGGGCTTACGAGGGCGGAGCGAGACCAGCGGCGCACCGCTGCTTGATGGCTGCTTCGGCCTTATGCTGGTCTGCTGCTATTCCAGGATGGCGCAGTCTATCGCCGGATTTGGGCGCCTGGGCGCAATCTCGACCTTGGTGGGTCGCGGATAGGTTTGGTGCGACCTCTTTGGGGCGCACGCGTGAAGAAGCATACGCGCGACGGCGATTTTGCTCCGTCGCAACGCCTGTCGCGATCGTCACGGACGTTGGGTGCGGGATGCGATGGATGCGTGCTTCCAATATTTCGCACGCGAGGCTGCGGGTGCTACCGCGCACCCGGCGTTTCCTGCGCCCTCTATTCTTTCGAGGGTAAGGTTCTGCACAACTCGGGCGCTATCCGCGTCGCGAGATCGTGAAGCTGTATCTTCCAGCCGTCATTGCCAGGAGCGGAAGCGACGACCCACCGTCGCTCGCTATGCGAGCTATGGCGAGCTTGGTGTCCGCCGAAGCGCCCTTGCGCGTGGGCGGAAGCAATCCATTCCTGCTTTACGCGCCGCGATCGATTGCTTCGCGGAGCCCGTCATCTCTACGCGAGCGCTATTGCGCTCGTCGGGGGCGCGCATTCGCGCGACCCGTTGGCTCGCAACGACGGTCCCTACCGGCGCGATGGGCGAACGAAACGCGGCCAAAGCACCCCGCCATTAACCCTTTCCTAACCATACACCGGGCAAAAATTGCCGGGTGAAGTCGAGTGTCGTCGATCGCGTAGGACGGGAGCCCCCGTGGACGCCAGTGCGGTGCCTCACTTTCGAAACGGTGGTCCTTCGGCCGCCGCGCAGACGTTTGGCGCCCGCGACCGGCATACGCGGGGGGAAGCGGCAACGATGGTCGATGTGACGGCAGGTCGGGGCGCGGGAAGCCCGGGGACCGGGTTTCCGAGCCTCAGCGAAATCGGCACCATCCTAAAGCGCGGCGATCTCGCGCTGGCGTTCGGCATCCTCACCATCCTGGTCGTGCTGATCCTGCCGCTGCCCGCGATCGTGCTCGATCTTTTCCTGGCGATCTCGATCACGCTGTCGATCCTGATCCTGATGACGGCGCTGTTCATCCAGGCGCCGTTGGAATTTTCCTCGTTCCCGACCATCCTCTTGATCTCGACGATGCTCCGCCTGTCGCTCAACCTCGCCTCGACGCGGCTGATCCTGTCGCACGGACATGAGGGCACCGATGCCGCCGGCCACGTCATCGAGGCCTTCGGCAATTTCGTGATGGGCGGCAATTTCGTGATCGGGATCATCGTGTTTGCGATCCTGGTGATCGTGAATTTTGTCGTCATCACCAAGGGTTCGGGGCGCATCGCGGAAGTGGCCGCCCGCTTCCACCTCGACGCCATGCCCGGCAAGCAGATGGCGATCGACGCCGACCTTTCCGCCGGCCTGATCGACGAGAAGGTCGCAAAAGAGCGCCGCAAGGCGCTGGAAGACGAAAGCGGCTTCTTCGGCGCCATGGACGGTGCCTCGAAATTCGTGCGCGGCGATGCGGTCGCAGGCCTTCTCGTCGTCTTCATCAACATCATCGGCGGCATCATCATCGGCGTCGCCCAGCAGGGCCTTTCCTTCGGCGAGGCCGCGCGCACCTATACGCTGCTGACCGTCGGCGACGGCCTCGTGACGCAGGTGCCGGCGCTGATCGTCTCGACCGCGGCGGGTCTCTTGGTTTCCAAGGCCGGCGTCTCTGGCGCCGCCGACAAGGCGCTGATCAAGCAATTTTCCGGCTATCCGCAGGCGCTCGGCATGTCGGCCGGCGTCATGCTGGTGCTGGCGATATTGCCGGGCATTCCGATGCTGCCATTCCTCGCGCTCGGCAGCGGCGCCGCGGCGCTGGCGTGGTCGGCACACAAGCACAAGCGCGCCGTCAAGGCGGCCGAGGCGGCGGCCGCCGCGGCTCCCGCGGCGGCAGCGGCTGCTGCCGCAGCGGCGGAAGAGCCGATCGCCACCGCGCTCAAGATCGACGATCTCAAGATCGAGCTCGGCTATGCGCTGCTGCCGCTCGTCAACGGCCCCGACGGCAGCGACCGCCTGACCGAGCAGATCAAGGCGCTGCGCCGCTCGCTTGCGATCGAAATGGGCTTTGTGATGCCGGCGGTGCGCATCCTCGACAACGTGCAGCTGGAAGCCAACACCTACATCATCAAGATCAAGGAAGTCGACGCCGGCACCGGCAAGATCTGGCCGAACCAGTTCATGGTCATGGACCCCGCCGGCGGCCAGGTCGGCGTGCCCGGCATCCACACCACCGAACCGACCTTCGGCTTGCCGGCGACCTGGGTCGACGCCGGCTTGAAGGAGGAAGCCTCATTGAAGGGCTATACGGTGGTCGACGCCGCCACGGTGCTGTCGACCCACCTGACCGAACTCCTGAAGAACAACATGTCGGACTTGCTGTCCTATGGCGAAGTGCAGAAGCTCTTGAAGGAGCTGCCGAAGGAGCAGAGCGAACTGATCAAGGACATTGTGCCGAGCCAGGTCACGATATCCGGCATCCAGCGCGTGCTCCAATTGCTCCTGGCCGAGCGCATCTCGATCCGCGACCTCTCGACCATTCTGGAGGGCATCGCCGACGCGCTGGCGTTCTCGCGCAATCCTGCCAGCATGGTCGAACACGTCCGCGCCCGGCTGGCACGACAGATCTGCGCGCAAAATACCTCTCATAACGGCTACCTGCCGCTGATCGCGCTGTCGGCAAAATGGGAGCAAGCCTTTGCGGAGTCGCTGGTCGGCCAGGGCGAGGAACGCAGCCTCGCCATGCAGCCCTCAAAACTCTCGGAGTTCATGACCGCGGTGCGCGACGCCTTCGAGCGCGCCGCGCGCGAAGGCGAAGCGCCGGTGCTGGTCACCTCGGCTTCCATCCGCCCGTTCGTACGCTCGCTGGTGGAGCGTTTCCGCTCGCAAACCACCGTGCTGTCGCAGGCCGAAATCCACCCCCGCGCCCGCCTGAAAACCGTCGGAAGCGTCTAGGCGAAGCACGGTTTCACCTGTGCCTTTTCGTCACAGGCAAATGATTTCTTAACATGGGCCAACGGATGATATTTTACGTTACCAAACGTGATTAACAGATAAACATCTGAAATAACTTAGATATTTATGCCAGAAATGACTTTATGGATCGCGTGCTTTCACATCTTATCACTGCCTTGTGATCGCCCCTTTGGAACGAAATGCCGAATCCCCACGTTTCTGAGCGCGAGACGTTGAACCTGCCTGCGGACGGCCCCGACCAATTAGGGACACGCAGGAAGGCGGCAGGAGGCTTCGATGAACCACTCGATCTACAGCGCGGATCGCTCGACCCATCTCAAGATCGTGGTCGTGGCGCTCGTGGCTGGCATCGTGGTGGCCGGCCTCGCCATTTCGGCTCGCTCGAATTCGGACGACGGCTACACCCAGACCGCGCACGTCATCAAGGCTGGCAAGCCGGTCGTGATCACCAACTCCAACACCTCGATGGTGCGCTAACGATTTTAAGGAATTCACGCGGCTCTTTAACCAGCCCCCCAAAGTCGCCACGTGGATACGTAGAAGACCCCCAACTACCCCAAGTTGAAAACGCCCGCTCCCCACGGGCGTTTTCTCTTTTTGCGGGTTGCCCAGGAATTGGAAATCGGCGGCACTAGCGCGAGATGACTTTTCTTCGAATCGTCATCGCGCTCTATCTTTTTGTTTGAGCATGATCTTTTTCGGAAAGCCGGTACCCACTTTTCCGGATCATGCTTTAGCGCGGCGGCGAGGCCGGCGGAACCGTCTCGATCAGCTTGCCGGTATAGACCGGCGTCGAATGCGGACTGCCGTCGGGCGATCCGCCGGCCTGCTCGACCGTCACCGCATAGGTCGCGGCATTGACGACGTCGCTGTCGTAGGACGCCAGCACCGGACGCGCGGTGAAGTCGTTGGCGCCGATCACGCCGAGCGAGCGCGGCCGCGGCAGCTTGTCGGAGATCAGCCAGAGCTCGTAACTCTTGCCCGGTTCGGCGGCGGGGGCACCGACCTTGCGGAGCGTAAAATTCTTGGTCGCCCCGTCGACCGTGAGGATGAAGGCGGGCCCGCCGCCCTGGCCTTGCAGCAGGGCGACATATTGCGCCGACGGCGCCACGGCGGCCGGAATCTTGACCTCGACCACCTGCGTCCGCGGCTTCGCACGCATGCCTTGAGGCAAGAGGTCGGGCTGATAGACCTCGATCGCGAGCATCGCCACCAGCGCCGCCGCAATGGCGCTTGCCGTCATAGCGATGCTGCGCCAGCGGCGGAACCGGTTCGAAAGCTGGATCACATTCGAATGGTCCACCACCGGGGCTTGTGCGACGACGACAGGAGCAACCGGCGGCGGGGCTTCGGGCAGCACCAGCGGCACCTGCGGTTCGGAATGGCCGATCGCGGTCTTGATGTTCTCCCAGACGATCGGCCGCGGCTCGACCGAGCCCACCATCTGGTTCAGCACGCCAAGCCTGAATTCCCAGGCCTGAACGATCACCCTGAAATCCGTGTCGATGGCCATCATGGTCTCGACCTGCGTGCGCTCATCGGCATCGAGGGTGCCGAGGGCATATTCCGCGGCGAGCGCGATATGATCTTCGCTGTAGGCCATCATCTCAGGTCCAAGACAATCCTAAAGTCCGAGACACTCCCGGATATCCAACATGCTGCGGCGCAGCCAGGTCTTCACCGTGTTCACCGGCGCTTCGAATTTCTGCGCCAGCTGCTCGCGGCTCCAGCCGTTGTAATAGGCCAACAGCACGAGCTTCTGACGATCCGGCTCAAGACGGCCGACGCATTCGAGCAGCCGCTTCAGCTCTTCCGTCATTTCGCGGCGCGCCAGCGGATCCGGGGTGTCGGCCGCGACTTCCATCGCCGCCGGTTCATCCTCAAGCGAAAGCTCGCTGCGTTTTCGCACGACATCGATGGCACGGTTGCGGGCAATCGATGCCATCCACGTGATCGGCGACGACAGGCCGGGATTGAACTGCCCTGCACTGTTCCAGATCTTGACGTAAGCCTCCTGAATGACCTCCTCCGCGAGATCCTGTCTGCGCAAGATACGGAGCACGACGCCATAGAGTTTCGCCCGCGTCGCCGCATAGAGACGCTCGAAAGCGGCCTCATCCCCCTTGGCAACAGCGGCGATCAGCCAAACCAGCTCGGCCGGCGTCAGCATTCAACGTTCCCCAAGATCGCGATCCCCATCGCTTTTCAACACACGGGAGCGGTGGCCCGAAAACCCCTCGTATCATACCTTGCGCAAAAGCTGTCCACCAATTCGCCCTAGGGCCAATCTGTGGAAATTGAACAAGAAAACCCGGGCCTTGCGGCCCGGGTCAGACGGTTCCAGCGCAGGGAAGATTCCCGCAACGCGAGAGCCGTCAGGTCAGAACACGCCGGTATTCAAGCGTTGATGCCGCGATCGGCGAGCAGCCGTTCCGTGGTCGCTAAGAGGACGCAAGTAGTAAGCGCATCGGCTGCCGCACGCACTTCGTCGGCCGGCGGGAACGAAGGGGCGATCCGGATATTGCGGTCGCGCGGATCGCGGCCATAGGGAAAGGTGCGGCCCGCCGGCACCATCTCGATGCCCGCAGCCTTGGCCAGCGCGACGACACGCAGCGCGCAGGCGTCGAGCACATCGAGGCTCACGAAATAACCGCCCCGCGGACGCGTCCATTGCGCGACGCCCGTGCCGCCGAGCCGGGTCTCGAACACCTCCTGCACCGCGGCGAATTTCGGCTCAAGCAGGCGACGCTGCTTTTCCATATGCGCGAGGATTCCGGCATGGTCGCGCAAAACGCGGACATGACGCATCTGATTGAGCTTGTCCGGCCCGATCGTGCGGGTCGACTGGCGCGAGACGAACCAGCGCATATTGGCGGCAGACGTCGCGAGCATGCCGAGGCCGGCCTGCGCGAAAGTGATCTTGGAGGTCGAGGCGAACACCAGCGCCCGGTCCGGGTTACCGGCGGCCGCGCAAGCCTCAAGCACATTATCGAGCGGATCGGATGTAGCGGTCAGGTCGTGCACCGCGTAGGCATTATCCCAGAATAGGCGGAAATCATCGGCAGCGCCCATCCGCGCAAGCCGCGCGACCGTCTCTGACGAATAGGTTTCCGCGGTTGGGTTGCTGTATTTTGGGACGCACCACATCCCCTTGACCGAGGGGTCGGCGGCCAATCGCTCGACCTCGCTCATGTCCGGGCCCGCCCCGGTCAACGGCACCGGGATCATCTCGATCCCGTATTGCTCGCAGATCTGGAAGTGGCGATCGTAACCGGGCGAAGGGCACAGGAACCGGATCGGGCGGCGCTGATCGCGCCATGGCGCGGCTCCATCGCGCGCGCCGGTCAGAAGGGCGTAAACCACGGCATCGTGCATCAGCGCTAGGCTCGAATTGTTGGCGACCAGCACCTGTTCGGGCGGCGCCCCAAGCATCGGCGCAAACAGCCTGCGGACCTCGATCAGCCCTTGCGGGCTGCCGTAATAATTCCGGCAATCGTTGCCGTCTTCGGCCCAGCATTGCTCCGATGCGGTGACTGCGGTCAGCAATTGATTGGCAAGTTCGACCTGTTCGGTCGCGGGCTTGCCGCGCACCAGATTGAAGGGCGTGGCGCGCGCCTTGATCGCTTCGTACCGGGCGCGCTCGCGATCCCGAAATTCGCGCAACGCTTCGGTCGACCAGCGCGGCAATTCGCGGGGGTCGGCGTTTGCCGTATGATGGGACTGGGTCATCGCAACATCCACTCACGTAGCTTCACTTTGGTGCGTCGTATCATAGTGTGTGCCAAACCATCGCACCAAACCGGCGATAGCCTGTGGAAATCAAAACGAGAAAAACCCGGGCCTTGCGGCCCGGGCTCTGACGGTGCTGAGAAACTAGGACGGGCGCGTCAGGCGATCGCGCCGATGCGCGCGCGCATCAATCCGATGCTGTCGAGATCGGCCTGTTCCCGGGCGCTTTCCTCGGCGCGCTCGCGTGCCTGGTCGCGTTCGTCGAGCAGCTCGACTTTCTTGAGCTCTTCGAAGGCTTCGGACAAAAGGCTTTTCGCGTCCTCGAGCTGGATCCGCAACTCGTCGGCGGACCGGGTCAGGTTCTCGCGGCGCTGGATCGCGGCCTTGGCATAGGTCGGATAGGCGAAGTGCGCCGGATCGTTGATCCCGGCGCGCTCCTGCTCGCTTTGAATTTCGCGCTCCAGGTCGACCGACATGCGCTGGAAATCGGCGATCATGCCTTCGATCTGGGCGACCCTTCGGCGCTTCTCATCGACCTGAAACTTCTTCAGGCGGATTAGCGTTTCACGTGACTTCATCGACTCATACTCCCCAGAAGTCCCAATTTGACGCGGGACGGAGCCGGCTCCCCTCCTGGGGCCCTGCCGGCACAGCTAATCTCTTAATGTGCCGCGGATGATGGCCTGACAAAGTTAGCGTTCCGTTTCCAAACTTGTAAGGATTTGCTCAAGCTGCCGGTAACCGTCGCTTAAGCCCGTCACTTCGTCCTTGGCCTGGCGCAGAAAGGCCTCCAGCGGCTCATGCAGGCGGATGGCCTCGTCGACTTCCGCGCTCGACCCCGCCCGGTAGGCCCCAAGGCGGATCAGTTCCTCCATGTCGGCGTAGGTCGCCATGACCTGCCGCCCCCGTGTGATCAAGGGTAAATAGGCGGGATCGGCCGATTTCGGCATGGAGCGGGAGACCGATTTGAGGATGTTGATGGCAGGATAGCGTCCGCGCTCCGCGATCGGGCGCTCCATCACCACATGGCCGTCCAGGATGCCACGCACCGCGTCCGCGATCGGCTCATTATGATCGTCGCCATCGACCAGCACCGTGAAAATGCCGGTGATGGTCCCGGCGCCGACCCCGGGGCCGGCACGTTCCAGCAGTTTGGGCAATTCGGTGAATACGGTCGGCGTATAGCCCTTGGCGGTCGGCGGCTCGCCGGCGGACAGGCCGATCTCGCGCTGCGACATTGCAAAGCGCGTGACCGAATCCATCAGGCACAGCACGTCCTTGTCTTCATCGCGGAAATATTCAGCGATAGCCAAAGTCAAATAGGCCGCCTGCCGCCGCATCAAAGCAGGCTCGTCGGAGGTCGCCACCACCACCACCGACCGCGCCAGGCCCTCCTCGCCGAGATCGTCCTGCAGGAATTCCTGCACCTCGCGGCCGCGTTCGCCGACGAGACCGATCACCGTGATGTCGGCGTCGACATTGCGCGCCAGCATCGACAGCAACACCGACTTGCCGACGCCGGAGCCGGCGAAGATGCCGAGCCGCTGTCCGCGGCAGCAGGTCAGAAAGGTATTGAGCGCCCGCACGCCGAGATCGAGCGGGGCGCCGACGCGCTTGCGCGAATGCGCCGGAGGCGGCGCGTTGCGGAACGGCATGGGCGAACCGCCTTGCGGCAGCGGCCCCTTGCCGTCGATCGGATCGCCCATCGCGTTGAGGACCCGGCCGAGCCAGGCCGGCGAAGGTCGCACCTGGCTTGCCGCGTTGGCAATGACGGCGCGGCAGCCGCGCCTGACACCCTCAAGCCCGGCGAACGGCATCACCACGGCGTTGTTCCCGGAGAAGCCGATCACCTCGGAAGGAATAAAGCGGTTGCCGCCGGTCTCGATCACGATGCGGGCACCGACCGACATCGCGTGAATGGGACCTGCGATCTCGACCATCAGGCCGCGTACGCCGACCACCCGGCCATATATATTGACGCCATCGATGTCGCCGATCTGTTCCGCGAGCGCCTTCATTGCGAAAACCTTAAGTTTCGGCGTATTTCGCCGCGGCGCTTAACTCCGTGTTTACCCGCATCGTTAATCATTGCGTCACTGTGTCTTTGGTGACTGAGAGCGCTCGACTGTTCAGAAGGAACACCGAGTCGCGGGAGTCGGTTAGACCCGCCTCTTAATGTGGAGCTTGAACCGGTACGGATAAGAAAAGCTGCTTCGACGCAATATCTTAGGGCGATTCGATAAAAATTGCACTTATAGAGCTTGCGAACTCGAATCAGAGTTTGTTAACCATAAGTGGTCAGGATCCGAATCAGTTGTTCAAAGGCGTTTTGAGTGCCGCAAATGCGGCCGACCTGACGCCCGGAGCGGCGACTATGGGGAACTGGCATGCGCGTTTTGCTGATTGAAGATGACAGCGCCGTCGCGCAGTCGATCGAGTTGATGCTGAAGTCCGAGAGTTTCAACGTCTATACGACGGACCTCGGGGAAGAAGGCGTCGATCTCGGAAAACTCTACGATTACGACATTATCCTTCTCGATCTCAACCTGCCGGACATGTCGGGCTACGACGTGCTCAAGCAGCTTCGGGTCTCCAAGATCAAGACCCCCATCCTGATCCTCTCCGGCCTCGCCGGCATCGAGGACAAGGTCAAGGGTCTCGGCGTCGGCGCCGACGACTACATGACAAAACCCTTCCACAAGGACGAACTGGTCGCCCGCATCCATGCGATCGTGCGCCGTTCCAAGGGCCACGCCCAGTCGGTGATCCAGACCGGCGATCTCGTGGTCAATCTCGACACCAAGACGGTCGAGGTCGGCGGCCAGCGCGTGCATCTGACCGGCAAGGAATACCAGATGCTGGAGCTGCTCTCCTTGCGCAAGGGCACCACGCTGACCAAGGAAATGTTCCTGAACCATCTCTATGGCGGCATGGACGAGCCCGAACTGAAGATTATCGACGTCTTCATCTGCAAGCTGCGCAAGAAGCTTGCCAACGCCTCCGAGGGCCGCAACTTCATCGAGACCGTGTGGGGCCGCGGCTATGTGCTGCGCGAGCCGCACGAGCACGAAGAGCGCATCCCCGCCTGATCCAAGGTTCTACCGTGAGCCCGAAAGGCTCACTCCTCCCGACTGGACCCCGCCGCAAATGGCGGGGTTTTTGTTTCGAGCATGAGCGCGCCGGCGCTATCGTTTCTTGGCTCCGCGCTTCTTGGCCGCCTTCTTCTTGACGGCCGCCTTCTTGGCAGTCTTCTTGGCCGGCTTCTTCTTCGCGGCCGTTTTCCGAGCGGTCTTCCTGACCGTCTTCTTGGCAGCCTTCTTGGTCTTCTTGACCGCTTTTTTCGCGGTCTTTTTCTTCGCGGCCTTCTTGGCGGGTTTGCTCTTCGCCGGCTTGGTGCTGGCAGCCGGTTTCCCCGCCGCAGGGGCTGGCGTTGCGGCGGGGCCGGGCGCCTGCTTCGCCGGCGACGCTGCGCCCGAAGACGACGCGGTGCCCGCGGCCGCCGCGAGCCAGAAGCGCAGTTCGGGCGCCTTGGCGTCGGCGCCTGCGATATAGCGCTCCTGCCACTTGTCGTCCCCCTCCAGCGGCTTGCCGAAGATGTCGGGATGCTCCTTGAGCAGGAATCGCCAGGCGTAGTGATCGTAGAGATCGAGCACATGGCAGGCATAGGCTTCCGCAAGCCCCCGGTGGCCGCGGACGATCACCATGTTCTCGTCATTGTTGTGCGAGGCGCGGAAGCCGAGATTGTGCGAGCCGGTCACGACCACGCAATTGTCGCTGAACGGATCGATCACGACGATCTTGTTGTGAATGATGGCGAACCCGAACTTGGCAAGCTCCGCTTCCCAGGCGCCGAAGGCATCGTGCGGCGTCACCGCGCCTGCGGGCACCGCACGAAAATCGACCGGACCGGCCGGAGCGCCCTTTTTCTTCGGCTGGCCGGACTCGCCGACCACCGTCACGGTGCCCGCCGCCGCATGGGACGAGCCTTCGTCGTCGGCGGCTTCGGAAGCGCCGCCCGCATGCAAGGCTTCTGAAAACTTCACGGCGCGCACGGGGCTGGTCAGCGCGCCCCGCACAAAGAGGTCGGGCTTCTGCTTGAGCAGCTTGCCGGCCTCGTCGAGAATCGAATTGTTGCCGGGATCGAACGCCAGGAACAAGACCGCCTGCTTGGCGCCGTCCATCAGCTCGAGCACGCGGCCCATGTCGTTGGGGGTGTCCGGATTCTTGGAGAGCTTGTGCGGCGTGTTCGGCGAGAACATCAATTCGACGGTGACGCCACCTCCAAGGTCGATCGGGCTGGAGATCGACTTGGCATTGTTGGCGTGGGCGAAATCACGCAGGGTCTTCGACTGCAGCTTGTTGTTTTCGCCGCCTGCGGCATCGACATCGGCCTTCAGCGCATTCCAGTAGTCGAGATAGCGCTGCGCCACGTCTTTCGATTCGATCACTAGCGCATTGTTGGTCTGGGTGCAGAGCCCGGTCGAGGTCCAGTTGGTCGAGCCCGACAGCACCGCGGTCGGCGTGTTGTTCTCCGTCAGCACCAGGAACTTGTTGTGCGGGATATCGCCCTTGCCGAGGATGCGGTCGATCACATTGGCGCCGGCGTCCTTCAGCCTCTGGCGGTTGTCGGCGTCGGCATCGTCTGTGTCGGGCGACTGCTCGTTGCCGAGGATGATGTTGCGGCTGTGCGGATTGGCCTGAAGCTGTTTCTCCAGCCCGTTCGGGTCGTTCAGTTCGTAGAGCGCCCCGTGGATGATGCCGCCATCCTTGTCGGCGCGGGCGAGCAGCGAGGTCACGCCTTCCTGCAACTGGCCCATCAGGCGGATGCGAATGGGATCGTTGGGGTCGAGGATGTGAGGCTTCAGCGCGTCGATGCTGGGGTGATCGTTCAGGGCTTTGCTCAGTGCCTGGGTCGCCGTGATGCCGCGGTTGAAATAGGCGGAAAAGGGCGGCCGGCTCGGCGTCAGCGTGACCTTGTTGCTCAGCAGCGGCTCGACACCGGAAAGCGGCGTCAGGGTCTGGCCCGGGGTCCCGCCCATCGGCACGATGCGATATTGATAGGTGCCGCCGCGCTTGGCAAACAGATCCTTCCACCAGAATTTCTGGACCGGAGCCTGCTCGGTGGTCAGCTTGAGGTTCTTGTCCTGGTTCGCAAAGCGCCCCAGCGCCGGCAGCACCGTTTCGTTGCCATTGGCACTGAGGTCGATCTGACGAATGGCGAAGCCAAGACAGCCATCGAGGTGGCGATCGAAGGTCCAGGCGACGACGGCGATATCGTTGTTCGAAAAGGCGACCGCGGGCATTGAAACAGTCCTTTCTGTCGAAACAAGAACGAACAATAGCGATGCGTTGTAACAGGATATTAATGCACGCCGAATGAGAATCCGCGACAACCAGCATGTGGCACGCATTTTAGTCTTCCAAATCGGGCCAACGAGACATGATCCTTCAATCGCTCGCCGGGTTGCCGGCCTTCCTGGTCTATTTCTGCACCGGCCTGGTCGCCGTGGTGGCGTATCTGTTTGTCTACACGCGCATCACCCCGCACAACGAGTTCCAGTTGATCCGCGACAACGATCCGGCGGCTGCGATCGCGCTGGGCTTGAGCCTGCTCGGCTTCGTGCTGCCGGTGGTCAGCGCCATTGCCCACGCCGGCAATGTCGTGGATTGCCTGATCTGGAGCGCGATCGCGCTGGCCGTTCAGATCGTGGTGTTTTTCCTGGCCAAGATCCCGGTGCCGAACCTGTCGGCGCGGATTGCGTCGGGTGAGCTCGCCCCCGCAATCTGGCTCGGCCTGTCTTCGCTAGCCGCCGGCACCCTCAACGCCGCCTCGATGATCTACTGACCATGGCGGAACCGCGGCCAAACAGGGAGTTTGGGACCCGCAGGCCTGTTGCGACGCCGGCTGCCGCGCCCGTCAAACGCTCCGGCCATGTCGGGCTGCTCCTGATGGGGACGTTCGCAGTCGGCGGCGGCGCCTATGCGCTGATGCCGGGCGGGAATTGCCAGCCGACCCCTCCGGGAATGGCGGCGCCGGCAATCCCGCAAAGCGGCACCGGCTGTGCGTCACGCGGATCGTCCGGCGGCGGCTACAGCCGATCGTCGTCGCGTTTCAGCTTCTTCGGCAGCGATAGCTCATCCGGCCGTTCGTCATCGGCGACGTCCACCGATTCCGGCTCGGGCAGTGTGACGCGCGGCGGCTTCGGCTCCTTTGCGCGCGCGTTCGGCTTTTCCGGCCGCGGCTGACGACAGTTGCGCCGCGGACCCTCTAAGCCTGCACGATGCCGTGAAGTCACCTCGTTTAGCTTGCCTCAGCGGCCCGTCGTCAGCGAAGATCGATCCCTCAGCATAAAAACAGCAGGGACCGCAACATGAAACGCTCGCGCCGTGTCGTGCTGACATTGATGGGTACGGCGGCCGTCAGCGCCGTATCGATGGGCTTTGCGCCGCGACGTAGCTGTGGCCCCGGACTGGAGGCTGTGCCAGGTGCGAACGGCAGTCCCTATTGCCGCGCGATCTATGGCGGCTTCGGTGGCGCCCCGCACCGCTTCCATGGCGGCGGTCATGGCCATGGCCATGGCGGCGGTCACGGCCATGGCGGTGGCTGACCTCCGCCGATGCGCCGCATCGCCTGCCCGGAACGCGACGACTGGCACACCAGCGCTGAAACATGTGGATTTGATTTCCATACGATCGATGGCGAGCGCTACTGGGACGAGCGCGCCTATTACGCGTTCTCGCTGGATGAAATCGAACGTCAGATTGAGGCGCCGACTGGTGAAATCGACGCCATGTGTCTCGAACTGGTGGCCCGCGCGATCGACGACGAAGAATATTTGCGCCGGTTGAAGATTCCGGAAGCGTTCTGGCCGTTGCTCTCGGAAAGCTGGCGTCGCGACGAAGCAAGCCTCTACGGCAGGCTGGATCTCAGTTTCGACGGGCGCGGCCCGGCTAAGCTACTGGAATATAACGCGGATACCCCGACCTCGATCTTCGAGGCCGCCGTGTTTCAATGGACCTGGCTCGAGCAGGCGATCGAACGGCGCATCACGCCCCCTAGCGCCGACCAGTTCAATTCGATCCATGAGCGGCTGATCGAAGCATGGCAGAAACTTGGACTCGGCCGTCACCTGCATCTGACCGGAACGACGGAAAACAGCGAGGATGCCGGCACGCTCGCCTATCTGGAGGACACCGCAAGACAGGCCGGGATGGACACCACCATGATCGACATCGAAGACATCGGTTGGCGCGAAGATGGCGGCTTTGTCGACCTCGACGATCGCGAAATCGAACTCGCCTTCAAGCTCTATCCCTGGGAATGGATGTTCCATGACGAATTTGGCGCAAGGTTGCTCGAAGCTCCGACGCGCTGGATCGAGCCGCCATGGAAGGCCGTGCTGTCCAACAAGGGGATTTTGCCGCTGTTGTGGGAGATGTTTCCCGGCCATCCCAATTTGCTGCCGGCCTTCTTCGAGGACGACCCGGGCGCCGAACAGCTCGGCACCTCCTATGTACGCAAACCGCTCTATTCACGCGAGGGCGCCAACGTCACGCTGCTTTGCGCCGGCACGACACTCGTGCAGCAAGAGGGGCCTTACGGCGCGGAGGGCTTCGTTCGTCAGGCCTTGGCGCGGCTGCCGAATTTTTCGGACCAATTTCCGGTGCTGGGAAGCTGGCTGGTCGATCACACGCCGTGCGGGCTATCGGTCCGCGAGGACGAGAACCCAATCACCGGCAATACGTCGCGATTCCTGCCGCACGCGATTCTGTAAGCTGTTTCGGAAGGCCACTAACGCGCGGACGCGACCACCTTCAACGCCTGCGGCATGGCCGCACCGCCGACCGGGCGTCCGGTCCGCCCCGGGGTTGGCCGGTACAGGCCGCGTTTCTCCGGATCGGGCTTGAACGCGTCGGTGATCCCGACCACCGATTCAGCCGCGCCCAGCATCAGCACGCCATCGGGCTCGAGCTGTTTGGCAAGCCGCTCGAAGATCGCCGCCTTGGTATCCTGGTCGAAATAGATCAGCACGTTGCGGCAGAAGATGACGTCAAAGGTTCCGAGCTGGGAAAAATCCTGCAACAGGTTCAACTGCCGGTGCTGGACCATGCCGCGGATATCGGCGTTGAGCTGCCAAAGCTCTCCGACTTGCGTGAAATGCTTGATCAGCATCTGGATCGGCAGGCCGCGCTGTACCTCGAACTGGCTGAAAAGGCCGGCCTTGGATTTTTCAAGCACGCTTTGCGACAGGTCGGTCGCGACGATTTCGATCCGCCAGCCCGCCAGCATCTTGTCCGCCTCTTTCAGGAGCATCGCGATCGAGTAGGGCTCCTGCCCGGTCGAGCAAGCCGCCGACCAGATGCGCAGGGCGCGGCGGTTGGCGCGCGCCTGCATCAACGCCGGCAGGATCGTCTCGCGCATATGATCGAACGGGATCTTGTCGCGGAAGAAGAAAGTCTCGTTGGTGGTCATCACCTCGACCACCTCGGTGATGAGCGCGTCGGCGCCGCCGCCCTTGATTTTTTTTACGAGCTCTGGAATGTCGGTCAGCCCGACCCTTCTTGCGAGCGGCACCAGCCGGCTCTCGACCAGATATTGCTTGTCGGCTGAGAGGTCGAGGCCGGAGCGCTCCTTCAGGAGCTTACGCAGATACTCATAATCCGATGGCGTCACGAACGATCCCCCGAAAACAGTCGAACCAGTTTCGGTGCGATCTGGTTGAGCGGCAGGACGGCGGCACAAATGCCCGCATTCGCCGCCGCGCCCGGCATTCCCCACACCACGCTGCTGGCTTCATCCTGGGCGATGACGCTTCCGCCCGCCGCGACAATGTCCTTGCCGCCGCGCATTCCGTCCGAGCCCATGCCGGTCAGGATCACCGACATGATGCTGCCCTGCCAGACATCGATCGCGGAAGTGAACAACGGATCGACGGCGGGCTTGCAGAAATTCACCGGCGCGCCATCGTCGAGCGCAATCACCGCATCGGCACCATGCCGGTAGACGCGCATGTGGCGGCCGCCCGGCGCGAGATAGATCTGACCGGCCTTGATGATCTCGCCATCGACAGCCTCATGCGCCGGCCGATGGCTCGCGCGCGCCAGATGCTCGGCCAGAATCGTCGTGAAGGTCGGCGGCATGTGCTGCGTGATCAGCACGGGAAACCGGTCGATCACCGGACCGATGTCGGCGACCAGCGACATCAGTGCCTGCGGGCCGCCGGTCGATGAACCGATCAGGAGCACGCGCGGCATCTGGGCGCCGAAGGCGCGGCGCACCAGCTGCGGCTGCGCAACCGGTGCGAGCTGCGGCCGGAACGATGGCTCGCGCAACCGACCCAGCGCCGGCACCAAGGGCGGTGACGGCGCGGCCGGGACCGCACGGCGAAGCTTGGCACCGAACGAGCGAATTTTCTGAATCAGATCGTGATGGAAGATTTCCGCGGCGGACGCCTCGCGCGTGCTCTCCGGCTTTGGAATGTAATCGGAGGCGCCCAGCGATAGTGCCTTGAAGCTGATCTCCGCGTTGCGGCGGGTCAGGGTCGACGCCATGATGATGATGAGGTCGCGTTTCTTTGCCAGCAACTGCGGCAGCGCCGAGATCCCGTCGAGCACCGGCATTTCGATATCGAGCAAGGCGACGTCGGGATTGATGCGTTCGAGCTGATTGACCGCGTCAAGCCCGGTGCGTAGCGATCCAGCGACCACCATGTCCGGCTCGGAGCCGATCCAGCGGGAGATCAATCCCCTGATGACGACGGAATCGTCGACCACCATGACCCGCAGCGGCTCTTGCCGCATCGAATTCGAGGCCAAAGGGCTTACCAACGCAACACTCATTGCTCACCAGACACGGCTCAAGCGACACGCAAACAAGACGCCGGTGGCCATTCAGCCGCCGGATCGATAGGCGCAGCTCAGATAAGGCCGACTTCCTGGAACTTCGCGGTAACGATGTCCTTGTCGAACGGCTTCATGATGTATTCGTTGGCACCGGCATGAAGCGCGCGCGCGATGTGGGCGACATCGTTCTCGGTGGTGCAGAACACGACCTTGGGCGCATCGCCGCCGGGCATGCGGCGCAGATTGCCGAGGAATTCATAACCGTCCATGATCGGCATATTCCAGTCGAGCAGGATGGCGTCGGGAAAGCCGCGCTTGCAGACTTCCAGGGCCTTCTCGCCGTCCTCGGCTTCGACGATCTGGAAATCGAGACCTTCCAGGATCCGCCGCGCGACTTTCCGAATGACGCTCGAGTCATCGACAACCAGACATGTTCTCATTTTAGCCTCTACTTGTTCCGATCCCGTGAGGGACATTGCAACGTGGTTCGCCTTGTTTGCCTTATGCTGCCATCATGTCCGGCGCGATTTCGAGGACGCGATCGACATCGAGGACGACCATGAGCTGGCCGTCGAGGCGATGGACGCCGCCGGCGAGCTTGGCCATGCGGGGATCGAGATTGACGGGATTTTCCTCGCGGCCGTCGTCGGGCAGGCGCAGCACTTCGCCAATCTGATCGATCAAGAGGCCGTAGGATTCGCCGCGCAGGTCGACGCCGACAGCCATCGGCGGCTGGTCGTCGGCGGCCTTCGGCAGCCCCAGGCGCGCGCGCATGTCGACCACCGTGACGATGCGGCCGCGCAAATTGAGCACGCCCGCGATCTCGCTGGAGGCCAGCGGCACCCGCGTCAACCGCTCCGGCATGAACACGTCCTGCACGCGCGAGATAGGCAGGCCGAACAACTGCCCGCCGATCACCGCGGTGACATATTCTGCGACTGTGCCTTCGCTAATCTGGGTGTTGCTCGTCATGTCAAACGTTCCTATGCCCCCGGCTGGACTTCGTTCATGTCCGGCTGAACTTGTTTCATGCCGCCGCCCGGCTGATCTCGGCGGTTTGTTCCTTCAGCGCCGCGATCAGGCCCGGACGGTCGAACTTGGCGACGTAGTCGTGGAAGCCGGCCAGGCGTCCGCGCTCGATCGCAGCCGGCGAGACCAGCGAGGACAGCCCGATGATCGGCATCGAGCTCAAATGCTGGTCGGCGCGGATGGTCTCGGCGAATTCGAACCCGTTCATGTCGGGCATCTCGATGTCGGTCAGCACCACGTCGAAGCTCTGCCCCGAGCGCAGCGCGACCAGGCCTTCCTGCGCATTGGGGACGACCCGCACCCGGTAGCCGGCCGCCTTCAAGACCGGCGCCAGCATATTGCGGAAGAAGGCCGAATCGTCGACCAGCAGCACCGATTGGGAGCTTGCCGAGGGCCGCATCTCCTTGCGGGTGAACCAGTCGGCGAAGGCCATCGGCAGGAAGTGGCCGACGTCGATCACTTCCGTCGCCTGGCCCTTGATCACGGCCGAGCCCAGAATGCCCTGCCCGCTTCCAGCGACTTCGATGTGCAGCCGTTCCTCGACGATGTCGATGATCTCGTCGACCACGAGCCCCATCGAGCGGCCCTCATCGGCGAACACCAGGATCGGCTGGGCGCCGGAGGTACCGACGTTGACGCCGTCCATCTGCACCAGCGGCATCAACTGCTCGCGGTACTGCACCATGTAGCGGCCGTTGGAGAGCTCGATCTTGTCGGTTGCGATCTCCTCCAGCCGGGTGACGAGGCCGAGCGGCACCGCCTTGGGCTGGGTCGAGCCGGCACGGAACACCAGCAGCGAGGTGAGCTGCTCGCCCAGGTTTGCATGCAGGCTCGCGTTCTCATCGGCGATCTCGTGGGAAGCGGCGCTGGAGGCGCCGAGCGCCTTGGCAATGCCGTTGGGATCGATGATCATGATCACGGCGCCGTCGCCCAGGATGGTATTGCCGGAGAACATGTCGATGTGACGCAGCTTGGTCGACATCGGCTTGACCACGATCTCTTCGGTGTGGAACACGCCGTCGACCACGATGCCAAAGGTCTGGCTGCCGACTTGCGTGACCACGATAAAGCCGTTCTCGGGATCGGACGAGGAGCCGTCATCGATCCTCAGCAGCTTCTTGAGGTGCATCAGCGGCAACAGCTTGTTGCGCAGCCGAAGCACCGCGGTGTCCTTGATGCGTTCGATGCGGTGTTCGGAATTGGCGCGCGCCCGTACCAGTTCGACGACCGACAATTGCGGTATGGCAAAGCGGTCGCCGCCGGCCTCCACGATCAGGGCGGAGACGATGGCGAGCGTCAGCGGGATCTTGATGGTGACGGAAGACCCTTCGCCGGCCACCGACTTGATATCGATGGTGCCGCCGATCTGGTCGATATTGGTGCGCACCACGTCCATGCCGACGCCGCGGCCGGAGACTGAGGTGACGGTGGCGGCGGTCGAGAAGCCCGGAGCAAAGATGAACTTGTGGATCTGGGCTTCCGTCATCTTCTCGAGCTCGGCCTCGCCGATCAGCCCGTTGGCGACCGCCTTGGCCTTGATCCTCTCGGTATCGAGCCCGCGGCCGTTGTCGGCGATGCAGATGATGATGTGGCCGCCTTCATGATAGGCGGAGAGACGGATGGTGCCCTGCTCCGGCTTGCCGCAGGCAACCCGCTCGGCGGGCGTCTCCAGCCCGTGGTCGGCGGAGTTGCGCACCATGTGGGTCAAGGGATCCTTGATCAGGTCGAGCACCTGGCGGTCGAGCTCGGTGTCGGCGCCGTGCATCTCGAGTTCAATCTGCTTGCCGAGTTCGCCGGAAAGGTCGCGCACGATTCTGGGCAGCTTCTGCCAGGCATTGCCGATCGGCTGCATCCGCGTCTTCATGACGCCTTCCTGCAGTTCGGCGGTGACGTTGGAGAGCCGCTGCAGCGGCACCTTGAACTCGCTGTCCTCGTTGCGCCGGCTGATCTCCAGCAGCTGGTTGCGGGTCAGCACCAGCTCCGAGACCATCGTCATCAGGTGCTCCAGCGTATCCACGTTGACACGGATCGACTGGTTGGCGACGCGATCGTTCTCCAACGAATCCATCTCGACCACGGACTTCTTGGCGGACGGCTTTTTCTCCTTCGCTGACGCCGCCGGTGGCTCGGCCGCCGGCTTCGGCGCGGCGGGCTTGACCTCGGTTGCGGTCGCGCGGAAGGCGCGCTCCAGTTCGTCCAGCGACACCTCGCCTGGACGCAGCGGCCTTTCCAGCGTCTGCGGCACCAATGTGCCCCGCGTGCTTTGCTCGGTCGCGGTCTCGCGGAAGGCGCGCTCAAGTTCATCCAGCGACACTTCGCCGGGCCGCAGCGGCCGCTCCAATGTCTGATTCACCAGCGTGCCATGCGTCACCGCCGGTCGGGCGGGTGGTGCGGGAGCGGCCGACGCGGCCTCAGCCATGGCCTGGATGCCGCGCTCGACCATCTCATGGAGCTTGACGATGAGGTCTTCATCGGTGCCTTCGGGCTCGGTCTCGGTCGCCTCGAGCCCTCCAAGGATTTCCTTGATGCGGTCGATGCTGGAAAGAATCAGTGTCACGGCGTCCGCGGTGACCGGCATGCCGTCGCGGAACCTGCCCATCAAGGTCTCGCCGGCATGGGCGAGGGCTTCCAGTCGCGGCAACCCGAGGAAGCCACAAGTGCCCTTGATGGTGTGAACCAGGCGGAAAATGTTATCGAGGACTTTGGCGTTGTTCGGCTCCTGCTCGAACCGCACCAACTGATTATCGACGGTGTCCAGGCTCTCGCTGGTCTCCGTCAAAAATTCTCTCAACAGATCGTCCATGAAGCTGGCCTTCGTACGCTCGGGCGCGCGAGCGCAGCGCACCTTTCAGAACGGGGCCAGCTTCCATGCAAACCGTTTAATATTGGTTGAGTAACCGGAAAAGAACGCCCTCAACAAAGAGATAAGACGACCTCCCCAAATCGCTGGGCTGACTGTAAAGCTTTGGTTAACCAAATTTCGCGGCTTGCGGCCGGTTTCAGGAGGCCGTGACGACCACCGTTTCGCCGTCAGGCACCAGCGCCACATGGAGCCCGCAGGCCTGGGCGAGCAGCCGGGTGTAATAAGGCTGCACCGCATGGGCATCGACGGTCGGCGTCTGGCCGCCGACCAACAGGTCAGCAATATTCTGCGGCAGGCGGGCGTTCAATCCGCTGGCGGTGACGCGAAATCCCATCGCTTCACCCGCGCCGACCGGATCAACCGTGAGCGAGCCGCCGCGCGGGATGGTCTGCTGCGCGATGATCAGCATGTTCAGCAGCAATTTGACGCGGTTCTTCGGCAGCAGCAATCGCGGCAAGTTCCAGGCGATGGTGGTCTTGCCGTCCTCGATCTGTCCCCGCGCCATGGTCTGCGCATCGCCGAGGTCGATCTGCGCGCCGGGCGATCCGGCCGCGCCGAACGCCAGGCGGCAGAACTGCAACCGCGCCGACGCGGTCTTGGCGCTTTTGCGGATCAGCTCGAGCGCGAAGTCGCGGTCTTCGGGCTTCGGATTGTCGTCGAGGACCTCAAGTCCATTGACGATGGCGCCGACCGGGCTGATGAGGTCGTGGCAAACCCGCGAGCACAGGAGCGCGGCAAGTTCGAGGTTATCGGGGACGGAACCGGGAGCAGAGATGCCAGACATCAAGGTGTTCCTGGAAATAAGGTGTTCCTGGAAATCCACCGCTAGTTGCGGAACTAGTACGGCGAAATAGGCGAATCACCCATGCTTGGGACTTGATACACTGCGGACGCCCACGCTGCCAGCACGGGACGGGAGCCAAATGAGACGACGAACAGCCTGTGAGTCCCGGCCATGAATGAGGCAGGTTGGTCCGGACGCAATATCGATCGCGACGCCGCCGCGGCGCTCACCGAGCCCTTGACCGATCTCGTGGTGCGGGCTGGCGCAGCCATTATGGCGGTCGATCGCCGCGCCATGGCCATCGCGGACAAGGCCGACGGATCGCCGGTAACGGAAGCCGATCTTGCCGCCGACCGCATCATTGGCGAAGGACTGGCGCGTTTGATCCCAGATCTACCGGCGCTGTCCGAAGAGCGGCCCCATCCGGTGCGACTGCCTTACCGCGGCAGTTTCTTCCTGATCGATCCGCTCGACGGCACCAAGGAATTCGTCGCCGGCAGAAGCGAGTTCACCGTCAACCTCGCGCTGGTGACGGGCGCCACGCCGCTGCTCGGCATCATTGGCGCGCCGGCGCTCGGATTGATCTGGCGCGGCCTCGTCGGCCGCGGCGCCGAGCGGCTCAGAATAGAGGGGACATCCGCTCGCGCGGCCGAGCCGATCCATACCCGCACATTCCCCAAGCGCGGCGATCCCTGGATCGCCGCCGTCAGCCGTTCCCATGGCGATCCGAGGTCGGAAGCCTTCATTGCAAGCCGCCCCGACGTCATCCGCCAGAGGCTCGGCTCGGCGGTCAAATTCGGCCGGCTGGCAGAGGGCGCGGCCGACATCTATCCCCGCCTCGCCCCGACATCGGAGTGGGACGTCGCCGCCGGTCATGCCGTTGTCACCGCGGCCGGCGGCAAGGTCACGGACGCCGAAGGGGCCGAGCTGCGATTCGGGCAAGGACGAGACGGCTTTGTTGTGCCGGAGTTCATCGCCTGGGGCGATCCTTCGGCTGCAACGAGGCGCTACTGAACCAGGTTCTGCTGCAAGGCCGGCCAGCGCGCATTCGCCTTCCACAGGAAGTGGTCGGGATTGGCGGCAAACGCGTCGCGGTTGGCCTCAAGCCCGAACAGATAGAGCCGTTGTTCGGAAATGACCCAGAACCGGGGGTTGCCGGCAAAAGTGACGCCCCGCGCCACGTCGATCGGGTCGTAGCCGCCGAACTGGGGACCATAGATTTCGGGATGGGCGACAAAGAACGCGCGGTTGCCTTCATTGTGGAAGCGCCAGACCGCGCCGCCCTCGGGGGCCTCGAAATCCTCCAGCCCTCGCACGGGGCGGCCCTGGACGAAATAAGCGACGGGATCGAAACCGTCGATCGCAACCCCGGAAAAGCGGTTCACCACCACCCGCTCGGTGGTCGCAGCGCGGGCGGCAAGTTCGGAGCAGGCCGGGACCAAAAAGCCCGTGAACAGAGCGAAAAAGGCTATCGCTGTGCGCCAACCGTATCTTTCCTGCCGCCGTGCCGTCATAGTTCCTGCCGATAACATCCGAGTCGAGGGGACAATAACCGCAACCTAAAGCCGGGCTGGTTGGCGTCGGGTTAAGGCGGCGGCCGGCATTTTCGATACCAGGGGTAGGTTCATGAATTTCGCATCACGCCTTGCTGTGGCGAGCCTTGCCGCGCTGATGTGCTGGACGGTGCCACTTTCCGCCCAGCAGGCGCCGCCGCCGCAATTGCCGCCGCCGCAACGCGCGCCGGGTCCGGATAGTTACGGCCCGGACGAACTGGTCGGCGCCGGGCACAAGTTTTTTGGCAACGTTTCGCGCGGGCTTGCCTCCATCATCGAGCGCGCGGTCAGCCAATGGGGCCTGCCCAATGGCTATGTTCTCGGCGAGGAAGGCTCGGGCGCCTTTGTCGCGGGCTTGAGGTATGGCGAAGGCACGCTCTACACCAAGAATGCCGGCGACTTGCACGTCTACTGGCAAGGTCCGTCGGTCGGTTTCGACTGGGGTGGCGACGGCGCGCGCACCATGACGCTGGTTTATAATTTGCCGGCGACGAATGCGATCTACCAGCGCTTCGCCGGTGTCGACGGTTCGGCCTATATCGTCGGCGGCTTCGGGATGACCGCGCTCACCGCCAACAACATCGTGCTGGTGCCGATCCGTTCCGGCATCGGGCTGCGGCTCGGCGCCAATATCGGCTACCTCAAATATACTCCGCAGGCGACCTGGAACCCGTTCTGATATTCCGCGAGCCGGCCCGTTGCCGATTTCACGTCAGCTCGGCATTGGGCTGGCCTTTTGCCTGCGCCCCGTGGCATTGTGATCAACGAATCCTTCCAGTCCGGAGTTAACCTAAAATGATCGAACCGATCATGTATCTGGCGATCGGTTTTTTGGTCTCGATGCTGTGCGGCTTGATGATCGTGCCGCTGGTGCACAACCGCGCGGTGCGGCTGACGACCCGGCGGCTCGAGGCGGCGACGCCCTTGTCGATGGCCGAGATCCAGGCCGACAAGGACCAGTTGCGCGCGGAATTTGCAATGTCGGCGCGGCGGCTGGAGATGAGCGTCGAGCAGCTCAAGCACAAGACCACCAGCCAGCTCGCGGAGCTCGGCAAGAAGTCGGACGCGATCAACCGGATGAAGATCGAGCTCGGCGAAAAGAACGCCACGATCTTCTCGCTGGAAGCGCGTGAGAAGGCCATCAAGGAACAATTGCGCGCTACGGAAGAAGAATTCAACACTAAGACCGACGCGCTGCGCGCCGCCGAGCAGGCGCTGACCGGCAAGCAGAGTGAATTCGCCAGGATCAATGCCGAATTGTCCGACCGCTCGCTGATGGCGGACAGCCGTCAGGTCGAGCTCTTGGCGGTGCGCACCCAGATCGACGAGCTCAAGGGCCGTGTCGGCGATGCCGAAAGGGAATTTGCGGCGACCAAGGCGCGGCTCGCGCAGGAGCGATCCGAATCCGAGACCGCCTCGCGTGAACTGGCGGAGGCCCGCAGCCGGGTCGAAAATCTGAGCCAGCGCGTCACCGACCTCGATCGCCAGCTCATCGTCCAGGTCAAGGAAGCCGAGATGCTCGGCAACCGCGTCAACGATCTGGAAGCGCGGCTCGCCACGCAGGGCAAGCTGCTCGCCGAGCGCGATTATGAGAACAACCAGCTGCGCCAGGCCAGTGCTGCGGCCGAGCGCACCGCCAAGGAACTGCGCGACGAGATCGCTGCCATGACGGGCGGCAAATCGCCCCTGGTGGAAAAGCTGCGCAGCGAGAAGGCCGCGGTCGAGGAGCAGCTTCGGCTCGCGCGCGATGAACGCGCCAAACTGCAGCGCGACATCAACGCGATCCAGCAGCAGGCCGAAAGCTCATGGGCGACCGAGCGCATGGAGAACGCGCTGTTACGCGAGCGCATCAACGACATCGCAGCCGAAGTCGCCAAGCTTGCCATGCAGCTCGAGGGGCCGAATTCGCCGATCGAGGCGATCCTTGCCGCCGACCCGGCGGCGCCGGCAAGGCCCGCCATGGGGGCGACCAACGGCGCGGCTGCCGCACCTGCTCCCGAGGGTAGCGGCACGCTGGCCGAACGCATCCGGGCGCTGCAATCGCACGCCTCGCGCGCCCGCCAGCAGCAGCAGCCGGGCTGAGACTTTTTGGGCCGACGCTCATCCCACCCGCCGTCATGGCCGTCGGGCGGGGTAAGCGAGATATTTTTGGCTAGGGGAACTGACGACCTAAATCACGTTGATCCGCCTCGACAAAATAGCGTTTTGGCGCATGCCTTCGGGCGGCGATCATGGCTCCCAGCTTGACACTGATAGCCCGCACTTCGTAAATCGCCGCATCCGGCGACATCGATTTC